>Ga0105044_10010240_pt1 | contig 12806 bp, 13 predicted proteins | sample MAT01_FD_78092 | JGI IMG/M metagenome (GOLD analysis project Ga0105044, IMG submission 78092) | Freshwater microbial communities from Lake Fryxell liftoff mats and glacier meltwater in Antarctica - MAT-01 | ecosystem: Environmental > Aquatic > Freshwater > Ice > Liftoff microbial mat | place...
AAGTTCATGGGCGAGCTGGTCGGCGTTGCGGAGCGTGCGCGACGTAGCCAGGCGCTTCAAGACGGAGTAGACCTCGGCAACCAGAAGATCCGGCGCGAAGAGATCGTCGTCGAGAACGGCCAGGAGCTGGCTTGCTCGTTCACTTCCGACGAGCACGTCGACCATCGCCGACGCGTCGACCACCTTCATCGGTGTGAGCGTTCAGCGTCGAGCGCGGCGGTGACCTCGTCGCGTGTGACGTTGTGGCGGGGGAGAGCGGCGGCTGAACCCAACCAGTCGCGGCGGCTGGGAGTGCGCAGATCGCGTCGTATCAGCTCCAGTACGTAGTCGCTGATGGTCGCTCCCGCCGCCGCGGCACGCGCTCGCAACTCCTCGTGAAGTGACTCGTCGACGTTCTTCACCTGCAGGTTGCTCACCGGCATGATTGTAGCATGCTCGAAGCATGCCATTCTCGTGCGTGGGTCAGCCGGGTGCCACGGCGAACTCGCGGATCTGTCGCTTCTCGATTTCCGTGGTGTTGGGGTCGGCTAGTCGCCGCTCGCACACGATGTCCACCCACGAGCGGGCTGTCTCCGTCAGCGGGGTGTCCGCAATGAAGCCGTTGGTGAGGTTTCGCCGGACCCGTTGCAGCACCGGTCGGATGAGCGCCGGGACGTGATCGGGCTCGCCGGTGCTCATCAGCATCCAGCTGAACATCACGTCGGCGAGGGGGTCGCCGATCGCAACGTTGCTCCAGTCGATCACCACCGGCCCATGGTCGGTGAGCATCACATTGTCGGGGTGGAGGTCGAAGTGGAGGATCGCGGCGCCGTCACTGAACCGCGGAAGGTCGATGTCGCCGGCGGGCACCGCATGGATCTGACGCTGTACATCGGCCAGCAGCCGACCCATGGCGCCTGCTTTCCACGGTCGCGACTTGATGACGTCGAGCATCGAACGACCCCTGATGTGCTCCATGACCATCTCGTCACCCTCAGCTGAGTACACCTCTGGCACCGGGACGCCGTGTGCGCGGAGATGTCGCATCGCGGCCGCCTCGCGCTGGGCGACGCCGGGGTGGGGAGTGCGATAGCGACGCAGTACGCGGCCGTCGCCGAGGTCGAATATGTCGGCCGAACGTCCACGGCCGACGAGGGGAAGCTCGCTCATCGTCGGAAGGTTATGTCGTGTAAAGCGGGCGCGGACCAGGCAGGATGGTCGGCCGTGAGCAGCATCGTCGTCTCTGAACTCGAATACGCGCCGCCTGGGGTGGACTCGCTGTTCTTCGACGTCGGCTTCGGCGTGTCACCGGGCGAGCACGCCGCCCTGGTCGGCGCCAATGGAGTGGGCAAGAGCACCATCTTGCGCATCCTGTCTGGTGAGCTGGAGGCCGACGAGGGCGAGTTCGCACTTGGCGGCACCGTCCTGACGATGACGCAGGATGTAGGCATGTCGCGGCCCACCGACACGCTGCGCGACATGCTCATCGAGGTAGCGCCCTCTGCGTTGCGCGACGCCGGCCGTGCGATGGTGATCGCCGAGCGGGCCATGTACGACGGCACTGACGACGGCATGCAGTTCGCTGAGGCGATTACGCACTGGGGCGACATGGGCGGCTACGAGCTCGAGGCGCAGTGGGCCGCCGCTGCCCGCCGCAGCGTGAAGACGCCGGTGGAGGACTTCCACACGCGCCTGGTCAGCGAGCTCTCCGGAGGCGAACGCAAGCGCCTGGTCCTGGATCTGCTGCTCACCAGCAACGCCGACATCCTGCTGCTCGACGAGCCCGACAACTATCTCGACATCCCCACCCGGCTCTGGCTGGAAGAGCAGATCAAGACGTGCAAGAGCACCATCTTGATGGTCAGTCACGATCGCACGTTGCTGGAACGAGTGGCCACCAAGATCATCGTCATCGAAGGTTCGGGCGCCTGGGTGCACGGCGGTTCGTACACGACGTTCCCCGACGCGCGTGCGAAACGGCAGGAACTACTGGGCGATGCGGTGAAGCGATGGAACGACGAAGAGCGGCGATTGTTCCAGCACATGAAGATCATGAAGCAGCGCGCGGCGCAGAACTTCAAGAACGCGACCAAGGCCAACGGCGCCGAGACGCGCTGGGAGAAGTTCGTTGCGGCCGGCCCACCGCCACCACCGGTGCCAGACCAGAACATCTACGTCAACCTGCGCGGCGCCGACAGCGCCCGACGGGTTGTGCAGATGATCGACGTGTCGGTCAACAATCTGTTCCTGCCATTCAGCGATGAGGTGCACTTCGGTGAACGAGTCGGGTTGATCGGCCCCAACGGCACCGGCAAGAGCCACTTGCTCAACGCGCTGGCCGGGACCATCGCCCACTTCGACGGCACGATCGGTTTCGGCCCGCGCACGTCGATCGGCACGTTCACACAGATCAATGATCGGCCCGACTTTCGTGGCCGTGAATGCTTCGAGATCGTGCGCGATCGCGTCTTCGAAGACGAGAAGTCGATGAAGGCGTTGGCCCGCTACGGCCTGGCCGGTAACGCTCGGCAGGAGTTCAGCACGCTCTCGGGTGGGCAGAAGGCGCGCATGGAGATCCTGTGTCTGGAGCTGGAGGGGCACAACGTTTTGCTGCTCGACGAGCCCACCGACAACCTCGACATCGAGTCGTCGGAAGCGTTGGAGAAGGCGCTCGATGGTTTCCAGGGCACGGTGCTAGCGGTCAGTCACGACCGAACATTCCTGGCCAAGCTCGACCGATTCGTGATGATCAACGATGACGGCGCGGTCTATTCGCTGCCCGACTACGAGTTGGCCATGGCTGCCCTCAGTTCGCCCGCCGACGTCGCCAAGCTGCGTCTTGCGAAGTCACTCACCGCCTGAGTCGCGGGTCGCCCACGCGTTGACGAGGTCTCGCTGGGCGCCAACCTCAGGGCCTGCCATCGGACGATGCAGTGCGACGTGGGCGAGCGCGTCGGGTAACGAGGTGCCCAGCTCCATCAGCACGCAAACGGCCATGGTGCCGGTCCGGCCGATACCGGCGGCGCAATGCATGAGCAGGTGTTCGCCGCCATCGAGCCGTCGCATCAGCTCGGCGATGAACGGCTCGGTCGCGGTCACGCCGGGTGCGTGCAGGTCGTGGATCGGAAACCAGACGGCGTCGGTGCCGACGTTCGAGCGCAGCCAGGCCAGATAGTCGGGGTAGCGGTCGGCCAGCTCGTAGTCCTCCACGAGACAGACGACGGTCGTCGCACCGCACTGCGCCATTGCGGCCGTATGGTCGGGACCGATGGCGTGCTTGCCGCACAGCGAGAGTGCGCCAGACGACTGCGGCAGCGGGATGGTGTCGATGCCGCCGTTCCGTCCACGAGGGGTCAGCCAGTCCGTCATGTCCGTGAACGTAACGCAGCATCACGGTTTGCTCACACCTGTCGAGCAAGATGCCGTTGATGAAGACCTCCCAAATGCTCGCAGCGCCCCTCGCCGTTCTGCTGATCGCCGCCTGTTCCTCGCAGGTGGCCACCGAAACGACGGCAATGGTGACCACCGTGCCGACGACCGCTGTGCCGACGGTGACCGCTGTGCCGACGACCGCTGTGCCGACGACGACCGCTGTGCCGACGACGACCGCTGCGCCGACGGTGACCGCTGTGCCGACGACCGCTGCGCCGACGACCGCTGTGCCGACGACGACCGCTGCTCCCGACAGGGCTCCGACGTCGGCCGTTCCCGGCGTGGCGGCGACCGGCGAGGTCATCGAAAGCACTCTTGTCACGGCTGATGGCCGAACTCGGCTCTATCGCACGTACGTCCCGTCGAACCTTCGTGACGGACCCGTGCCGGTGCTGCTCGCCTTTCACGGCGGCACAGGATGGGGCAAGCAGTTCGAACGCAATTCGGGCTTCGACGAACTCGCCGAGGCGAATGGATTTCTCGTGGTGTATCCCGATGGAGTCGGTACCGGCGCCAACGAAGTCACCAATCGCACCTGGAACGGTGGCGATTGTTGCGGCGCTGCCGCTCGCAACAACATTGACGACGTTGCCTTCGTCGCCCAGTTGCTGAATACGTTGGAGGCCGACTACGACGTCGACACGACACGTGTGTTCGCCACCGGGCACTCCAACGGCGGCATTCTCAGCTACCGGCTGGCATGCGAGCTCTCCGACCGAATCGTTGCGGTCGGCCTCCAGGCCGGCACGCTCGGTGTTGCTGGATGTGCGCCGAACAAGCCTGTGTCATTGCTGCACATTCATGGCGAGGCGGACACGAACCTTCCCATCGACGGCGGGATAGGCCCGGACAGCATTGCCGGCGTCGACTTCACCTCGCCCAGGCTGGCGGTGCAGGCGTTCGCAGTCGCTGACGGATGTGCCGCAACGCCGACCATTGCCGACGATGTGCTGAATGCAGACCTCACCGTCTCGACCTGGACAGAATGCCGCGACGGTGTAGAAGTCAAGTTCGTGGCAGTTGCTGGTGCGGCACACTCGTGGATGGGCCACGTGCCATCCAACCCCGCCGCGACGCCCGCGTACATGGGGCTGGATTCGAGCTACGAGATCGTCGCGTTCCTGCTCGCTCACCCTCGAACCGAGGCCTAGCTGCTGTAGGTTCGCCACTCGTGCTCTCCAGGTCGTTCCCTCTGTGATGCGGTCGCAGCCCGTCATCGCCGGCGTCATCGCCGCCTTGGTCGGCTTCTCGAGTTCGTTCGCGATCGTGCTCGCCGGTCTCGTTGCCGTCGGTGCGAGTGATGGGCAGGCATCATCCGGGTTACTGGTGTTGTCCGTGTCCATGGGCCTTGTCGGCATGTGGGCCAGCTGGAGCCAGAAACTACCCATCAGCATCGCGTGGTCCACGCCGGGTGCTGCGCTGCTGGTCTCCGCCGGCTCGGTACACGGTGGCTACCGGGCGGCACTCGGGGCGTTCATGGTTGCAGGCGCGCTCGCTGTCATTGCCGGATTGTGGCGCCCTCTGGCGCGTTGGATCGCGATGATTCCAGGCCCATTGGCCAGTGCGCTGTTAGCCGGAGTCTTGCTGCCGGTGTGCTTTGCACCGGCGAAGTCGATGGTGGCTGAACCGTGGTTGACGGCGCCAGTGGTCATCGTGTGGGCGCTGCTGATGCGCGTTGCTCGTCGATGGGCGGTGCCGGGAGCGTTGGTGGCGGCGGTGGCTGCCATTGCTGTTGGCCAGCCGAACTCGGCTGCGGACTTCGTGCCCAGCTGGCCGCACCTCGCGCTGAACACGCCGCTGCTCGACATTGGCACCATGATTGGGCTGGGGGTGCCGCTGTTCATCGTCACGATGGCGTCGCAGAACGTTGCAGGCATGGCGGTTCTGCGCAGTTTTGGCTTCACCCCCAAGCTGAGGCCGTTGCTGGTCGCTACTGGGGTTGCGACCGTGGTCGGTGCTCCGTTCGGCGCACATGGCGTCAACCTTGCGGCCCTCACGGCTGCATTGGTCGCTGGGCCCGACGCCGATCCGCAACCCGACCGCCGCTGGCTGGCGTCCTTCACGTGTGGGGCAGCGTACGTGCTGCTGGGCCTGTCGGCCGGCCTCGCCACGGCGCTGGTCATATCGGCACCACCGATCTTGATTTCGGCAGTGGCCGGCCTTGCTCTGCTCGGTGCGCTGGCCGGTGCACTGGCCGCAGCGATGGCCGACCCTGTGTTGCGGGACGCCGCTGTGATCACACTCGTGGTCAGTGCCTCGGGCATTGCCGCCTTCGGTATCAGCGCACCCTTCTGGGGCCTCAGCGCCGGTCTGCTCTTCTACGGCCTCAGCCGCGTCGGCGCAGGCGCTGCCTCGTCGTGATCAGGCTGCGCCTGCCTGCATGAGTTCCTGCGTACATGCGGGAAAGCGCGGTTGCGTAGGGTGCGGTGATGGCAGTCATTTCGTTCAGTCGTCGTCTCCGGGAGCTGGCTGAGGCGCAACCGGATCGGGCTGCGGTCACGTGCGGCGGCCGGACCGTCAGTCGTCGCGAGTTGGTGGAGCGCGGCGACGACCTCGCGGTGTATCTCAGCGAGCACGGCGTTCGTGCGGGCGACATGGTCACCATTGCAGTGCCGAACAGCATCGATTGGTTCGTGGCCTACCTCGCCACCTGGCGGCTTGGTGCTATCCCGCAGCCGATCTCGTGGCGTCTGCCCCAGCGCGAGTTCGAAGCGATCCTCGAGCTTGCGAACCCGAGTGCGGTCATCGGCGTCGAGCAGGGCTCCATCGAAGGCCGCTGCTGCGTTCCGTTCGGCTTCCGGGCACCGTCGACCGACGCCTCACATCTTCCCGATCGTGTCTCGTCGGCCTGGAAGGCACCGACTTCCGGCGGTAGCACCGGCCGGCCGAAGCTGATTGTCTCGGGGGACCCAGCAGCCATCGATACCGACGCCCCGGCGCCGCTGCTGCTCGGCAACGACGGCTGCCTGGTGATGCCTGGCCCGCTGTATCACAACGGTCCCGGCGTGTGGAGCTGCCAGGCGCTGCTGGCCGGGAACCATGTATCACTGCTCCCGAAGTTCGATGCCGAGGCAACCCTTGCGGCCATTCAACAGCACGAAGGAACAGTGCTCTACATGGTGCCGACGATGATGAAGCGAATCTGGCGCCTTCCGCAGGACGTGCGCGATTCGTTCGATCTCTCCAGTTTGCGGGTCGTATGGCACCTGGCCGAGCCCTGCCCCGAGTGGCTCAAACAGGTATGGATCGATTGGCTGGGCGCCGAGCGGATCTACGAGTTGTACGCGGGCACCGAAGCGCAAACAGCCACGATCATCACGGGTGCGGAGTGGATGGCGCATCGCGGTTCAGTAGGTCGCGCGCAGCCGGGCACGGTGATGATCACCGACGAGGACGGCAACCCGTCACCGGTTGGCGAGATGGGCGAGGTGTGGCTGCGCAGCGTGCGCGACACGCCCACCTACCGCTACCTCGGCGCCGCTGCGCGCACGCGTGAGGGCGGCTGGGAGTCGTTGGGCGACATGGGCTATCTCGATGCGGAGGACTATCTCTACCTCGGCGACCGCGCCGCCGACATGATCCTTTCCGGCGGGGCCAATATCTACCCGGCCGAGATCGAGGCTGCGCTGCAGGAGCACACCGCCGTCCACTCGTGTGCAGTCATCGGGCTGCCCGACGACGACAGGGGCAGCTCGGTTCACGCCATCGTCGAGGCCGACATGAATGTCGTCGACGAGGCTGAGCTGAAAGCGTTCCTCGCTGAGCGGCTGGTGGTGTACAAGGTGCCGCGCACCTTCGAGTTCGTGTCCGAGCCGTTGCGCGACGATGCCGGCAAGGTCCGTCGTACGGCTCTTCGCCAGGAGCGACTGGAGGCCACACAATGACCACCGAAACGACCGGGCAGACCGTCGAACTGTTGCAGACGCTCATCCGGAATCAGTGCGTCAACGACGGCAGTGCTACCTCGGGCAACGAAACCCGCAACGCCGACCTGCTGCGTCAGTTTCTCGGCGGCACGGGGCTGGACGCGCAGCAGACAGGGCCGAGTTCGCATCGCTAGTCGTTGGTGGCGCGTATCGAAGGAAGCGACCCGACCGCTGCGAGTTTGTGCCTGATGGCCACACCGATGTCGTGCCCGTCAGCGCAGCCGGCTGGACCCGCGATCCGTTCGGCGGTCCGCACGTAGGTATCAAGCCCATGGTGGCTCACGCACCACGAGGGTGCCATGTTCCGGCACTCGCGCCCGCAGCGTGCCCGCGCCAGGCCCCTCGACAGCGGCTCGGAAAAGTGAGCATCACAAACGCACTAACGTTCCGGCGGGGGTTACCGAAGAGAGTTGGACGGCTTCATGGGTGGATTCGACACGAGCATCCTCGCAACAGCGCTGCCAATGGCGGTACTCGCGAGTGTCGGCGCATTCTTCACCGCGCGCTTTCGTAAGAATTCCTCGTCGCGTTCGCTGGCCGTGGCCTGGCCACACACAATGGGCACAGTCTTGAGCGCCACGGTGCAGGTGGCCCAGCGCGGCAACACCCGCCAGGAAGCACCGCTGGTGCTGTACGCGTATCAGGTCGACGGCCAGGTGTTTCAAGGTCATCGAGTGCGCGCCTCCGACGAATCCGGCCGGGCTCGCCTGATCAACGCCGACAGCAGTGCTCCCAACACCGTTGCGCGCTACCCATCGGGTGCTCCCGTCGTCGTCTACTACGACCCGACCAACCCGGCGAACTCAGCGCTCGAACGCTGACGGTCGCACACTGTCACGTTTGCAGTCGCCCGATCGTCGGAGGGACATGAGCGACGCGATGAACCCCACGACGAACCCGATGACTGCGACTGTGCGGACCGAGGCAGTGGTTGTAGGAGGAGGCATCGCCGGCCTCGCAGCCGCACAACTGCTGCGCCGTGCCGGGGTTGCAGTGGCGGTGCTCGACCCACATTCGTTGGGCGGTCGTGCCCGCACCGATCAGCGCGGGTCCTTCTCTTTCAATCGCGGCCCACACGCGCTGTATCTGGCCGGCGAAGGTTTCAAGGTGCTCGCGCAACTCGGTGTGCACCCTGAGGGCGGGCCGCCGAGCGCAGGTGGCCAAGGTCTGGTTGGCGACCGGATGGGTGCCCTACCCTTCGGTGCTGCTGCGCTGGCGCGCACCTCGCTGCTGGGATTGAGGGGAAAGCTGGCCCTCGGCAAGCTGATGACGGGCTTGGCGAAGATCGACACCGTCACGCTCGGGAGCATTTCGTTCGCGAGCTGGCTGGATGAGCAGCGACTTCCCGCCGACGCTCGTCAGCTGGTGGAGGCGATAGCGCGAATCTCGACGTACGCGAACGCGCCGGGGACGGCAGCAGCGGACCTGATCGTGAGGCAGATTCAGCTGGCCAATGCTGCTGGCGTTCGATACGTGCACCACGGCTGGCAATCGATGGTCGACTCGCTGATCGCCGGACTCGACGTACACCGGCTGACCGCGCAGCAGGTTCGCTCAGAGGGTGGCGAGGTATCGGTGGAAACTGCCGAGGGCACGACCATTGTTGCGGAATGCGCGGTGGTCGCGGCCGGCACACCAGAAGTGACTGCGAACCTGCTCGGGCGCGTGCCGTTCGTTGTAGGCCTGCCCGTAGAGGCTGCGTGTCTCGACCTGGGCACGTCGGTGCCATCACGCCCCGGTCTACTGCTGGGCATCGACCGGCCACTGTATTTGTCCAACCATTGCCCGCCGGCACGGCTGGCACCGAGCGGGCACTCGCTGGTGCATGTTGCCCGCTACCTCGCTCCCGGCGAACGAACCGGACCGGCCGAGCAGAAGGCAGAGCTGATGGACTTGGCCGTGCTCGCGGGGCTCACCGAGGACCACATTGTGGAGCAGCGCTACCTGCACCGGATGACAGTTGTCGGTGCGCTCGCGACAGCCGAGCTGGGCGGCATGCGCGGCCGCCCGACGTGCACCGACACCGGCATGCGAGCGGTGTTCCTCGCGGGCGATTGGGTTGGCCCACGCGGACACCTGGTGGACGCCGCGCTGGCCAGCGCGAGCGATGCTGCCTCAGCAGCTGCAACACTGATGGGCCGATGATGACTCCTTCCTCGAACGGCGCGCATCAGTCGCACTGTGCGCGTCCGGCGGGCGCTGCCGAAACGGTGGATCTGTTCGATGTGGAGCGGTCGCGCCTGCAGGGCTTGGCCTACCGAATGCTTGGCTCGATGGCCGACGCCGAGGATGTCGTGCAGGAGGCCTGGCTGCGCTGGGAGGGGTTGGGCGCGCCTGGTCGCGCTGAAGTTCGACGACCGGCGGCCTGGATGACGACGGTTGCCTCGCGCATTGCGCTCGACAAGCTGAAGTCCGCCCAGCGCCAGCGCGAGGAGTATGTCGGCCCGTGGTTGCCCGAACCGGTGCTCACCGATGGCGACCCAGCGTTGGCCGCGGAGCTGGCCGAGTCGTTGACCATAGGGTTCCTCGCTGTCTTGGAGCGGTTGGCACCAGTGGAACGAGCGGTATTCCTGCTCGCCGATGTGTTTGCCGAGCCGTACTCCGCCATTGCCCCGGTTGTCGACCGCAGCGAGGAGGCGTGCCGGCAGATTGCATCGCGCGCACGTCGCCGAGTGCGCGAAGAGCGTCAGTTGTTTCAACCTGCCGCCGCGCGGCGCGACGACCTCCTCGACGCGTTCCTCGCGGCATGCGCGTTCGGACAAGTAGACGGCCTTCGGCGCGTGCTCGGTGACGATGTCGTGTTGGTCAGCGACGGCGGTCGCAACGTGCACGCGGCGCGCCGCCCGGTGGTTGGGTTCGATCGGGTCAGCCGACTGCTGTGCAACATCACGGGCAGAGTGCCGGCCGACTCGTTGATTGCGCACCACGAGGTCAACGGCGAACCCGGCCTGGTCTTCACACGTGGGGAGCAGACCACGATGGTGATGGTGTTCGAAATCCGCAGCAACCGCATCGAAGTAATCCGTCTGGTGATCAACCCCGAGAAGCTCTCCCGCATCGCGCCGGGTTAAAGCGGTCGGCGGGCGATGACGATCGCGGAGAGGCCGAAGGGCATGCTGAAGCGGCGCAGGAACCGTCGCTCGAGCGAGGCAAGTACGCTCAAGAGGCCGCCAAGGCCGGACTGGTTGCGGCCGACGTCGCTCTTGGCCTTGCCACGTTCGACGATGCCCATCACCCACGCTGGCGGAACGAGGAAGCTGTACGCGCTCGTTGCCTTGATCACTTCCAGGCCAGCACCCTGCGCCATTGCTTTCAATTCGCCGACGCTGAAGCGGCGGCCGGTGTGGGTGACGTCGTCGTGGCTGCGCCAGAGTCGTTTGCCGCCCGGCTCCATGAGGGCAACTACAGCACCAGGTTCAGCGATGCGAGCGAACTCGCGAACGATGGCCGCCGGGTCGGGGTTCATCCGGTGGCACAGCGCTGTCACGCACAGCACCGACGCGAAACTCTCGTCTGCGAACGACAGATGGTTCAGGTCACCGCGCACTGCGAGATATCCGGGGTAGTCGCCACTGGCGGCCTGCAGCGCGAACTGTTCGAAGTCCGCAATCACCGTTGGGCCGTGCTCGGTGAGCCAGCCGCCGGTTGCTCCTGTGCCACCGGCCGCGTCGAGATGCAATGCCTCGCGCCCGGCCGTGAGGTTCGGCTCGATCAGCTGACGCAATAGTTCACGAGTGCTGCGATACCACCAGTGCGTTTCGCCTGCTGCTGCCATCCGTCGGTATTCATCTGCATCCACTCCTCCAGTGTGGCACTGCCCGCTCAGTCGGAAGTGATCGCCGCCGTCTTCGTAAGCTGCGCCCATGAGTTCCGCCTCCGATACGACGGCCACCGATACGCCCTTCGCCGACCGGTCACTGCCGAAGTGGTACGACGACGCCAAGCTCGGCATCTTCATCCACTGGGGCCCCTACGCGGTGCCCTGCTTCGCGCCGGTGGACCGCGACATGGGCGACCTCTTCGCCGCCGGTAACTGGGCCGAGGTCTTCAAGTGGAGCCCGTACACGGAGTGGTACCTCAATTCGTGGGCGCTGGAGGGCAGCCCAACGGCGGCGCATCACGAGGCCACTTACGGCGACCGCACCTACGAGAGTTTTGTGGACGAGTTTCGATCGCGTTCGGCCGGTGTTGATTCTGCGTCGTGGGCGCCCTTGTTCCAGCAGGCAGGTGCGCAGTATGTGGTGCCGGTCACGAAACATCACGATGGCTTCCTGATGTGGCGCAGTGATGTACCCAACCCACATCGTCAGTCGTGGATGGCCGAGCGCGACCACATCGCCGAGCTTGCCGCAGCGGTACGCACAGAGGGAATGCGGTTTGGCCTCTACTACTCCGGCGGTCTCGACTGGACGTTCCAGCCGCCGCCGATTCGTGACCTGGCCAGCCTTTTCGGCAACATCCCGTCCGACGACGCGTACGCGGAATATGCGACCGCGCACATGCGCGAGCTGATCGATCGGTTCAGCCCGAGCGTGCTGTGGAACGACATTGGTTGGCCCACCAACCTCGACCCTGTCGACATCATCAGCGAGTACTACGCAGCCGTTCCCGACGGCATCGTCAACGACCGGTTCAACATGGTCAAGGTCATGCAGGGCACGCTGCACGCCGACATCAACACACCCGAGTACTCGACGAAGGCCAGCGACGCTCGCAAGTGGGAGGTCTGTCGCGGCATTGGCCGCTCCTTCGGCTACAACCGGATGGAAAGCGAAGCTACATACCCAACGGTCGACGAGGTCATCTGGATGCTGGTCGACATTGTTGGCAGAGGCGGCAATCTGCTGCTCAATGTCGGCCCCTCCGCAGACGGCCAGATCCCGCTCGCGCAGGTGGTGCGGCTGACCGCGTTGGGTTGGTGGTTGCGAGTCAACGGTGACGCGATCTACGGCACACGCGGCGTCGGCGTCGGCACGACAGCTGATGGTCGCGAGGTGCGGTTCACCTCACGCGAGGGCACCCAGTACGCGATCGTGCAAGGCGCGCCAGCCGACGAGGTGCGCTTCGCCTGCGACCGCCCGGCAGACGGTGCCGAAGTCCGCATGCTTGGCAACTCGCGCTCGCTCCCGTTCACCTGGAGCCATGGCGAGCTCACGATCGCCATCCCCGACCACCTCCCAGCCGCACCGGCAACAGCCTTCGCGATCAACGGTTGAGAAAGTTCTTCACGGGGTGTCGAAATCGTGAAAGCGTGATCGTCGTACTGGTGACATCCGCACCTGGATGACATCAACCCAAGGAGGATCCCATGCCCCGCTACGCAGCCCTCATCTACGGTCCGGACGACACCGACACCAACACGTCGCCCGAGGAGTGGGCGGCCGTGATGGCCGACTACGACGACTTCAGCGTGCGCGCCGCCGCTGCCGGTGTACTCGGTGGCGGTGAGGCTCTACAGGAGACCAGCAC
>Ga0105044_10010241_pt1 | contig 12804 bp, 10 predicted proteins | sample MAT01_FD_78092 | JGI IMG/M metagenome (GOLD analysis project Ga0105044, IMG submission 78092) | Freshwater microbial communities from Lake Fryxell liftoff mats and glacier meltwater in Antarctica - MAT-01 | ecosystem: Environmental > Aquatic > Freshwater > Ice > Liftoff microbial mat | place...
CTGGCGCTGGCTGCCGATGTCCCCGATGCCGCCGCGCACGCGGCGCTGACGGCCGCAGTGGCCGCCGATGCGGACGATCATACCGCCCGCCTTAGCCTTGCCGTCGCACAGATTGCGATGGGCGAACGCGATTCGGCCGCAGACAATCTGCTGGCGATCATTGCCGCCGACCGTGATTGGAACGAGGGCGCGGCGCGGGCCAAACTGCTCGCGCTGTTCGAGGCCGTGGGGCTTGAGGATGCTTGGGTCGCAGCGCAGCGCCGCCGCCTGTCGCTGATCCTGTTCGGATGAGCGTCCGGCGCCTTGCTATTTTCCCGCTTACTGGTGCGGTGTTGTTTCCGGGGTTGCAGGTGCCGCTGCATATCTTTGAGCCGCGTTACCGCGCCATGGTTCAGGAAGTTCTGGTTCGCGATCGCCAGATCGGCATGGTCCAGCCGCGTGTGATCGCGGGGCAGGAAATGCGCGAGCCGCCAGCGTTGTTTGATATTGGCTGTGTCGGCCATATCGCCGATGTCGAGGCGATGGACGACGGGCGGTTCAACCTGGTGCTGACGGGCCTTACCCGCTTTCGTATCGTGCGCGAGCTCGACGTGCTGACCCCCTTTCGTCAGGTCGAGGCCGACATTGAAGAACGCGCCGCCGACGACAGTTTGCCAAGCATCGTGCGGGCCGATGTCGAGCGCGCCGCCAAGCGTTTTGCCGAGGGGCAGGGTTATGTCGTCGACTGGAATGCCGTTGGCCAGCTTGACGATGCGACGCTGATCAATGGGATTGCGCAAGTCGCGCCGTTTGACCCCGCAGCAAAGCAGGCACTGTTGCAGGCTGACACGATTGCCGAGCGGGCCGAACTGGCGGTGCAGTTGATGCAGTTTTTTGGCCGTACCGACGGCGGCGATGGCTATGTGACGCTGCAATAGCGACGTTTTAAGGCCCCGCCGTAACGCGTGATGCGGCGGGTCAAGCTGACGGCATCACGCGTTAGACTTCCATTCCCGCCAACAACCTGGGCAAATCGCCTGCCTCGCCGCGTGCCTGATCCATGAAGAAACGTTTCAGGAACGGCGTGCGCTGGACCGCGCTCAGACCTGCGCGCCGAATCGCCGATGCGGTGCCGCCGGGCATCCCGAACAGGCGGGTCAGCCCGTCGGTGGCAACCGCAACGAGCATATTGTCGAGGCCGCGCCAACGCTGGTAACGCGCCAGCAGTGAAGGATGGCCAAGGTCGAGCCCAAGCCGCGCACCCTCCACCAACACTTCGGAAAGCGCCGCAACATCACGCAGGCCAAGGTTAAGGCCCTGTCCGGCGATGGGATGGATGCCGTGCGCCGCATCGCCAACCAGCACCAGCCGGTCGGCAATCAGCCCAGCAGTGCGGTGAAAGCCCAGCGGCCACGATTGGCGCGGCGCGATCAACTCGACATCGCCCAGCACGCCCCCCATGCATTTGACAAGTTCGGCGGTGAAGCCCCGTTCGCCCAGCTTCATCAATCCGGGACCACGCGCTTCACCCACGCTCCAGACGAACGCAGAGCGGTGCCGCCCGTCAGCAAGATCGTTCAGCGGCAGGATAGCGAACGGCCCTTCGCTGTAAAAAATCTCGTAAGCGATGTTGTTATGCGGTTTTTCATGCGCCATCGCCCCGATCAGCGCGTGGTGATGGTAGGACCATTGGGCAATCGTGAAGCCCGCCGCATCACGACTGGGCGAACGGCGTCCTTCACACACCGCGAGCAACGGTGCAGCGAGCGTGGTGCCATCGGCCAGCGTCATCGCCACGCCGTGCGGCCCGCGTTCCTGTGCGACCACCGTGGCGGGTGCAAGCAGGCGGATCAGCGGTGACGATGTCACCCCTTCGGCCAGCGCAAGGCGCAGTTCGCGGTTTTCGACCATATGGCCCAGCGCGCCGTCGCCCTCGGCAGGCACGAAATCCAGCTCACCGGCCTTAAGACTGTCGCTGACCCAGATTTGCCGGATCGGACAGGCCAGCGGAGCGAGCCGGGCCGTCAGACCGAGCACGTCGAACATGCGCCAGCTGGCACTGGCGATTGCCGTTGCCCGACCGTCAAATTGGGGCGCGATGCTGGCGATGGGGTTCGCCGGGTCGACAATGATGCTGGACAGCCCGTGCCGGGCGAGCGCGATAGCGAGCGTCTGACCAATCAGGCCGCCGCCCGAAATGATGACGTCGCTGGATAGTGTATCAGCCATAACTGCCCTCTACTCCGCGCTGGCACAGGGCGCAATGCCGCCCGCTCCCTTGACGGCGAGTCACCCCGCCGTGCATACCGTCTGTGCGGTGTTAACCGACATCCAATCGCGCAAGGAACACAGGCAGCAATGGCAAGTCAGCGAGCAGGGATGAGGCGGGTCGATTGGCGAACCACGTTTCGCCAGAGCATCGCGCGGATCAGCTGGCTGGCGGCGGCGGTGTTGCTGTTTGGGTTTACGGTGTTTCTGCTGCTGGCGCTGGTCACCTATGACAGTACGGACGATGCGATCAATACCGCGGCGGGCAGCGCGATTACCAACTGGATGGGCGCGGCGGGCGCGACAGTGGCCGACGCGGTGCTGTTCATTGGCGGCATCGGCAGCGTGCTGCTGGTCCCGCTGCTTGCCGTTTTTGCCGTCCGCATGTGGCGCGGGGAAGACCAGCCGCGCTGGAAACGCCAGCTGGTCCTGCTGCTTGGGGGGGCGTTACTCCTCGGCCTTGCTGCCGAACTATGGTCGCCCGCCGGCAATGCGGCGCTGCCCGCCGGGTGGGGAGGCATTGCCGCGTTGGTGATTGGGCGCGAGGTCGCCCCTTTGTTCGGCCTGATCGTCCCGCCGGGGGCTGCACTGCTGCGCTTTGCCGCGATCCTGCTGCTGGTCGGGCTGGGCCTGTGGCTCGCTGGGCGCGCGCTGGCCCTGCCCAGGGGCTGGGCGCAGGGCATGATGGCGCGCGGCGCGGCCGATACCCCATTTGACGCGCCGCGCGCCGTGACGCCGCCGGGCGAGAAGGCCACGTCGCTGGTCGCCAAAGTCATCCGCCCGCGCCCGCGCGCTGCGACAGAACCGCGCGCACCCGTCGAAATCGCCGATCCGGTTCAGCGCAACCTGACTGCATCGCGCCCCAAACCGGCGCGCCAGACCGAGCTGTTCACCCAATATCAGCTGCCCGCGCTCGACCTGCTCAGCCCGCCACCGCCGCGTCAGGCCGGGACGATCGACAAAGCCGCGCTGGAGCGCAACGCCCGCCTGCTCGAATCAGTGCTGGAGGATTTTCAGGTCAAGGGCGCCATCACCGCTGTGCGGCCAGGCCCGGTCGTCACCATGTATGAACTGGAACCTGCGCCGGGGACAAAGGCGAGCCGCGTGACGAACCTGGCGGATGATATTGCGCGCAACATGTCGGCGCTGTCGGCACGCATCGCCCCGATTCCCGGCCGCACTGTGATCGGCATCGAACTGCCCAATGCCAAGCGCGAGGCCGTGGTGCTGCACGAGATGATCGGCAGCACGCTGTTTCAGGAACATACCGGTCAACTCCCCATCATATTGGGCAAGAATATCAGCGGTGATCCGGTCATCGCCGATCTAGCCCCGATGCCGCACCTGCTGATCGCCGGGACGACCGGGTCTGGCAAATCGGTCGGGCTGAACACGATGATCTTGTCGCTGCTCTATCGGCTTGGCCCCGATCAGTGCCGGTTGATCATGATCGACCCCAAGATGCTGGAACTCAGCGTTTATGACGGCATTCCGCATTTGCTGGCACCCGTTGTTACCGAACCCAAGCGGGCGATCCGGGCGCTGAAATGGGCCGTCGAGCAGATGGAGGACCGCTATCGCATGATGTCGTCGCTGTCGGTCCGCAACCTTGCTAGTTATAACGAGAAAGTACGCGGCGCGCTGGCCAAGGGCAAGTCGCTGGGACGGCGCGTGCAAACAGGGTATGATCCTGAAACCGGCCAGCCGATTTATGAAGAAGAAATGCTGGATTATCAGCCGCTGCCGCAGATTGTCGTCGTTGTTGACGAACTGGCCGATCTGATGATGACCGCCGGAAAGGAAGTTGAATTCCTGATCCAGCGGCTGGCACAAAAGGCGCGCGCCGCAGGCATCCACCTGATCCTGGCGACGCAGCGCCCGTCAGTCGATGTCATCACCGGCGTGATCAAGGCAAATCTGCCAACACGCATCAGTTTCAACGTCACGTCGAAAATCGACAGTCGCACGATACTTGGCGATGCCGGAGCCGAACAATTGCTGGGCAAAGGCGATATGCTGTATGTCCCCGGTGGCAAACAGATCACCCGCGTCCACGGCCCGTTCGTGTCGGATGACGAGGTGCGCGCGGTGGCCGACCATTGGCGGACGCAGGGTCAACCCGATTACATCGATTCGGTGACCGAGGAGCCCGAGGACGGCGGCTTTGCCCTCGACGGCGCGCCAACCGGTGAGGACAGTCCCGAGGACCGGGTTTACAGCAAGGCGAAACAGATCGTCATCGAAAGCCAAAAGGCCTCGACCAGCTGGCTGCAACGCCAACTGCGCATCGGCTATAACAGCGCCGCGCGGCTAATCGACCGGTTGGAGGAGGATGGCACGATTGGTCCGCCCAACCACGTCGGCCGCCGCGACGTGCTGGTCGATCGCAACGGGTTTCCGCGGTGAATAATGAACCGGGTCATTGCTTCGCTACGCTCGCAATGACACAGACCCTTTAATTCACCCGCCATTCAACGCCAAACATCCATGAAGGCCTGATGAAAAATCATGTAACCCCCTTTCGTGCGGCTATCGCCGCGACCTTACTCGCCCTTACCGGTACCGCTGCTGCGCCTGCACTGCTCGCCCAAGCCCCGCCCGCGCCAACCCTCTCCTCTGTTCAGGCGCATCTGCGCGCGACCAACTCGATGATCGCCGATTTCGTTCAAACCGACCGCAACGGCCAGCGCCTGTCGGGCAAAGTAACGCTGAAGCGCCCCGGGAAAATCCGCTTTGAATATCAAAAGGGCGTGCCGCTACTGATTGTGGGCGATGGCAATTCACTGACGATGATCGATTACGAGGTGCGGCAGGTGCAGCGTTGGCCGGTGAAGAATTCGCCGCTGACGGTCCTGCTCGACCCGACACGCGAACTGGCTGGTTTTGCCCGGCTGATGCCTACGGGCGACCCCGAAGTCACCAGCGTCGAGGTGCGCGACCCCAAGCGTCCCGAATTCGGGACGATCACCATGGTCTTTACCCGCGATGCCACCGCGCCTGCCGGTCTGCGGCTGCGCGGCTGGGTGGCGCTGGACGCCAAGAATAACCGCACCCGCATCGACCTTGATAATCAGCGCTTCAACGTTGCCGTCGCCGATTCGGCGTTCAGATGGACCGATCCCCGCCCGCGCCGCCAACCAAAATAACGGTTCATCGGCGCAGATACTCTGTTGCCCGCAAACGGCCCCAATCTGTTCAGCTAGCCGACAGGAAGGGCGCACTAATCCTGTTTTCGAAGACGGCGCGAACTGTGTTGCCAATGTAGGGTTTCCCCCCTGTTGCCCCTGCGGCGGCACATGCAGTCTTCTTTCAAGAGCGTGACGAACGCTAGCCTTGAACCCCCGTTCCACCGCCCTTGGAACGGGGGTTTATGATTCGGGCGGGCCACAGTTGCGCCCGGCACGCTCCACCGATAGAGCGACTGCAATGTCCATTTCCATCGCATCCTGGAACATCAACAGTGTCCGCGCCCGCATCGGCATCGTCGAACGCTTCCTGCGCCAAGCCGCGCCTGACATATTGTGCCTGCAAGAGATCAAGGTCGAATGTGGACTGTTCCCGCACGCTGCCTTTCGCGCGCTCGGCTATGACCATGTCATAACCCACGGCCAGCGAATGCATCACGGCGTCGCGATCATCAGCCGCATTCCGCTGACCGATGTGACCAAGCATGACTGGCAGGCCAATGGCGAGGCGCGGCATATCGGCGCCCTGCTGCCCAGCGGAGTGCGGCTGGACAATGTCTATATTCCGGCGGGCGGCGATGTTGCCGACCGCATGATCAACCCCAAATTCGGGCAGAAGCTCGATTTTCTGGAACGGATGATCGGCTGGTCAGGCGCCCTGACCACGCCAACGATCCTGACCGGTGATTTCAACATCGCGCCGCTCGAATGCGACGTGTGGAACCACAAAGCGCTGCTTGATGTGGTCAGCCACACACCGCTGGAGGTCGCAACGCTGGCGCGGCTGCAGGCGGCAGCAGACTGGGTCGATCTTGGCCGCCACTTCGTCACCGCGCCTGAGCGGCTTTACACCTGGTGGAGTTACCGTGCCAAGGATTGGGCCGAATCCGACCGTGGCCGACGGCTCGACCATATGTGGGCAACCCCCGACATCGCCGCGCGCGCGACCACGCACCGCATTCACGAACCGTGCCGCAGTTGGGAAAAGCCGTCGGACCATATTCCGATGGTGACGGAGTTTGCCCTGTGAGCCCGTACGCATGACCAACGGCGCGCGCCGTGCCGCGCATATGGCCAATGGCGCGCGCCGTGCCGCGCGCGGGGCCGACGCGCTGCGGCGCGGGTGGCCGCTGCGGATCGGCGGGCTTGATCTGCTGGCGGTGGAAAGCGCCTACGACGACACGCACCGCGACTTTGCGGGCCGCGACCTGATCATCTCGGGTGAGCGCGCCGCAACGTTAAAGCTGATTAACCAGCGCGCCGCCGCTGCGCCAGGACCAGTCCGGCTGGTGGGCGCGGGCAACAGCGTGGCGGCGGCGCTGGCGATTGCCGACCCCGCACGCGATCTGGCGCACCCCCTGAAAGGCCCGTTTACAACCATCGCGATTGATGACGAGGCGGCGGCGCGGGATGCGATCACACTGGCGCGGCACGTCGGCATATTGCCGGCCTGCTTCGTGCGGCCAGCGGGCGGAGCGGTCGAGGCGGAGCTTGAACCCGGCGACGTCGCTGCGCTGCTCAGCCCGGCCAGCCTTGTCATCGCGGCACGCGCCCGCCTGCCGGTTGCGGCGGCGGAGACGGCAGAGATTATCGCTTTTCGCTCGCCTGACGAGCCGTCGGATCATGTTGCGCTGATCATTGGGCGGCCTGGTCATCGCCTGCCGGTGGTGCGGCTGCACAGCGAATGCCTGACCGGCGATGTTCTGGGCAGCTTGAAATGCGACTGCGGTCCGCAACTTCACGCCGCACTTGGTGCGATGGCAGCAGAGGATTGGGGCATCTTGCTGTATCTGCGGCAAGAGGGGCGCGGCATCGGATTGGTCAACAAGCTGCGCGCCTATGCGCTGCAGGATCAGGGTTTTGACACGGTCGACGCCAATATCCGCCTTGGCTTTCCAGTCGAGGCCCGCGATTTTGCAATAGCTGCGCGGATGCTGGCTCTGCTCGGGCGGACACGCATCCGGCTGATGACCAACAATCCCGACAAGGTCGCGCAGCTATCGGCCGAGGGTATCGAGGTGACCGAGCGTATACCGCTGGCCCTGGCCACCAACCCGCACAACGCCGCCTATCTGGCGACAAAGCGTGACCGCACGGGACATCAATTATAAGCTGTTGATATTCAGGGCAAAAGGGACAAGAAAACTGGCGTTTCCCGGTCTAGTGAATTTCAACTGACCCCAATCCCATCAATGTACGAACCGCGCCACCACGTCGCGATAACTGCGGCTGACCTTCACCTGTGCGCCGGATCCCAGTACCAGGAAACATTCACCGTTGGTGTGCGGTTTAACCTGTTTGACCTGGCCCAGATTGACGATGGTTGAGCGGTGGACGCGCTGGAAATTACGCGGGTCGAGCCGTTTTTCCAGATCCTTCATCGTTTCGCGCAGGATCAGCGAATTGTCGGCAGTATAGATGCACATATAATCGCCCGCGGCATCAATGCGTTCGATGCTGTCGACATCGACCCGGAAAATCTGGCCGCGATCCTTGATGTTGATAAGTTTTTCATAGCGGTCGGCCGACGGCGGCTCAGCCGGGGCTTCGGACCAGGTGTCAATCGCACCCGGCGCGATTTCGGCGATCACCTCTCTCAGCCGCTCAACCTCGGCCGCGCCGCGCCGCTCGGTCAGACGCTGGCGCACCCGGTCCAGCGCGTCGGCGAGCCGTTCAGGTTCGACCGGCTTGACCAGATAATCGACTGCCTGCGCCTCGAACGCGCGGATGGCGTGGTCGCTATAAGCGGTGACGAACACCACCAGCGGCGGTTCGACGTCCATCAGCCCCTGCAACACCGAAAACCCGTCAAACCCTGGCATCTGGATGTCCAGAAAAACGAGGTCAGGCTTGTGCGTCTTGATTTTACGGATGGCCTCACGCCCGTTCTGGGCGGTGTCGACGATTTCGATGTCGGTATGAGGCTCCAGCCGCAGTTGCAGACCCTGCACTGCCAACTTTTCATCATCCACCAACATGGTGCGTATGGTCATGCGCCAATCGTTCCGATCTTTTCCTGTCCCACCGCCAGAAAGGGCAGCTCGATCACGACCACGAAACCACCTTCTGGCCCCGACCGCACATCAAAGCGGCTGCGGTCGCCAAAAGCCTGAATCAGCCGGTCACGGATGTTTGCGAGCCCGACCCCAGTGGAATCTGTCGTGACAGGTAAATTGGGGACGGAAGGGACAACTGACAATCCCGGACCACTGTCGGACACGGTAATCCGCACGTTTTGACCGGCGAGTTGCGCCGCGACCGTGATATCAGCCCCATCTTCGCGCGGCGAGACAGCGTATTTGATCGCATTTTCGATCAACGGCTGGAGCAGCAGTGACGGCAACCGTGCCTGTTCGACCGCGGGATCAATGTTGAAATGCGGGCGCAGGCGTTCCTCGAACCGCATTTTCTCGATCTCAAGATACAGTTTCAGGGTCTCAATCTCTTGTGCCAGCGTGACCTGTGCCGTGGGTTCATTGGCCAATGTGTATCGCAAAAATGACGACAGGCGCGACAGCATCGCATTGGCGGGCTGCGTCTGTTTTAGCAGCACCAGCGTCGAAATGCTGTTCAACGTGTTGAACAGGAAGTGCGGATTGAGCTGATAGCGCAGCATGGCGAGCTGGGCCGAGGCGGCCTGCGCCTCTAGCCGCAGCATGCGGTCGGCCTGTTCCTCCAGCTTAAGGAAATAATTGATCGCATAGTACATCGCCGACCACGCTGCGATCGACGTTGCATCGATGTAGAAGGCGAACAGGAACAAGCTGGTAAAGCCAACCTCGCTGTTCGGATTCTGGATTTGCGCAATCCATGCATCGATGAACGCCCACAGCCCGGTGGCAAGTCCCGCCAGCACAAACGACATGCTCCACATCCACAGCGGCCGCCGGTCGATCAGCTGGCTGTAGAAAGCCGAAAGCAATAGCGTCAGTGAAAAGCCGGTGATCGCCGAAATCGTCTGTGGAATCAGAAAGCTGATTGGCTGACCATTGGCGAGGCCCGACACACCGCGCAGGCCCAGCCACGCCAGCCAGCCCAAGGTTTGAAGCCGCCAGAAGGCGCGCACCTTGTCATCGAAAAACGGGCCGGGGGTCGAAAGCGCAAGCAGCGACATAGCAGGTAGCCGCTCGGTCAGCGGCGGAGAATGGAGCGGCACATCATTCGGCCGCTGTGGCAAGCTGGCGCGCCACGCCGAGCGGCTGCACCTCAACACGGTGTTTCCAGCACAATTCCGCGTAGCTGAGCGTGCGGCCATCATGCGCCTGAAGCGCGACCGCGCGGATTGGCTGTTCGTCGCGCTTGTCGACCAGCACCGGGGTAGAGGGGATGCCCGCGCCCCATGTTTCGCCCCATTGGCGCAGTGCAATCATCGCTGGAAGCAGATCCATGCCTTTTCCGGTCAGCGCATAATGCACTTTGCGCCGGTCGCACGCCATCACCTGGCGTTCCAGCACGCCATGTTCGACCAGGCGGACCAGGCGGTTCGACAATATATTGCGGGCGATGCCCAGAACATGCTGAAAATCCTCAAAATGGTGGACACCATTAAAGGCGGCGCGCAGGATCATGAACGACCAGCGTTCCCCCATCGCCTCCAGCGCCACGGGCAGGGCGCAATTCAACCCTTCGGCTTCGCTCAGCGGCTCGCGTAAATCTCCCATGAACCGCTTCTAACGCAAAAATGGCTGCTGTCACACAAAAGTCTGGCGGCGCAGCACCCGCAGCGCGTGCCAAACAAGTTGCGGAAAATGGGCCAGCACTGCCATCGGTGCCAGTCGCAGCGCGTGGGCAATCAGGTCGAGACGGACCCGAAAATGATTGCGCCGAAATTGTTCAAGCAAAATGGCGGCACGGCGCGGCGGCGGGACCCGGCCCGTCAACGCATCCCGCACGACATCGGTGGTCAACGCCTGGATTGCCGCCGCGCGGCTGTTGGTCAGGCTGCCCGGATGTTTGCGATACTGGTATAAATCCTGCGCAACATGGTGAAAATTATAATGCCCGGCGGCGCGCAGCCAGAAATCATAATCCTCGGCCCCGAACAGATCAGCATCATAGCCGCCCAGCGCAAAATGGACCTCGCGGCGATAAAGAAAACTTGCCCCAACAGTATTTCCCATCAGCAGATCGGCGACGGGACCAACGCGCACCCGCGCGCCTGGCTGGCCCGCTGGGTCGATAATGCGGTAATCGCTGTGGACGATGCCGCAATCGCGGTGGGCATCAAGCGCAGCAACCAGCACCGCAAGCATGTTGGGCCGCAATATATTATCGTCGGACGTCCAGCTGAAATAGGCGCCGGTTGCGCGGGCGAAACCAGCGTTAAGCGCGGCGGGCAGACCGACGTTGCTGTCAAGCCGGACATAGTGAATGCGCGGATCGGCAGCGACAGCGGCGGTCAGCAATGCGGGCGAGGCATCGCTCGACGCATCGTCGACGCAGATCAGCTCGAAATCCGTGAAGCTTTGCGCTGTGATCGATGCCAGCGCCTGTCCAAGATAGGCCGCACCATTGTGGACGGGCAGCACCAGCGAGACGCGGGGAGTTGGAGTTAAGGATCCACGCGCGCCACCCATCCCAATGCCCCCTATATCGTCAATATCGTCAATATTCTTCGTCATTGTGAACACAGCGAGGCAATGACGAAAGCTCTTTATGATTCTCAGGCTGTTCTGATCAAGCCTTGTCGCGTCAGCCTTTAGCGAGCCAGTCCTTGGAGCGTGATGACGATAGATTGGCCCGCCGTAGCGCGCAGCGCAAGTTTCGCTTGCGTCACAAGGGGGATAGGCGACACTTACGCCCATGCTGCGCCAGTATGAACTTGTGGAACGCATTCGCGAATATGATCCCGATGCTGACGAGGCGCTGATCAACCGCGCCTATGTGTTTACGGTCCAGAAACATGGGTCGCAGCTGCGCGCGTCGGGCGATCCGTATTTCAGTCATCCAGTTGAAGTTGCTGGTATTTTAACCGAGCTCAGACTCGATACCGAATCCATCATCACCGCGCTTCTGCACGATACGCTGGAAGATACGCTGACCACACCGGAAGAGATTGAGCGGTTGTTTGGTGCCAATGTCGCGCGGCTGGTGGACGGTGTGACCAAGCTCAGCAAAATCGAGGCGCTGACCGAAAACGAGCGCGCGGCAGAGAATCTGCGCAAATTCCTGCTGGCCATGTCGGACGATATCCGCGTGCTGCTGGTCAAACTCGCCGACCGGCTGCACAATATGCGCACGCTTCACCACATCAAGGATCCGGTGAAGCGGCGGCGCATCGCCAAGGAAACGATGGATATTTATGCCCCGCTCGCCGAGCGGATCGGCATGTATGAATACATGCGCGAGATGCAGTTGCTGGCCTTTCGCGAAATGGAGCCAGAGGCGTATGACACGATCACCGGCCGTCTGGCCAAGCTGAGCGCCGGGGGCAAGGATCAGGTCGCCCGCATCCAGCGCGAATTTACCGAATTGCTGAGGGCGTCGATGATCGCGGCCGATGTGCTGGGGCGCGAGAAACATCCCTATTCGATCTGGCGCAAAATGCAGGAACGCCATGTCAGTTTCGAAAATGTCACCGACATCATCGCCTTTCGCATCATCACGCCGACCGATGATGATTGCTACAAGGCGATTGGCCTGATCCACCGCAAATGGAAAATGGTGCCTGGGCGGTTCAAGGATTATATCTCGACGCCAAAGCGCAACGGCTATCGCTCGCTACACACGACCATCATGCATCAACTCAATATGCGCATCGAAATCCAGATCCGCAGCAGCGGCATGCATCAGCAGAGCGAATTCGGGCTGGCCGCGCACTGGGCGTATAAGCAAAAGGGCGGTGCCCCCGATGGGCAGGCGGGGTGGATCCGCGACCTGCTCGAAATCGTCGACCAAACCCATGATGCCGACGAATTGCTCGAAAACACGCGCATCGCAATGTACCAGGATCGTATTTTTGCCTTTACGCCAAAGGGCGCACTGCACCAGTTGCCCAAGGGCGCGACGCCGGTCGACTTTGCCTATGCCGTCCACACCAGGCTGGGCGATTGCACCGTGGGGGCAAAGGTCAACGGGCGGCTTGTGCCGCTACGCACCCAGCTGGCCAACGGCGATACAGTCGAAATATTGGTGTCCGACAAACAGACCCCGCAGCCGAACTGGCTGGGCTACGCCGTGACGGCAAAGGCGCGCGCGGCCATCCGCCGCCACGTTCGCGGCCAGGAGCGGGTGCAGCTGATCGCTTTGGGACGCAAGCTTTATGATGAACTGGTCGCGCGGCTGCCCGGAAAGATCGGTGACAAAGCCCGCAGCGCAGCAGTCAAGCGGCTGAAGCTGGAGGATGACAACGCCCTGTATGTTGCCATCGCGC
>Ga0105044_10010246_pt1 | contig 12802 bp, 7 predicted proteins | sample MAT01_FD_78092 | JGI IMG/M metagenome (GOLD analysis project Ga0105044, IMG submission 78092) | Freshwater microbial communities from Lake Fryxell liftoff mats and glacier meltwater in Antarctica - MAT-01 | ecosystem: Environmental > Aquatic > Freshwater > Ice > Liftoff microbial mat | place...
CCGTGAGATCGTAACCGATGGAGAAGTGGAAGATGCGAATAAACAGATTGCTTATGCAGATGCTGTGAAGATCGAGCCCGACTTTGAAGTAGGTGAAGAAGTTTCTGAAGAGGTTAAGCTGGACGACTTCGGCCGTCGGGCAGTTCTTGCTTTCCGTCAGAATCTTGTTTCAAGAATTACTGAGCTCGAAAAAGACGGCGTTTACCGTAAATACAAGGATAGGGTAGGAGACATCGTTTCGGGCGAGATCTACCAGGTCTGGAAAAAGGAAGTTCTTATTCTGGATGAAGAAGGAAACGAGCTGGTAATCCCTAAAGCAGAGCAGATTCCAACCGATTTCTTCAAAAAAGGAGAAAATATCAGGGCTGTGGTGCTTAGAGTTGAGATGAAAAACAATACTCCGCAGATCATCCTGTCACGCACTTCTCCTGTTTTCCTGGAGAAATTATTTGAGCAGGAAGTTCCTGAAGTATTCGACGGACTAATCACACTTAAGAAAATTGTTCGCGAACCGGGTGTAAGAGCAAAGGTTGCCGTGGAGAGCTACGACGACCGGATCGACCCGGTTGGTGCCTGTGTTGGAATGAAAGGATCCCGTATTCATGGAATCGTTCGTGAGCTCCGAAATGAGAATATTGACGTGATCAATTTCACAACAAACAACACCTTATATATAACACGTGCTTTAAGTCCTGCAAAAATTTCTTCAATAAAGCTTGAAGAACCTAATAAACGCGCAGATGTATATCTAAAGCCCGATCAGGTTTCGCTCGCGATCGGCAAAGGCGGACTTAACATCAAACTCGCAAGCCGCTTAACCGGTTATGAGATCGACGTTTACAGGGATTCTGAGCTGGATAGTGAAGATGTCGATCTTGACGAATTTTCTGACGAAATTGATGGATGGATTCTCGATGAACTTAAGAGTGCTGGCTGTGATACCGCCAAGAGCGTACTGGAATTACCGGTTGAAGACCTGGTAAAACGGACCGACCTTGAGGAAGAAACAATCAAGGAAGTAATGCGCATACTGCGTGCTGAATTTGAGTAAGCTGGCTTATTCAACACAAATTTTAAAAAAACTGAATGTCAGAAATACAACCACCAAAAAGAATAAACAAAGTCGCCATCGAACTAAACGTCGGGGTTGATTCGGTTATTGATTTCCTTACGGCTAAGGGATTCGACGATCTTAAGATCAATTCCAAAGTTAACGATGACATGTATTCCATCCTGCTTAAGGAATATGGTGCAGGAAAAAGTGACAAAGAAGAATCAAAAAAGATTATTCAGACACGTCTGAAGAGAGAAACCATTGTCCTTGATGAGACACAGCCAGGTCATCGTCACGAGGATAATGACCGTGAGCCGGAAGAGATCCTGATCAAAAATATGTCTGCAGCGCACACTGCACCGCCACCGGCTCTAAAACCTAAAGTTGAAGTAAAGCCGGAACCAGCACCTGCGCCCAAAGCAGAAGAACGGCCGCCTGTTCCTGAACCCCCCGTTGAAAAGGCAGCACCCGCTGTTGAAGCCCCGGTCCCGGTTGTGTTGGCAGCCGCTCCCGCCGAGCCTGAGAATTACCGCGCCGAAGTTGCGGAAACAGCACCACTTAAGGTAATTGGTAAAATCGATCTTAAATCGCTCGAAAAGCCAAAATCAAAAAAAAGCGGTAAAGATGCTCCTAAGGAAGCTCCGAAAGAAGAACCAATAAAATCTTCAAAAGGACAGCCTAAAAAAGAGGCAGCAACGCCTGAAGCGACCGTCGCTCCTGCTCCTGTAGCAGAAAAAGCTCAACCCGTTGCAGTAGCAGAAATACCTGCAGAGACTCCTATTGTTCAAACGCCTGGCGAAGAGATACCTAAAGAGGAAGAACTTTTCCGTGCAGAAAGGAAGAAACTCGAAGGGCCAACCATACTTGGTCGTATCGAACTCGCTGCTCCTGTGCCTAAAAAGCCAATCGCTTCGTCATCCGGCGCAGGCCTTGGAAATAACAAAAAGAAGCGTAAACGTATTGATCCGCCTCATGTTCAGACGCCTCCTGTAATCCATCCTCATGGGCAGCAGGGAACAATGAACAGAGACAATAATGCTAACAGACCTCCCCGGCCGGGTGGCGGTGGCGGCCACGGTGGACCAAACCGTCCTAACCCTGGTGGACCAAAACCGCAGCTTACGGAAGAAGAAGTTCAGAAGCAAATTAAGGAAACGCTTGCAAGACTCAGCCAGGGCAAGCAGAAATCCAAATCGTCCAAGTACAGGAAGCAGAAACGTGAAGATTTCCGTGCTGCCCAGGAAGAGGCCGATATGGAAGGCGAAGAAAAGATCATTAAGGTAACCGAATTCGTGTCGGCAAATGAGCTTGCTCGAATGATGAATATTTCGGTCAACGAGATCATTTCCACCTGCATGTCTCTTGGTCTTTTCGTTTCTATCAACCAACGTCTGGATGCGGAAACACTTTCAATCGTGGCTGAAGAATTCGGTTACAAAGTAGAATTCGTAAGCGTTGAGGTTCAGGAAGCAATCAAAGAAGATGAAGACAGCCCGGAGCAGCTTGTTCCTCGTCCACCGATCGTAACAGTGATGGGCCACGTTGACCATGGTAAGACGTCGCTTCTGGATTATGTCCGTAAAGCGAACGTTATCGCGGGTGAAGCCGGGGGAATTACCCAGCACATTGGAGCATATAACGTTACAACAGAAAACGGGAAGAGAATTACATTCCTCGATACCCCAGGTCACGAGGCGTTTACTGCCATGCGTGCACGTGGCGCCCAGGTAACAGACGTTGCAATCATTGTAATTGCAGCAGACGACATGGTGATGCCGCAAACCGTAGAGGCTATCAATCACGCCCAGGCGGCGCAGGTTCCGATTGTTTTTGCAATAAATAAGATTGACAAACCAGGTGCTCAGCCGGAGAGAATCCGTGAACAACTGGCGCAAATGAATATTCTTGTTGAAGATTGGGGTGGTAAATACCAGATCCAGGAAATTGCAGCCAAACTAGGACGGAATGTCGATTTGTTACTTGAGAAAGTTTTGCTTGAGGCCGAGCTTCTGGAGTTGAAATCAAATCCTGATCGTCGCGCGGTAGGTACGATCATAGAATCTGAGCTTGATAAAGGCCGTGGGTACATTACCACTATGATTGTTCTTTCCGGAACATTGAAGATCGGCGATGTGATGCTTGCCGGACCACACAGCGGAAGGGTAAAGGCTCTGTTCAACGAACGCGGGCAGCCAATTAAACAAGCCGGTCCGTCAATGGCAGTGCAGGTTCTCGGATTGAGCGGTGCTCCTGCTTCAGGAGATAAGTTCAATGTTATGTCTGATGAGCGGGAGGCGCGTGAAATTGCTAATAAACGACAGCAGCTTCAGCGTGAGCAGGGCATCCGTACCCAAAAACACATTACGCTTGATGAGATCGGCCGTCGTATCGCGATCGGAGATTTCAAGGAGCTCAACATCATTGTAAAAGGTGACGTGGATGGTTCAGTGGAAGCGCTTTCGGATTCATTGCAGAAGCTTTCTACCGAAAAGATCCAGGTAAACATTATCCATAAATCGGTTGGACAGGTAACTGAAAGCGACGTGTTGCTAGCTTCCGCTTCCAACGCGATCATCGTAGGTTTCCAGGTTCGTCCTTCAACCAGCGCCAGGAAACTTGCAGAGAATGAGCAGATCGATATGCGTTTCTATTCCATTATTTACAAGGCGATCGAAGAGATCACTGCGGCGATGGAGGGAATGCTTGCTCCAGAATTTGAGGAGAAGATCGTTTGTAACGTTGAGGTCCGCGATGTATTCAAGATCACTAAAGTGGGAACAGTTGCAGGATGTTATGTGTTAGATGGAAAAATCACCCGTAACACAAAAATCCGCATTATCCGCGATGGTATCGTTGTTTATTCTGGAGACCTTGGCTCACTAAAACGTTTCAAAGACGATGTGAAGGAAGTAGCGGCTGGATACGAATGCGGATTGAACATTCACAACTTCAATGATATCAAGGAAGGCGACATCATTGAAGGATATGAAAACGTGGAGATCAAAAGAAAACTTAATTAGTGTCTGTCGATAGAGTCCTTATTGGCTATCCATTTCTTTTGAACGGGCAGGTCGCGACCTGCCCGTTACCATTCATTAATCGACTATCATTTCCTTATAGAGTGAAAAGTTCGCGACCTGCCCTTGCCGATTCTATAATGCCAATAATTTTCTTTTTTGAACGGGCAGGTCGCGAACTGCCCGTTACCATTCATTAATTGACTATCATTTCCTTATAGAGTGAATCTTTCGTACGGCAAACTGGAGCGGTAACGCCAATGGCCCTGGAGTAGGGCCGGATAATATGATCTTTATTTTCAAAGACTGCTCTGCAAACGATTACCGAGCAGTTCAATTATTCCTTATTCACTGTTAATTATCAATTAGCCCTTATCCTATCCTTCACAATAAAAGCGCCCTGGAACTGATAATTGATCTGCTTCTGAAGTTTTCTTGCTTCTGCTTTAGTTCGGAAATCGCCGCAACGGACTTTGAAATTCGGCTGTTCGTAAGTGAGGTAAACGGGAGTGTCCCCGAACGCGGAGGAAAACTCCTGGAGCATTCTTTCTGCGCGGTCTTTTGCAGGATTCCCTGTCTCGCTGAATATCTGAACCCTAAAACCCTCCGGGCCCTGAGATGAATAATTGAGCTTCTTATATTTTTCGATCAGGTTTTCAAGACCAGGGGCGAGGTTGTAATTGATTCGGCCATTGCCTGAAGAGTCTTTGGCAGCGTCGGTTTGAGCATGCACGTCAATCCCGGCGTTTAAGCACGCAAATAGAAAAAACAGAATCTGTGGACGCATTTAGAAGGTGCTTGAATAAGCGGATAAAAGTAGGACAAGGGTTGTAATCAAAAGTCAAAATTATTTTGCTTTCCTTACGGCCATTATTTATTGTCTTGATAATTTCACAAAGGCCACATTTTTAGGTAAATGCAAATTCGTATATTCTGAATATGTTGATATGCAAGGAAAATAGCTTATTTAGAACGATTTTAAATTAAGAAAACGTTAAAAAAAACTAATGGGCGAATACGTTTCCCGCTAAATTTGCAGCCGTAAAAAACGACGTAGGTTTAATCAACCTTATGCTCTTATGCATCGAATCAAATCCAGTTTAGTACTCATAGCGACGGTTTTAACTGTCATTTTCTCTTCACACACCGCATTCTCTCAGGATGCGAAGAAGATATTCAAAGCAAATTGTGCTTCTTGTCACAAGCCAACTGAGGAGGCAGGCGTTGGGCCAGGGTTGAAAGGCCTGAAAAGTCGTTGGCCGGACCAGGCTAAACTCATATCCTGGGTTAAAAACTCAACAGCATATCTCGCCACTGGTGATGTTTACGCGAACGAGCTTAAAAAGAAGTATAACAATGGCGTGATGCCAGCACAGGCACTTTCAGATGCAGAAATCATTGCTGTAACAGATTGGGCTGATAAAGGTGGAGATGGTCCCGTAGTAACTACAACACCGCCTCCTCCAGGTGCAGATGTTGTCGAGCCAGCCAATGATACCCCCCAATACGTCCTTATGGGACTTGGGATTCTTTTACTTCTTCTTGTAATCGTTCTTGGAACAGTAAGGCGCTCCCTTCAATCACTGGTAAACGATCAGCGTGGAGTTGAAACACCTGAACGGCCTTCAAGACCTTATGTCCGCTTTAAAATTTGGGCATCCAAAAATAAAAAACTGGTCGCGATCATTGGCCTGTTCCTTATTTGCTGGTTTACGAAACTAGGATGGGACGGATTACTTGGTATCGGTGTTCACCAGGGATACGCTCCTGAACAGCCGATCCGCTTCTCACATAAACTGCATGCAGGCGACAATAAGATTTCCTGCGTCTATTGTCACACCGGCGTTGGAAAATCAAAGCATGCCAATATTCCTTCTGCAAATGTGTGTATGAATTGCCATATGGCGATTAACGAGGGGCCGGTTTACGGAAAGGCTGAGATCCAGAAAATATATACCGCTGTTGATTGGGATCCACAAAAGCGGACTTACGGAACAAACACTAAACCTGTTGAATGGATTCGTGTTCACTCATTGCCGGATCTTGCTTACTTCAATCATAGTCAGCACGTTACAGTCGGTAAGATTGAGTGTAAGCAATGCCACGGAGCGGTTGATTCCATGGAGGTTGTTAAACAGAATTCACCTTTAACAATGGGCTGGTGTATTGATTGTCACCGCCAAACGGAGGTTGACTTCAAAGAGAACAAATATTATGAGGAATTGCATAAGGAGTTTCTCGCCGATCCTAAGCATAAAAAGGGTGACAAATTCACCATCGGCAAGCTTGGCGGTCTGGAATGTTCAAAATGCCATTATTGATCCATCTCTTTTTATAACAAGGAATTAACAAAGATGAGCAATACAAAGAAATACTGGAAAGGGATCGAAGAGCTTCAGGAAACACCTGAGTTTCTTAAAGCCCAGCAGAATGAATTTTCTGAAGAGCTTCCGGTCGATCAGTTTATTGGCAATGATCAGGTCGCAGAAAGTAACACAAACCGAAGAGATTTTCTTAAAGTTCTTGGATTCAGTGTTACAGCTGCATCACTTGCGGCCTGTGAAGCTCCCGTACGTAAGGTTATCCCATACCTTAACAAGCCTGAGGAAATTACTCCCGGTGTTGCAAATTATTACGCATCAAGTTATTGGGATGGTCAGGATTTCGCAAGCATCCTTGTAAAAACACGTGAAGGTCGTCCGATCAAAGTTGACGGAAATGAGCTTTGTATGATAACCGCAGGGGGATCAAACGCGCGGATTCAGGCATCTGTTCTTTCACTCTATGATTCCGAAAGGCTGAAAATGCCTAAGATGGATAAGGTCAATGCAGAATGGTCAGCTGTTGATAGTGCAATTACTGCGAAGCTTAACGCAATTTCAGCCCGCGCAGGAAACATCAGGATACTTACTTCAAGCATTATCAGTCCTTCATTGAATGCTGCAATTGCAGAATTTGGTTTTAAATATCCGGGAACAAAGACCGTCACCTACGATACTGTTTCCTACAAAGCTATTGCAGATGCGAATGCAGCATCGTTTGGTAAAGCTGTTATTCCAACGTATGCTTTCAATAAGGCTGATCTTGTTGTAGGAATCGGATGTGATTTCCTTACAAACTGGCTTTCCCCGATCGAATACGCACGTCAGTATTCTGAAAAAAGAAAGCTGAACAAGGAAGAAAGGAAAATGGGGCGTCACGTGCAGATCGAATCAGTTCTTTCTGTTACTGGCTCAAACGCTGATAAACGCATTCCCCTAAAACCATCACAGTTAGGAATTGCTGCAGTCAGTCTTTATAATAAGCTAACTGGCGGTGCTCTTGCTTCAAAAAGTCTCGATGCGAAAGACGCTGCTATTGCAGAACTTGCAAGGGAGCTGAATGCACATAAAGGACGCGCGCTTGTTGTCTGCGGGATCAATGATGCTCACGTTCAGCAGGTTGTTAACGCCATCAATTCGCACCTTGGTTCTTACGGAACTACGATCAATCTCGATGTTCCTGATTTTACTCGTCAGGGAAATGAAACTGATGTAATGGAGCTGGTAGCGCAAATGAATGCCGGGCAGATCGATGCTTTGTTCATTCATAACGTTAACCCGGTTTACACACTTCCAAACGGAGCAGCTTTCAAAGCAGCACTTGCAAAAGTTGATCTTACTGTTTCGCTTTCCGACAGGGATAATGAAACAGCTCAGGGCTGTAAAGTAATTGCGCCCGACTGCCATTACCTTGAAAGCTGGACAGATGCTATGCCTCGCCCGGGACATTACACGTTGGGCCAGCCAACCATCCGCCCACTGGCAAAAACAAGGCAGGTGATGGAAAGCTTCCTTACCTGGGCTGGAGATTCCACCGACGCACACGACTATATTGCCACTCAATGGGAGAACAATGTGTTCCCTTCTGCTGGCGGAATGTTATTCTCTGCATTCTGGACTAAATCGTTGCATGACGGAGTTGTTCAGTTGGGTGGAATGGCGCCAAAAGTTGAACAGAACGCGGTTAATCCTTCGATTGATAATAAAAATAAAGTCAAGGAGAACGAAGTGGCAGCAAAATCAGTTGTTATGCCAGCAGCTGATAATATTGCGAGCACTTCATCCGGAGACTTGTCCGGCGCTGCATCTGCTATCGTTGCAAAAGCCGGGAAATCGGGTGGCGTTGAGCTGGTTATCTATCAGAAGACAAGCATAGGAACTGGTGACCAGGCGAACAATCCATGGTTACAGGAGCTTCCTGATCCTATTTCAAAAGTTACCTGGGATAATTACCTGATGATGAATCCTTCCGAAATGGATGAAAAAGGATTCAACACCCTAATGGGCCAGGTTCAGCAGGCAGACACAGTTGATCTTTCTGTTGGCGGATATAAAGTAACAGTTCCTGTTCTTGCTCAGCCCGGCCTTCCTAAAGGAGTTGTAGCATTAGCTATTGGGTACGGACGCACCGCGGCTGGTAAAACAGCCAATGAGGTTGGTAAAAATGCCTATCCATTTGTTGCACTTGCTGATGGTACTTTCCAGTACAATATAACCTCCGGTGTTTCTGTGTCAGGAAGCAACGGAAAGTATGCACTTGCCTGCACCCAGACGCACAACACGATGATGGGACGCGATATCGTAAAAGAGGCGACTCTTGATGAATACCGCCAGAAAGCAGATGCAGGGAATGAGCAGATTCTTCTTGCTACCAACCTTTCTAATATAGGAAAAGACGGAAGAGCAACTCCAAAAGAGCTTGACCTCTGGCAGAATTTCGAATACAAGAATCACTTTTGGAATATGTCAATTGACCTTAATTCATGCATCGGTTGCGGTGCTTGTGTGGTCAGCTGTACAGCAGAAAATAATGTTCCTGTTGTAGGAAAAGAAGAAGTCCTGAGAAGCCGTGAAATGCATTGGCTTCGCATCGACCGCTACTATTCAAGCGACATGAATGATGAGAAAGCGGAAACAGAGGGTCTTGGTGGAATTGAAAAGTTCCACAAGATGGAAGTTCCAGCTGCTGAAGATACCCTCGAAGTTGTATTCCAGCCGATGCTTTGTCAGCATTGTAACCAGGCTCCGTGCGAGACTGTTTGTCCGGTGCTTGCAACAACACACAGCCTTGAGGGGCTTAACCAGATGACGTATAACCGTTGTATCGGTACTCGTTACTGCGCTAACAACTGTCCTTATAAAGTGCGTCGTTTTAACTGGTTCCGCTATAATGAAAATGACCAGTTTGACTTCAACATGAATGACGACATGGGCAAAATGGTTCTAAATCCTGATGTAACGGTACGTTCACGTGGGGTAATGGAAAAATGCTCAATGTGCATTCAACGTATTCAGGAAGGAAAGCTTAAAGCGAAGAGGAAAAGCGAGCGTCCGAAAGACGGTTCGATCAAAACTGCCTGTCAGCAGGCTTGTCCAACAAACGCCATAGTTTTCGGTGATTACAATGATGCGACTTCAGAGATTAGAAAGGCTTATGCAAATGAGCGTCGCTACCAGCTTCTTGAGGAAGTTGGAACAGAACCGTCACTGTACTATCTGACAAAAATCCGTAATAAACCTGCCTCTAAGGCCTAAATTTATCTGCTTCAGCAAGAGATATGGAACATCACGCAGTTACAGTTAGAGAGCCACTGATCTTAGGTGAAAAGACCTACCATCAGATTACGGAAGACATTTCACGTCCGGTAGAGGAGAAGGCAAACAGGTTATTTAAGATCGTTTTCACCATTTCATCATTGTTAGCATTGTGGGGAGTTGCCTGTTTTGCCTACACAATAGGAACTGGAATCGGTGCCTGGGGATTGAATAAAACAGTTGGCTGGGCATGGGATATTACCAATTTTGTTTGGTGGGTAGGTATCGGTCACGCCGGCACCCTTATCTCTGCGGTATTGTTACTATTCCGTCAGCGCTGGAGGATGGCGATTAACCGTTCTGCAGAAGCGATGACAATTTTTGCAGTAATCTGTGCGGCACTATTTCCAGTAATGCACATGGGCCGCATCTGGGTAGCATACTGGGTATTTCCGCTGCCAAACCAGTTCGGTTCTCTTTGGGTTAACTTCAACTCTCCGCTCCTTTGGGACGTATTCGCTATCTCGACTTATTTTACTGTATCACTGGTTTTTTGGTATACCGGACTGATTCCGGATTTTGCATCTATCCGTGATCGGCAGGTTCGTCCAAGAATGCATAAGATTTACAGCATTCTTAGCTTCGGCTGGTCAGGTTCTGCAAAACAATGGTCACGTTTTGAAGAAGTTTCCCTGGTACTTGCCGGATTATCAACACCACTCGTACTTTCTGTACATACGATCGTATCAATGGACTTCGCCACATCCGTAATTCCGGGCTGGCATACCACGATCTTTCCACCTTATTTCGTTGCGGGAGCGATCTTCTCCGGATTTGCGATGGTATTAACGCTTCTGCTTATTATGCGGAAAGTTCTTCACCTTGAAGATTATATTACGGTAACACATATTGAGCTGATGAATAAAATCATCATTCTAACGGGCTCCATCGTTGGGGTTGCCTATCTTACTGAGTTGTTTATGTCATGGTATTCCGGGGTCGAGTATGAGCAGTATGCGTTCCTCAACCGGGCAACCGGACCTTACTGGTGGGCTTACTGGGCGATGATGACTTGTAACGTAATTACACCACAACTATTCTGGTTTAAGAAGATCAGAAAAAGCATGCTTGCCACATTCATCATTTCCATCTTTGTAAATATCGGGATGTGGTTCGAACGCTTTGTGATCATCGTAACATCGTTGCACCGTGACTACCTTCCATCAAGCTGGACGATGTTTCACCCAACATTTGTCGATATCGGGATCTTCATCGGAACTATTGGGATTTTCTTCACCTTGTTCCTGATTTTCGCCCGGACATTCCCGGTTATCGCGTTGAACGAGTTGAAAACTATTCTTAAGTCAACAAGGGAAAACCCTCAACCACCGCATCACTGATCTTTATGAGCAAGAAAGTTATTTACGGAATTTACGACGATGAGGAGGTTTTGCTCAGCAGTGCAAAAGTGCTTCGTAGTCAGGGTGTAAGAATCAGCGACGTCTTCAGTCCATTCCCGATTCACGGGTTGGATCCTGTAATCGGCCTTAAACCAACGCGATTGTCAAATGCCGCCTTCTTTTACGGGATGTTCGGGACATCAATGGCAATACTGATGACGTGGTACATGATGATAAGCGACTGGCCGATGAACGTAGGAGGGAAGCCTAGCTTTACATGGATTGAGAATTTCCCAGCTTTCATTCCTGTTACATTCGAGCTTACTGTTTTTTGCGCGGCTCACGGAATGGTAATAAGCTATCTGCTCGTAAATAAAATATATCCGGGTAGAAAGTCCCACAATCCTGATCTCCGCTCTACCGATGATAAGTTCATTATTGAAATCCAGATAGCTCAGAACGGAAGAATAGCCGAAGAACAGATCATGTCGACACTCCGCACTACCGGTGCAATTGAAATCAACCAAAAAGACCTGAAATAGAACCGCAATGAAAATCGCTCATACACTGATCCTGTCAATGTCTGCCGCTGTTGCCGGTTTACTGGTTATGCAGTCCTGTAGTTCGGACCCTAGCGGGCCCGGACTTGAATATATGCCTGATATGTATCGTTCACAGGCTTATGAGACATACGATACCAGCCGCATTGGTAAAGGTAGTTCATCACTGCTTCCCGTTGCCGGCACAATTCCACGCTACGATGAGGAAACGCTTCCTTATTATGCGCCCTATGCTTATCCAAATACAAATGAAGGATATGAAGCGGCAGGCTTGCAGCTTTCAAACCCTTACACTGCCTCAGAAACAATTCTGAAGAAAGGTGAATACATCTTTACTAATTTCTGTATTCATTGCCATGGAGAAAAAGGCGATGGAAACGGAATTCTTGTGGAGCGTGAAAAAATCGCTGGTGTTCCTTCTTATTACGGTCCAACAATCAAAGATCTTCCTGTAGGCAAAATGTATCATACCCTTTATTACGGGAAGAACAACATGGGGTCTCACGCATCACAGATAAATTTTGAAGAAAGATGGGCGGTAATCCGCTGGGTTGAGAAACTTCGCGCAGCCGGATTGGGTGTCGGGACAGCAACTGATTCGACGGGAGCCCAAACAGTAAAAGATACTACCTCTGCTACATCAACAGCGGCAACTGCATCAACAAAATAAACGGAAAAGACATTAAAGGAGTACTATGAACTATATTTTCTCCCCTAAAACACGAAACATCTGCTTTGGCTTGATGGCAATCGGGCTGTTATGTCTTTTGGGCGGCTTCATCGTGGAAGAGCATAAAGACAGAGCGTGGACCACTCTACTCCATAGCTCATTCTTCTTTATGGCTATTTCACTTGGTGCATTGTTCTTCCTTGCAGTGCAATATGCCGCAGAAGCCGGATGGTCAGCAGCAGTAAAACGCCCGATGGAAGCTATCGCAGGATTTCTCCCCTACGGAGCTGCGATTTTTGGTGTTGTGGTAATAATCTCTGCATTGCATTTGAATCATGTCTATCACTGGACCGACCATAATCTTACCGAGCCCGGTAATCCTGAATACGATAGGATCATCGCCGGAAAATCAGGGTATTTGAACGCACCGTTTTTTATTATCAGAACGATTGTTTACCTCGGTGGATGGTTGCTGTTTCTGAGGGCATTCATGAAACGTTCAGAGATTGAAAAAATGGGCCTGGA
>Ga0105044_10010247_pt1 | contig 12801 bp, 12 predicted proteins | sample MAT01_FD_78092 | JGI IMG/M metagenome (GOLD analysis project Ga0105044, IMG submission 78092) | Freshwater microbial communities from Lake Fryxell liftoff mats and glacier meltwater in Antarctica - MAT-01 | ecosystem: Environmental > Aquatic > Freshwater > Ice > Liftoff microbial mat | place...
ATTACACCATCGATTTCTTCGTCGCTTTCTAAAAGGAGTTGGCAACCCAAAGGCAATTCAAAAGCACCTGGAACATTTTTTACAACAATATTATCTTCTTCAACTCCTGCATCAAGCAAAGTTTGTTTTGCACCTTTTAAAAGATTTGAAGTAATATCTGTATTCCATTCAGAAACAACAATGCCGATCTTAAAATCGGCACCGTTTGGAATTTCTTCTCTACTAAATTCTGAAAGATTTTTTTCAGATGTCGCCATTAGTTTTGAGCTCTGATAATGTATTTGTCAATGTCTTTTGCCTCAACAGACTCAGACCAATCGTCTTTAATTTTTTGATAAGCAATAATCGCGTTGTCGTTTTGACCTAATTCTTGATAAACCAATCCTGCTTTTTTGTAAAACATTGGGCTGGTAAATTCGTTTGCCTCACGCAATGCAGCTTCTTCAAATTTTTCTGCAGCTTCATCATATTTTCCCATTTCAACATAACAATCACCCATTAATCCAATAACAAGGGTTCCAATCATTACATCTTCAAATTCACAATTTTCAAAATAACCAATTGCGTTTTCAAAATCTTTTTTCTCCATTGCATTAATGCCTAACGCATAAGTAGCAATGTTACCGCCCGGTGTTCCTGCGTATTCTGACGAGATCTCTTCAAATCCCATATAGGTTTCTGTTCCGGTAATAAAAGTTTCGGTTGAATCTCCATTTTGGAATTCATAAAAAGCATTCCAATATGCATCTTGCGATTCTGCTGCGTGTGGTTCAGAAACAAATTTCTGATATCCGAAATAACCAATAATAACTACTACAAGTCCAATACCGGCAATTAACAAGATTTTTTTGTTCTTGTCAAAAAATGATTCGGTTGGTGTTAAATTCGAGTTTTGTTCTGTTTTTGCCATTGGTCTACTTCAAAATATGGGTGCAAAATTAATTTTTTTTTGTTTCTAATTGGTTTAAAATGTAGAATTTTACAAACTCACAACTAAAAAAGCTGAAAATCCCGATGAAATATAAAGTTCTGACGCTTGTGGCAGTCATGGTCTCAGGCCTACTTTTCTATTTATTGGGCTATCAAACCCCACGTGAAAATTTTGTTGCCTTTTATGGAACTTATCTCCTATTATTTGGGTTATTTTACTGGCTAACCATAAATAAGCAAGGTTTTTCATTCCGTCAATTTTTTGGTTTAGCAATTCTTTTTCGGGTCATTTTACTTTTTTCTTTTCCCGAATTATCCAACGATTTTTTTAGGTTTTTTTGGGATGGCGAATTGATTACGCACGGAATTAATCCTTACGCACATACTCCAAATGATTTAATAAGCCACAATGGATTTTTGTCCGAACCATATATGCGCTATTTATTTCACGGAATGGGCGAATTGTCTCAATCGCATTATTCATGCTATCCGCCGCTTAATCAGGTTTTCTTTTTTATTCCTTCTGTCATTTCTGATTCGGTAACAACTAATTTAATTATTCTTAAACTCATCATTTTACTTGCTGATATCGGTGTCATTTTTGTAGGTAAAAAAATCCTTGAACATTTAAAAATGGATGTCGATAAAATTTGGCTGTATGCCTTGAATCCATTTATTATATTAGAGTTTAGTGGCAACGTGCATTTTGAAGGAGTGATGATTTTCTTTTTGCTTTGTTCCATTTATTTTTTGCTGAAAGAGAATTGGTTGATGAGTGCTATTTTTATTGGACTCGCCATTCACATTAAATTAATTCCGTTGATGCTTTTACCATTTGTTTTTAAAAAATTAAAAGTCAGAAAGACCATTGGTTACATTGCAATGACAGCGTTGGTAGTTATTCTACTTGGTCGTGTTTTTTTAAGTGAGATTTTTTTGAATAATATGCTTTCCAGTATTGGTGATTATTTTGTGAGTTTCGAATTCAACGCAAGTATTTTTTATGTGGTGCGAGAAATTGGTTTTTTAATTGTTGGTTATGATACTGTTTTAACTGTTGGCCCTATAATGGGCTATCTTGTTTTCTTTTTGATAATGCTTTTGGCTTTAATTCGTTCTTATAAAACAGAGCAAGATATTTTTGTTTCTATGTTATTTGGCTTGGTGATTTATTATGCTTTTGCTACAACAATTCATCCGTGGTACATTAGTTTAATTTTGATTTTTTCTGTTTTTACACGTTATCGTTTTGGTTTGATTTGGTCCTTTCTAGTCATGCTCAGTTATTCTGCTTATGGGGTTGATGCGTTTAAAGAAAATACTTTATTACTGATTACTGAATATGTAATTTTAGCGGTTGTTATGTTTTACGAAATCAAAAAATATTGGCGAAAAGATGTAATTGGTTTAGAAATAAAATCCTTTTTTACTTTTAAAAATGAACAAGCTCCATGAAACTCCATGTTCTTAGAGTAGGAGGTTATCTTGACGTTAGGAAAGATGGTTTTCCTTTTACAATCGCACTTCAGACATTTTACCACGGAGACACGGAGAGCACAGAGAAAATAGTTTAATTAAAAAATGACTAAATCAAATTCAATTCATATTGGCATCAATCGCAAACGACTCAAGCTAGTTGGGATTGGTTATGCAATCGCAGCTTTATTTATTTTTTGCGGATTTTATTATATCTCAACAAGGTTCGAGGGTAATTGGTCAAACGCCATGAAAATAATAGGTGGAATCATTGCCGTATTTAGTGGTGTAACCGGATTGAGTGCAGTTAAACCGTTGAATGATAAAAACGCCGGCATCACAATCGATGAAAATGGTATTTTAGATCAATCAACATCTATAAGTTCAGGTTTGATAAGTTGGAAATCAATTTCAAATTTAGAATCAAACAGCAAAGAAAAAATGATTCTTATCAAAGTTAAAAAGCCTGATGATTTTACTAAAAACGCCAAGAACAGAGCCATTAAACAATTGCTTCAACGTAATCTTGCTATTTATAAAACACCTGTTGTCATTGAATCTAACTATTTAAATTGTAGTTTTGATGAACTGCAAACAACGTTGGAGACACAATTTAAAAAATTTGCACATAAAAAACTCTGAAGTAGAAATTAATTTCACTTCAGTTAAGAGAGGAAAATTTTAGTGCTAATATTGAAGTGAAATGAATTTCACTTCTGAGTAAATAGAATTTATGAAAGTTGATATTTTAGCCATAGCCGCGCATCCTGACGACATTGAAATTTCTGCATCAGGAACTTTAATGAAACACTTATCACTTGGAAAAAAAGTAGCCATCATTGATTTAACCGAAGGTGAATTAGGCTCTCGCGGAACAATTGAAACTCGAAGAGAAGAAGCAACTGCATCATCAAAAATTTTAGGAATTGAAAACCGTGTCAACCTACAAATGCCTGATGGATTTTTTGAATTGTCAAAAGAAAATAAATTAAAATTAATTACACAGATAAGAAGATTTAAACCAGATGTAGTACTCGCAAATGCTTTGTCTGATAGACATCCTGACCACGGGCGTGCTGCACAATTAGTAAATGATGTTTGTTTTCTTTCTGGATTAGTAAAAATAAAAACCGAGTGGGAAAATAAAATACAAGACCCTTGGCGCCCAAAATTATTGTTTCATTATATTCAGGAAGTTTATCGAAAACCAGATTTTGTAGTTGACATTACACCTTTCGTTGATAAAAAAATAGAATCAATCCAAGCATTTAAAACACAATTTTTTGATCCTAATTCAAACGAACCAAATACACCTATTTCTGGAAAAGAATATTTTGATTTCCTAAAAGGCCGATGGATGGATTTTGGAAAAAGTATAGGTGTGCAGTATGCGGAAGGGTTTAATTTTAGCAGGCCAATTGGAGTGGAGGATATGACGGAGTTACTTTAAGATTATCGGTTTTAAAAATCCAAAACTGTCATCCAGAATGTTGTGAGGGACAGAAAACAAAATATAAAACTATAATCCCGAATACAGCGGAACAAAATTCCAAACAAGATAAATTATATTTTAGTCAATGACGCTACTCGAAAAAGATAAAAAATACGTCTGGCATCCGTTTACGCAAGTTAAAACTGCGTTGCCACCATTGCCAATTGTAAAAGGCGATGGAATTTGGTTGATTGCCGAAGATGGAAAAAAATACATGGATGTTAATTCTTCCTGGTGGACTTGCATTCACGGTCATTCAAATAAATACATTGCAGATAAAGTACACGAACAATTTTTACAACTCGAGCATGTAATTTTTGCAGGAGTTACACATCCAAAAGCGGTAGAGGTTGCAGAGCGCATCATCACTATTTTACCAAATCATTTTCAAAAAGTTTTTTTCTCTGATAATGGATCAACTTCTGTTGAAGTAGCCTTGAAAATGGTCTATCAATATTGGTACAATTCCGTTAAACCAAAAAAGAAATTTCTTGCATTAGAAGGCGCTTATCACGGTGATACATTTGGCGCCATGAGTGTTGGACAACGCGGCTATTTCAATGAACCTTTTGAGCATCTTTTTTTTGATGTCGATTTTTTGCCTTTTCCTACCGATGAAAATAAATCAGAAATTTTAAAAAAAGTAGAAATACTTTTTAGCTCGAATGATTTTGCGGGATTTATTTTTGAGCCTATCGTGCAAGGCGCTGCAGGCATGCGAATTTATTCTGCCGAAATTTTGGATGAATTAATTTCTCTCGCAAAAAAATACAATGTGCTAACAATTGCAGATGAAGTTATGACAGGTTTTTACAGAACAGGAACTTGTTTTGCCATCAATCAAATAAAACAACAAGTTGATATCATTTGTCTTTCAAAAGGATTAACGGGTGGTGTTTTACCTTTGGGTTTAACAGTTGCCACACAAAAAATATTCGATGGTTTTTTAGCTGACGAAACAACAAAAGCGCTATTGCATGGTCATTCATTTACAGGAAATCCGTTAGCTTGTGCAGCTGCTTGCGCATCACTTGATTTATTAGAAAAGAAAGAACTGTTGGTATCAATTAAATTAATTTCTGAAAGCCATCAACGTTTTATTTCAAAACAAAAATTAAATCCAAATTTTACTTCAATTCAATCAGCAGGAACAATTCTTTCTATCAATTTGAAAGTAGATGAAAACCCTACTTATTTTAGTTCAATTCGAGATAAGGCCTATGCTTATTTTTTAGAGCGAGGATTTTTAATTCGACCATGTGGGAATGTTGTCTTTGTTAATCCGCCTTATTGCATTAAACAAAGTGAATTGGATGAAATTTATGAAGTGATCGTCTCATTTGGTGCTTTTGGGAAGTAGTGAAATTTTTCAACTCATTCAAAAAACTGTCCTCCAGTTTTTTACTTCGATACCGTTGCTGCGTTTTTGATTTTCATTACCAGAATAGAGTAGAAGGGATTTTTTTGCTCCACTTAGATTATTCCAGTATATTAAATTTTTAAAGAAATCTGTATTGACAGTTTTTCCCGATTTAATTTCAATTGGTAAAATATGGAATCCGATTCCAGATTTTTCCTTATATTTTTATTAAATAATTGATTTTGATTATCTTCTGATTTTAAGATAAATGAGTTTGGACATAAAAAAAGAGCCAGATAAAATCCGGCTCTTTTAAAAATTTCAACAAATTATTTTAGCAGCCTACTGTCTCGCAATAATAATCCATAAATTCTTTATCTTTTTCAAACCATTGTTTTACTCTACCTAATAAATCAAGTGCTTTTTGGCGTTGATTCAAAAGAATTTGAGATTTACAAAATTCAATTACACCAATTCTTAGCATGTCCATATCAACAGGTCTCCAACCTTCAACTGTTGTTACTTTATCTAATCGCGCATAAGCATCTATTGCAGTTGCTTTACCTGCGGATTTATCTCCCGTGTTGTATTGACAAGCAGCTTTTAAAAAGTAAGACCCAACATCATCTTTAGCAACTTTGTGTAATTTAGAAATAGCTGAAATTACCTTAGGATATGCTTTAGTAGAAACAAGATTTTTCACATCTTCAACCAATGCAATTTTTAAATCAGTAAAATATTTTATATTATCTGCTTGAACGGATCCATCTTTATCTTTTTTTATACAAGAACCTGCAAAAGTAATTGCATCTGCAAACGCCTTTGGATATTTATCTAACCAAACCTGGTCTTTAGACATATCAAAATTTGCTTTTGAAAGATACAAAAAAGGAAGTGCATCTTGTTTCGTTTTGTCGTTTAACGTGTATTGTTCCGCTTTCTTTAACAACTTTTCATAATCGCCGTCGGCGTAATAAATTAACAAGTCGTCGTATGTTGGTGGTTGTGCCGTAGATGGAATTGCTGCGCCAAGGATAAGTAGCAATATTAATAATGACTTTTTCATAAGGGTAAGTTTTGTTCTCTTTAAACTCAAAATTGATGCCTAAAGTTACAATTTTTTAAAATTAACCAATTTTTAACCAAATTAATCTTCGTAATAGCTAATTAAAATTTCAAGTATTTCAATAGCTGCAGCTGATATTTTAGTGCCAGGACCAAAGATGCCCATAACGCCTTTTTTATACAAAAATTCATAATCCTGTTGTGGAATTACACCACCAGCTACAACCATTATGTCTTCTCGTTTGTGACGTTTTAATTCGGCCATTACGGTTGGAATTAATGTTTTGTGACCAGCAGCCAGTGAGCTGATTCCTAAAACATGCACGTCATTTTCGATGGCTTGCTGAACCGCTTCTTCTGGTGTTTGAAACAAAGGACCTATATCTACATCAAATCCAATATCCGCAAAAGATGTAGCGATTACTTTTGCGCCGCGATCATGACCGTCTTGTCCCATTTTTGCAACCATAATCCGTGGCCGACGACCATCGAGTTTCGCAAATTCATCAGCCATTTCACGGGCTTTTTCAAAATCTTTATCTTGCATAGCTTCTGCTGAATAAACGCCTGAAATTGAACGTATGGTTGCTTGATAACGACCAAACACTTTTTCCATCGCATCAGAAATCTCACCCAAAGATGCTCTTTTTCGTGCACAATCAATCGCCAAGTCCATCAAATTTGAATTTGACTTAGCACCTTCCGTTAAATTCGATAAAGCAGCTTGAACTTCCTTCTCATTTCGGTCGGCCTTCATTTTTTGTAATCGCTCAATTTGCGATTTACGCACTTTGGAATTATCTATGTCACGAATTTCCATTTGTGTTTCCTTCTCTAATTGATATCGATTAACGCCAACAATAATATCTTTTCCTGAATCTATTCTTGCTTGTTTTCGTGCAGCTGCTTCTTCAATCCTCATTTTTGGCAGACCGGATTCAATAGCGCTGGCCATTCCGCCCAACGATTCAATTTCTTCAATATGTGCCCAAGCTTTTTCAGCAATTTCTTGCGTCAATTTTTCTACATAATAAGATCCTGCCCAAGGGTCAATCACTTTTGTAATTCCTGTTTCTTCTTGAATATAAATTTGTGTGTTACGCGCAATTCGTGCTGAAAAATCTGTTGGTAATGCAATTGCTTCATCTAATGCATTTGTGTGTAAGGATTGTGTGCCACCTAAGGCTGCAGCCATTGCTTCTATGCAAGTTCGAGCTACATTGTTGTAAGGATCTTGTTCTATTATACTCCAGCCAGATGTTTGACAATGTGTTCGTAACGCCAACGATTTTGTGTTTTTTGGATTGAATTGATTGACAATTTTCGACCATAATAATCTAGCTGCACGCATTTTTGCAATCTCCATAAAATGATTCATTCCTATAGCCCAAAAGAAAGATAAACGCGGAGCAAAACTGTCTATGTCCATTCCTGCTTTTATTCCTGAACGAATATATTCCAAACCATCTGCTATGGTATATGCCAATTCTAAATCTGCTGTTGCACCTGCTTCTTGCATGTGGTAACCTGAAATGGATATCGAATTAAATTTTAGCATTTTCGCAGTTGTATAAGCGAAAATATCTGAAACGATACGCATGGAATGTGAAGGCGGATAGATATACGTATTACGCACCATAAATTCTTTCAGTACGTCGTTTTGAATTGTTCCCGTTAGTTGCTCAGGTGTTACTCCTTGCTCTTCTGCAGCAACAATGTAAAAGGCAAGAATTGGAATCACAGCACCATTCATCGTCATTGAAACTGACATTTCGCTTAACGGAATTTGGTCAAAAAGAATTTTCATGTCCTCAACCGAATCAATTGCAACACCCGCTTTACCAACATCACCAACAACTCGTGGATGATCGGAATCATAACCACGATGAGTTGCTAAATCAAATGCAACAGATAATCCTTTTTGTCCGGCGGCTAAGTTTTTTCGGTAAAAAGCATTCGATTCTTCTGCTGTAGAAAATCCGGCGTATTGACGAATTGTCCACGGTTGAATGGTGAACATTGTCGAATAAGGTCCACCCAAATAAGGCGCAATGCCAGAAACAAATCCAATGTGTTCACCGTTTTTATTGTCTGATTCAGTATAAAAATTTTGTAGCGTAATTTTTTCAGCCGTTTCAAAAGATGAATTTTGAATAGACTTAGAACTTGCTTTTATTCGTTCTGGTTTGATGTGATCAAATTTAATTCTGCTCATGCTATTACGTTTTTTTGTTCGTAAGAATTTTCTAATCGAAACACAGAAAGTTTCTTGAATGATGATTTTTGTTCTTCATTGCTTTTCTTCGGCTCGATCCATTTTTCCAATTTGCTTTGAAATTTATTTACACCTAAAAAGGTTTGTTTTCCGTTTAGCATTTTATCAATTAAATCTTTTTTGTTTTCATCTATCAAAGATTGAATAAAATTGTTTTTTAATGAAGAAATTAATCCACCGTTATTTTCAATTTCAAGAAATAATTTCCAAGATTTTTCAAGAAGTTGATTAGTCAATTCTTCAACATAGTAAGATCCTGCGGCGGCGTCATTCACTTTAGCAAAATAAGACTCTTCTCTTAAAACCAATTGAGTATTTTTAGCCATGCGTTCGTTTAATTCTTGGTCTTCGGCGTTGGTAGAATTAAGATGAGTAATAGTTAATGCATCACAGCCTCCAAGTACAGCAGACATGGCTTGTGTAGTTTCTCTTAATAAATTATTATTGTGATCATTTGTCGCCAAAAATCGATGACTTGTTTTTGCGAAAATGGAGGGCGATTGTATTTCAAGTTTTGAATCGTATCCAGAAAATAACAAGGAAATTAATTCTCGAATCACTCTGAATTTTGCAATGTTTACAAAATAGTTTTCGTTGACGCTTAACTCAATTACAATTTTTTCATTGATGGTTTTCAAATCAACTTTTTTATCCTTTAAAAACTGAATGTATTCATTAAGATGCGCAATGGTAAAAGCTAATTCCTGTATTGTACTTGCGCCTGAATCTCCATACAAATTTCCATCAACCCAAATGTTTTTGTTATTTGGGTTTGATTGATAGAATTCAAAAAAGTCGTCAAGAGAATTATTCCATTCACCATTTTTTGCATTCAAGGAAACAATGTCAAAATTTAAATAAGATTGTTTTGGAACTTGAAGAGAAATAGCTGATGATTTTATTCCAAATCGAATATCTGAACCAATAAAATCAAAAAGAATTTCTTTTGTGTCAGCGTCAAATTGTTTTTGGTCATTTCCTTCTAGGCTAATCGCATCAACACCTTCGTTCAAGTCAGTAAGAATTTTTTTATTCGCATTACTTGAATAAATTTTTCTGATTTTCCATTCGTTTGATTCACGTTTAAAATTATTAGCGAACGTATTTTCTGTTCCCTTATAGTTGTTTTTTTCGGGATGATAATAGGCCTTAATTTCAATGTCTTTTTCTGGATTTGAAATTAGTGCATCAAGTGGTTTGTCTTTCAGATCTTTTTTTATCTGATTCAACCATGTTTCGTAATCAGGTGATTTGAATTCGTTGAAGAGTTTTTTCATGTGTTGTTGAGGTTCAAAACAAAGGTAATGTTTTTCTGCGATGGATAAAACCGTTGTAAGATGCATTGTCCCGCTGGGACTTAATTATGTGTTATTGGTGTATAACTTCGGACGAAGTCCGAGGTTATAAGACGTTTCGTCCCGCTGGGACTTTGGTTTTTTCCATGGATAGAAATCCGTGGTAATAGGATGTTTCGTTTCGATGGGACTTTGGTTTTAAAAATAATCTTTCAACACTTTCAACAACAAACTAAGAATTCCTGCGGCTGCTAAAAACCAGGTGATGAACGAGCGCCAAAATGAATAGCCTTTTTGTTTTAGGCTGAAAGCGCTTAGTAAGGCTACGCTTGCAGAAATAATTACAATGATTAAAAAATTATTCACAAAAATCTTAATTGAATTTTTTAGATTTTTCCCAATAAATATCCATCTCAGTCAGGTTCATATCTTGAAGAAGTTTGCCATCTTTTTTTGTTTCAGTTTCCATCCACTGAAAACGTCGTATAAATTTTTGATTTGTTTTAGCCAAAGCATCTTCAGGATTAACACCAACCCATCGTGCATAATTGATCATAGAGAAAAGTATATCACCAAATTCTTGCTCCATTTTTTCTTGATTATTTGCTTCAACTTCTATTTTAAATTCAGCAATTTCTTCTTCTACTTTTGCCCAAACTTGTTCTTTATTTTCCCATTCAAATCCAATGCCTTTTACTTTATCTTGAATGCGTGTTGCTTTAACAAGTGCTGGCAATGAAGCAGGAACGCCTTCAAGGACAGAATTTTTTCCTTCTTTTAATTTTAGTTTTTCCCAATTAGCTTTTACTTCTTCTTCATCTTTTACCGTTACATCTCCATAAATATGTGGATGACGATGAATTAATTTATCACAAATGGCATTTAATACATCGGTAATATCAAAGGCATTTTTTTCAGAAGCGATTTTAGCATAAAAAACCATGTGTAACATTAAGTCTCCTATTTCTCCTTTTAGTCCTTCCAAATCATTTGCAGTTATTGCATCTGTTAATTCATACGTTTCTTCTATCGTTAAATGACGAAGTGATTCAATGGTTTGCTTTTTATCCCAAGGACATTTTTCGCGCAAATCATCCATTATTTTTAACAGACGTTCAAATGCTTTTAATTTGTCTTCCATGCTTTTATTTAATTTCAAAAATTCGATTTATTAAATCTGAATTGTGAAGTTAGTTTTCTTTTTTTGAATCCATTCTTGGAAAAACTTACAATTAATAGTGATGAATCTAATATCAAAGAGAATTGACCAAATTATAATATTCATTTTCTTTCCTATTGTCCGATTAATATTATATTTGAATCATTGAATACAACTAAAATTCAATTTAAACTAAAAACAACATTATGCACAAACAAAGAGTATTTATATTGGTTGCTGCCGGAGTAGGATTACTAGGCTGTTTATTACCTTGGCAAATTGCGTCTGCTGGATTTTTTGGTACATTAAGCTATAATGCTTTCAGCAGTGGATGGGTTGGTTACGCTACCTTGTTAGGTGTTTTGGCTGCTGCTGGTATTATATTTAAAGATACTGATAAAACGGTAGTTCTTCCAGCAGACACTAGAAAAGTAGTGATAGTAGCAGGTGGTGCAGTAGTACTTTTTTCTTTGTTAGGAATTATAATAATTTCTAGTAATGCAACAGGTAATTATGGTTTTGGTATTTCAATGGGAATGGGGCCAATTCTTTGCATAATAGCAGGTGTTGGGATTTTAGGTGTTCCATTTGCAATTAAAGGCGATGGCTCATTTAAAATGCCTACTAAAGATTCAATCAAAGAAGATATGAAATAAAATTTAAAATTATATTAGAAAGCATCACTTGAAAGAGTGGTGCTTTTTTTTTGATAATTAATTATTAAATGCAATAGTATAGAATCCACTTGAACCAAAAATAAAAGACATCCACCCTTTTAAGAGTGCAAGTCACCATTTTTATTATTTTTTTTTGTCAACATTGTTTTGCTGATTAAAAATCTTTTCTATCTTCATTGCCGAATTAAAAATTAACTAAAAAACAAAACCTATGAGTGAACAAATTTTAGACAATTCTGGAAATGTAACAGTTGTTGCAAGACCAACGTTTTTAACAGTATTATGTATACTTACTTTCATCGGATCTGCTTGGGGCATCATCGGTAACTTCGTAGGTGCTAATTCTCAAATTATTCCAATGTGGTATAAACTAGCATTAGTTGCTTGTAATGCTGCTACTGCTTATGGTGCATGGCAAATGTGGAACCTAAAAAAACAAGGTTTGATGCTTTACACAGTTGGTGAAGTATTGGCTGTTATTTTCCCGTTAATTCTAGTTTATGCTATTTTGCCTCCGAACTGGGCTAGTTTGATGGGTTCTTTCGTGTTGTTAATGGCTATCTTTCCAGTTGCTTTTATCATCATGTATTGGGCAAACGCAAAACATTTAAAATAGTAATAATTATTTTAAAAAGAAAACCGATTCTTAGGATTCGGTTTTTTTTTGTCTGAAAATTTGAGGTGACAGGTTTCGTGCATACCTTTGTAATAAATTTCGTTCTTATGAAACTTGCACTTTTAACCATCGGTCTTCTTGCTTTAGCAGTTGCAGGAATAGCAATTAAAATTCTTGTAAAAAAAGACGGTCAGTTTGCGGGTACTTGTGCAAGCAATAACCCTATGGTTAATGAAGATGGTGAGGCATGTGGATTTTGTGGTGCAAAACCAAATGAGAAGTGTAAGAGTGATGAAGTGAAAGAATAAAATCCAAAAGATCAAAATCCAAAAGGACAAAATCCAAAAGATCAAAATCCAAAAGGACAAAATCCAAAAGATCAAAATCCAAAAGATCAAAAGCCAAAAGGACAAAATCCAAAAGATCAAAATCCAAAAGGACAAAATCCAAAAGATC
>Ga0105044_10010249_pt1 | contig 12801 bp, 19 predicted proteins | sample MAT01_FD_78092 | JGI IMG/M metagenome (GOLD analysis project Ga0105044, IMG submission 78092) | Freshwater microbial communities from Lake Fryxell liftoff mats and glacier meltwater in Antarctica - MAT-01 | ecosystem: Environmental > Aquatic > Freshwater > Ice > Liftoff microbial mat | place...
AGAAAGAGACTATAAAGATAAAGATAGAGAATATAAAGATAAGATAAATAAAGAAGACAGAGATTATAATACTAGTTTTTCAAGGGCAGACGTTGAAGAAAATGATAGGAGAATTGCGTCAAAAGGTCCAATGCAAAGAGCAATAAGGTATATGGAAGATGCTATTAAATCGGGCGATACATCAGCTTTTACACTCTCAAATTTGTCCGAAAAAACTGGACTTCCAGGCCTTCAAACTTTAGCAGGGGCACAGTTAAAAGCTGCTACAACAGACTATTATATAAGCACTCTAGACTTTATTGGAAAAAACTCAAAAAATAAATTTTATTCCTTACAATCAGATATAACAATGCCACAATTAGGAAAAAGTGATATTGCTAATGAGGCCCTTACAGTAATGACGAAATCAAATGCTGATATGAACGAGGTTTTAACAAAAAATTTTAATATAATAAGCAAAAAAGAAAACGCCGAATTGGGATTTGAAAAAAAAGGTATAAACAACAGAGCTATAGAAGCATCAGAAGAAGAACATCAACAAATTTTTCAAGGTACATTATACCAGTTACAAGAATTAAGAGAACGAGAAATGGGCCTTAATAAAATGGAAGAAAAGGTTGGTAAAAGGGTTACTAAAGGAACTCCGCTTACTCCCGTTATGGCTAAACTATATTTTAAGAAATATGGTTTAAAAAACGCAGAAATAATAGCCAAAAAAAATGGGTATTTTGTTCCAACTCCTAGGGAATATCAGTCTTTTAAAAGGTGACCACAAGCATTTAATTAAAGGGTAGCAGGTGAATAAAACAGGTTTTGATAATATTACTGATAAAGAAGAAAAAGATACTCAAGCAGGATTTTTTATAGGTTCAAATGATGAAACTTCAGCAAAAAAAAGACCTAATTCTGTAGAAAAAAAACCTGTCAAAGAAAAACCTACTCCTGAAGAAAAAGATACTCAAGCAGGATTTTTTACAGGTTCAAATGATGGAACTTTAGAAGAAGATCCAGAAAAACCTAAGCCACAGGATAATTCATTTTTACATGGTGTTGGAGAATATGGAAAATCATTTGCAAAAGGTACTGCTGAAGGTGTTAATAATCTTGCAGAATTTGGAAAAACCGTTAGAAAATATGCAAGTCCTCTTAGTCCTCTTTATAGTTTATATAACCATTATAATCCTGAAGAACCTAGTAAAGAACCTAAAGAGACCTTTACAGAAAAATTAGACAAATTATTACCTAATGATGGGGAAGAAGATTTTTTTCAAAGAGCAGGAAGAAGAGGGTTAGGAGAACTTCCAACAGCACTTGCACTTTCTGGTGGTGCACCTGTAGGAATGGCAATAAGGGCCCTTGCTGCTGGTTTTGCGGTTGAAGGCACTAAATCCCTTGGTGGAGGCGAATTAGCGCAAACAGCAGCTTCATTAGCAACTTATTTAGGTCCTGATCTAGCAGGCAATCTTATAGCAAAAGGAAGTAAAGCGGAATTCGTACGATTCAGTAGATCATGGGGAATGACTGAAAAAGAAACAGCACCGCTTTTAAATTCGTTAGAAAAAACTAATTTTTTTGGATTGGTTGCTGATAAAGGTCAAAAAACTCAAGGAATAGTACAGAGAACTAAGGGTGCTTTAGATAGAGTGTATAGAAAGATGTCAAACTCTCCAGAAGCTCAGGATTTACTTAAACACTCAAAAAAACGAATATTATATGAGGAGATTAGTGAAGTAAATTCTTCATTTCCAAGAGCATCTAGAACGCATATGGATCTAGATATTGCAGATTTTAAAAAGAAAGAAATCACATTTGGAACAATGCAGAATCTTTGGAAAAAAATAAATGCAAACCAAGTGGATTTTCCAGAACTCAACGCCCTAAAGGGACCTCTCGCAAAAGCTATGGAAACTATTAATCCAAAGTTAACTAATGATTTTTTAACATTGAATAAGATGTATACATCATTTTATCCTCTCAGGACAGTATTAATGCCAACAGTAGTTGAGAAATTTGTTAGTGCAAGTGCAGTATATGGTGGTGTGGGCGCATTAGGTGGTTTATTAATGGGACATCCAGGACCACTAATCGGTATTGTTGGCGCACAAGCAGGAAGAAGCGTAGCCAGAGAAATACTTACACGCCCACACCTTCAACAGCTTGGACAAAAATTAATAGAATCTATTAATAATAATAAATTTGTTGTAGCAAAAAAACTATTACAATCTTATAGTAATAATATAAGAAAAATATCACCAGAAATTGCAGAAGAATTAGATGGAATTTCTGATGAAGATTTACAAAATTTAAACACTGAATGATTATTTAGGATGACTACCTAATAATTAAAATCATTATTAACATCATCAACATCATGATAAATATCGTAAGAATCGCAACCGTCATAATCACCATAACCATTGTAATTATCGTAATTTGTATGTTTAATTTTTTTCCCATTAAAAACATAAAGAATTAAAAAATATATAAAAATATACTTCACAGCCAAAAATACACTAAACATAATCACCCCCATTTTTATGAAAAACTTACTCTTTATCTATAGAATAAGAGCAATCACAATCATTATTGCGTAACATAATAAAAAAAAAACAATAAGTTCAAACATAATAACCCCCCATTAGTTAAAAAATTTACTCAAAATTGTTTTGATTATCTAATTTCAAATTTTTAATCTCTATTATTTTTTCTATAAAATCTTTCATGTCAAAAAGTGCTATTCGATTTATTTCACTAGCAGGAATCCTATATGATGATTTTGGACCCCCCCCAATTCTAAAAGCATTTAATCGACCTTTTTTAATGGCGTTTCTTATTGTGTTTTCATGCACTCTAAGTTTTTTAGAGAACTCTTTAATTGTGTAGTAGGCTGGTTCATTATCATTCATAGCCAAACATTACCATATCTTGTGAATAATTGTCAACATCTAATTATTTTTTTATTTTATTTTGACAAGAATTAAAATTTTTTATACTGTTAGGTTATAAAGTATAAAATTTCATAAACTATTTATCAGGAGTTATTTATGTCAGGACTTGCATACGGCATAGGTGGTTTAATTAATGTTCCTACGGCTCCAGTAAAAGGGTTAGGAGTACCTCCAGCATCTTTCCGCGGTCAACTCGGTCAGGCTTACTTTGATGTAACAGATCAAACAAATCCGATTGAATATGTCTATAATGGTTATGCTTGGGCAATAGCTGGCGCAAACTTAGCTACTACTACGTTAGCTGGTGTGGTTGAACTCAATGATAGTGTAACTATGGCAGGGGCTTCTGATTTGACAGTGCCCACTTCATTAGCTATTAAAACTTATGTTGATAACTTGGATGCCTTAGTAACTCCGATTGCAACTGGTGGAACCAATGCAACTTCTATGTCTACATCGTCTGGTATTGTTAGATTTGATGGTACAAGATTAGTTACGAGTTCAACAGCTCAGATTGATGCATCTAATAGACAAACAAATAGTTCTCAACCAGCTTTCCTTGCCTTTAATTCCTCGCCTCGTCTAGACGTAACGGGTAATGGTGATGCATTTACTGTTATTTTTGATACAGAACTTTTTGATCAAGGAAGCAATTTTGCTGCAAATACTTTTACAGCCCCAGTTACTGGTATTTACCAGTTTAATTGCTCTGTACTCGGTCAACAATTGGCGGGATCTAGTTCTGTGGAATTATATCTTGTAACAACTGCAAGAGCATATAATTTTGGAAATACCGCAGGCGCATTTGCTGGTAATAATATGGTTGGTTTTACAATGTTAGTTCCTATGACCGCAGGAAACACCTGTTCAGTTCAATATGTAGTTAGTGGTGGTGCAAAAACTGTTGACGTGTTTGGAGCTGCTTCTGGTCCAAGAACAATGTTTAGCGGATATTTGGTTGCTTAATACAGGTAATATAAAACTAAATTTTAACATAAATCGAGATGGAAAATATTATGGATAAACAAATCAAGAAAGTGAAAAAAGAAAACAATAAGAAGATGGATAAACTGATATCCGATGATAAAGTAAGAGAAAAAAAAATAGATAAGATGAAAAAGAAGTGCTAATTTTTATCATATAAATCCGCTATCGTACAGATCGAAGAAGCTGCCAAAGATACATAGTAAGAGAGAGCAAAACAAGATAAAGAACCAAAGGTTGAATAATGAGCTATACGCAAAGACTAGCATGGGAAACTTTAAGAAGTATTAATTCAGCAACGTTTAATAATACTTTTCAAGCCTTGTCTACCCCTTTACTTTATCCTAGCTATATTTTGAAATTAGTTAACAATTCAACACAACTTATTACTATTTCAATAGACGGCATTAATGATGTAGATGTATCACCCGCAAACTCTTTTTGGCTTTATGATGAGGGTAAGGTTGGAATTGCTGGATGTTATCCCGCCTTACAAGCTGGTACTCAAATTTTTGTCAAAGGTGCTGCAGCTGGAACAGGTCTTGTTTATTTGGTATCTCAATATATAATTCAAGCATAGGTTAATAATGTCACAAGCAGGGATGAATAATGTATCAGGGGGCGGGGGCGGTGGTTTTCCTATTGTATCGTTAACAGGTGATACAGGTGGTCCAATATTTCCATCATTCCCAGGATATAATGTTAATATTCTTGGCGGGATAGGGGTCGAAGTCAATGGAACACCAGTAAATAACACCCTTACAGTTAATGTAACAACAGCTGGTTTCGATTGGTCAGAAGAAGTTATTAGTTTCACAGCTGATCCAACCCATGGATATTTTTGTAATAATGGTTTAACGGTCAGCCTACCTTCCAGCATCGGTTTAGCTATTGGATCAACAGTTATTATCTATGTTGATACAGTATCACCAGTTATCATTCAAGCTGCTGGATCTGATAGAATTCAAGTAAGTCAGAATATATCAATAGTGGGCGGAACGGCAACAAGTACGGCCCAAGGTAATATACTTGAACTCGTCTACAAACCCAGCGATGACACGTGGCATTCAATTTCGAGTCTTGGGACTTGGGCGGTTGTATAGTATTATTATAGCGTATTGAACATCTGTAAAACAATAGGAAGAATATGGCAACAAGCAATGACCTTAACATCGAAGATTCAGGATTCGTTGTTTTTGACGGTATATCGGATTTTACAGGAAGAACGCTAACAGCTGGCGATAATGTAACAATATCAAATGGTAATGGTGTTGCTGGGAATCCAGTAATTTCATTATCAAATGTAATGGTTGTATTTAAAAGCCCTTTGATTAACGTTAAAGCAACGGGATTAACCACTATTTTTACACCTACAAGGCCCTTTGTGGTTACGAGTTTGCTTTTTTATGCTGATTTGATTGTAAATCATTCAGGAGGATTTAATTTTACTATCGGCACTAATGTACCACTTTATGACGATTTTGAGATGTTTGGTGGCAATACCATACCAGTCTCTACAGGATACTACATACCTTTTCCCTTTTCGCCATCTGGTGTTGGTTTTCCCGTCATACAAACAGGAATCCCTTTAGTTTTAAATATTACCTTGGGTGATCCATCTACCACAAACAATCAGTTTATTTATACAATTGGTTATTATTTATTTTAGTTTTAAATTTGCACTAGTGACAAATAGCGTATTGAACATCTGTAAAACCTTAGGAAGAATATGGCAACAAGCAACGATCTTAATATTGAAGATTCAGGATTCGTAGTTTTCGACGGCGTATTTAATTTTACAGGAAGAACACTAACAGCTGGTGCTGGAATAACAATATCAAATGGTAGCGGTGTTGCTGGTAATCCAGTAATTTCATCTTTAAATCCTACAAACCCCGCATCAACATGTAATTTTTTAGCGTATAGAAATGTTGAGATACTTAATTTTGGTGGAGGGGCGGGCGTCACAATATGCCCATTTGAAGCCACTACCTTTAACGTTGGGGGAAATTATGACACGGGGACTTTCCTTTTCACTGCACCAAATAACGGACTATATACCTTCCATATGGCAATAGGTTGGGGAAAGGCGAATACTGGGTCAACGGAATATACAACCTTTTTTAGGTACAGTGGAGCCGTTGATTCTTATATTGGAAATAACTTTAATCCTTCAACATTCTATGCCATTACTGCCCCAATATACACTTTTAATAGCAATCAAAGCATGACGATTCAAATGATTGCTGGATCAACTATGCATTGTGAATTTGTTTACAATCTTGGATCAAATACAGCAACCCTTATTGGTAGTGCTGGCGGTGATCAATTTAGAACGTATTTTAGTGGGTACCAAGTAGCCTAATGTATGAAGGATTACGAATTTCCGCGGCTCTATCCAGAATTTCTAGGGTTGAAAAACTTGAAATGGAGTTAAGTCAAAGCTATTTTGAAGCCAATAATGACTTAGGACAACTAGAAGGGATGGATGATTGGAAGGGGGCGATATCTGATGGTTCAGAAGACTGGTGAGTAGACCCTACAGTAATTCTAAATATTTCTTTACCTTTAAAAGCCATATAATTTAGAGTTTCTTAAAAACAAGGAGACTCGATGAATCAGATATACAAAGATTTATTTTTATGTGCAAGCCCAACAATTGTTACTTTTCTATCTAAAATCGTCTATAACCAACCTCACAAACTAAAAGAATATCTTTACTGCATAGCAATAGGAATAATAGCATTTTTATTATTCTTTACGAATCTTGAAGCTTCTGAAATTGATTACAGATTCGTAAGAAAACAAGAAAAAATAGAGAAAGCTTTTTTACCTTATATAGAGAAAGGTTTATCACCGCAGAGGGTTAGAGCACTTATAGAAGATCAAAATAAATATTTAAGAAACGCTGAAAACCATATGCGTGCAGCTAAGGAAGACATTAACTACATAGGTGATATAACCATACAAGATACTTTCAGAAAAGCCTTTACAGTCTACTGTTTCTATCGAGGTGGAGGCGGAGGTCATACGGGTATGGTTGCAGCCATCTATGGCACTATAAATGAGATTGGGCTTGATAATCTTTGGAAGATTGCATCTATACCTTATCACTTATCATGTGCGCATCATTACTATGCTCTTTATGATTGGACTTCACGATGCCTAATGTGTGATAAAATTCTTACCCTTAACTTGGATGAATTAGATCCGATGTTAGAAGATGATGGTGAACATGGATGGATGGAGTTACATAAACCATGGGAGTTCTTCAATTTTAATTTTTCTGAATACTCATTTTTTGATGATAAGTACGATTATTAAAATAAATATTGACATAAGTTACCGAAAATAGGATAAGTATATTAACACTTACGCAGGTGTTACCCTTTGAATTGTTGTATGGTCCATTTGCCTTGGGTGTCATTCCCCAAGGCATTTTTCATTAGTTTAATCTACAATTATTCTTTTTTTTAAAGGAATCTGGCTGAGATCTTTGCCTTTAGCATACAAATCAATAGGCTCATAATCGCCTCTAAACAGTAGTTTTAAATTTCTTGCCAGCAAGCGCACTCCCTCTGGAGGCACTGCATTGCCAATCTGCCTACGTATTTCACCAAATGAACCAGTAAATAAAAACCAGTCTGGAAAAGATTGAAGCCTTGCCCTTTCCCGATTAGTTAAGGCTCTTGGTTCTGGATAATGGTAGCCCCATGTTCCGCCGCCTCCAGAGGCAATTAGTGTTTTAGAAGGCTCGTTTCTGTGAATCCTTCTATACACATGGCTTATCATTCCTTTTACATAATGAGGGTCATCAACTGGTATATCGGTGTAGTTGCCTCCCTCAGATATCTTCGCAAGTATTTCTTTTGTCCGTTGCATTATTTTCATGTGCTCATTATTATGAGCTACGTCCTCAACGCCTTTCAAAGCCATTCCTGTGGTAAAATATTCTTTACCAGCTTTAGGGCCGTGCGTCGGTTTTGGATGTTGGAAGTCAAATCCAGTATCATTGCGAACTCCGACAATCAGCACCCTCTCGCGTGACTGAGGAACTCCATAATCAGCAAAATTATAAAGCTTAACGCTTAACGTATACCCAGGCTTGATCGCTTCAAAATCACTCATGATTTGTTTAATTGCTCGTCCGCCATTAGCACTAAGAATCCCCTTCACATTTTCCGCTACAAAAGCCTTGGGCTTTTTTGCATCTATAAATCTCAAAAACTCCTGATATAGACTTCCTCTATTACCTTCTAAGCCCGGCCTTTTCCATATGATGGAAAAATCCTGACAAGGAAAACCTCCTATAATCAAATCCGTCGAAGGGATTTTTTTATCCTTATATGGATCAATTTCTAAAATGTTCCTTCGATCGACATTTGCACCTTTAAAATTCAGATCATACGTATCAGCGGCCCACTTGTTGAACTCGTTAGACCAGACAATTTCATAGTCTTCAAGATGAAAACCAAGGTCAAGTCCCCCGCATCCTGAAAATAAAGAAATAACTCTTGGTTTTGTGATTGTGTTTAAGTCAGTGCAGATCATAATAGATTTGATTGGGTGTATAAAATAGTGAAGAGGGGAGCGGTTCCCCTCAAAGCTATATTCTTTTATCAGATAAGACAGACATCTAATCCCCAAAAGGCACGTTAGGCCATTCAGGTAATTCGGGCGTATTTGCTGGTGCTGGAGGATGTTCAACACCAAGTTCTGGTTCTCCAGGATCAGATTTAGGGCAGAACCAGTTCATTACACTGTGTGATATTTTAATTAAATTCATGCTATCTTCCAATATGTTGACGAAGGTTTTCTGAGATATTCAAGATCTAATCCTTGAAGCTGCTCAGCATTTTTATAATCGATTACACCTTTTCTAACAATTTTGGTTAACTTCACGTCGCCGATCTTCATATTTGAATTGCCAGCATACTGTTTGAGGTTTTGCTTTCTCAGTTCCACTCTTTTCTCTACTTCCTTCAATTGTAGCAAGTCTTGTATAAGCATAGTTGCCTCTTCTAGTGCTTGCACATCTGTACATGTTGCATAATCCTTCTCCGAAAGGGCTGGCGACTCTAATTCTGTTAGGCATCTGAAAAACTCCTTTTCTTTTTCAATCATATCCATTGTGTAAGAGCTATCATAAGGCACTTCAATGATCTTTGAAGAGTCTTCGCTATAGCTATAGTAATAAATCATCGGTATTTGTAAGATAAACATTTGATGATTTAACTGGCTCTTATATATCTCTGGAACCACTCCATCCATTGCCATTGCATGCTTTTCTTTACCAGGTACTTTTATCTCAACTGCATATTTTGCATCAAAATCAAGTCCGTCTAAGCTTGCGATCATAAATGGGTGTACAGTGCTTTCGATAACTTGAGGAGTCATCAAAATCCCAGTCTGTTTGATAAACTCTTCTCTAGCTATTGGCTCTAACTCAGATCCCCTTCTCATGTAGGGGTTTGTCTGCTCTTTTCCAAATCCTAGCTTATCCATCCATAGATCATAAGCCGACTGAAAACCACAACCCATAATTGCACTTGCTTCGCTTGCACCAATGTGAGTACGGCGATAGCTTTTCCAAGCATCTGAACCATGTTCGATGTCCATTATTTTGTAAGTCATTTGAAACCTTCCTATGTTTTTCTTAGTTTTCACACTCTTTGTATCTACAGTTTACACCGTGTAATAATTTAACGCAAGTGATATGTTTTTTTATTTGTGTATTCACTCCTAAACACACTTTTTTCACTCTACGAGCACGCCATTTTCTGCTATATCTTTTTCTATTGCGTCCACGTCAAACAGGCTTTCTTTGACTGTTTCTTTTGGTTTCTTATCAGCCTCGTCCTTGTCACAACGTTTTTGCACTAGATCCATGATGCTTTGAAAATGGGATTTATTTATATCTCCTAAACAATTAGCAGAAATAGGGGGATTCTTTATGAATTGATAAAATTTATCAATAACCTCTAATGGGCACCGTCTTAGCAATTCTTCCAGCTTATTGATTTGTTCTAAGCTTAAAAGTTCATCTACAAGTTCAAATGTGCTTTCCTTGTTAGGATTCACATTTTTTATCTCTTTTAACTCGTCTTGTGTGTATCCAGCTCCCTTGATTATGTCTGGAAAAAGCTGCCTTGCAAGCATTGAAACACAACGGTTAAAGAGCATAGCTTTCGGATATTTCTCATACATATTTTTCATTAATCCCGCACTTTTTGCCTCTTCTATGCTAAAGGAACAAGTCAAAGTGTTGCCATTATCCGCACGCTGTCCAGTTAAAATGCAGATCAGATGATTGCTTTTTGCATCTTGTGAGATGGAGCCGCCCGCACGTCTTATTAAAGCATTCATAGCTTGAGAGCTCATGCCCACTTTACCATTTATAAAATACAAAGAACCACCTAAAGCATCAAAAATATCCATGTTTAAGCTTTTTGCTTTCTGTATTATTGCAAAAATTCCAACTTCACCCATTGCCTGATAATGCTTAGTCTGCATGAGCATCTTGCACATATTTTGCGCTTTCTCATAATATCCCATTGCAGCGTCTAGGTTAAAGTCTTCTGGTATCATTATTTCGTTACTCATTTTTCACTCCTATAAGTTTTTCATTTGACAAGATTAGCTAAAAACGTCTAATCTTGTAATCACATCTTACAACACAGAAATATTAATGTCAACAAAAAGGAGAAAAATATGGACTTCGAGGAATGGATGAGGAAAAACAGATGGACAAAGACCGCAATAGCCAAAGAATTAAACGTGGCTGCGTCAACAATGCATAATATCGTGAATGGAAAAATACCCTACGAAAAGACAAGGATAGCTATAGAAAATCTAACGAAAGGACAAGTTACCACCGTGGATTTAGCTAAAATTAAATCCCGAAAAAAGAAAGAAAGACAAAACCAGAGCCAGAGACAAAACAACACCGCAAGGAATCTGGGGATTATCAAGGAGATTGTTCAAGATATCATCGAAGATGTCAAACATGTTAATCCTTGATTAAAATTATAATTATAATATAGTTGATGATTTACGAATAGGGGTTTTATGTGCGTTAAAATGTGCAGTCACTGCCTTGATGTGTTAAGAAGTTATGGAAGGCCAGCAGAGCAAGTTTTTGTCTATTGCACTACATATTTTCTTAATCACAATAAGGCCCCTGTAATCGAAGAACTCAATTTGGATGGCGTTAGATGTCCCTATCCTCTTTTAATGTTTATGGAGGCTAAAGGATTGATATCTACTACAGAATGCGGGAAAGACTCTATTGCAATTAAAACACAGGGATTGAATTTTAAGGACGAAAGTACTGGCTTAAGGTTGGTATGTTTTAGAGATCATTTGTAAAAAAAAACCCCCGACCAAAGGCCGAGGGTCCATAAACATAGGGGCTCAAATGAAATACCGTAGAGTGAATGGTACGGTTTTCATAAGACATATTAGCAATATTTAGATTTATGGTCAAGTTTAAGGAATAAAAGTAGATAAAATTTGGATACAAGCAGATAATCGCAAAAAAAGTAAAGCCCCACCAATAATGATGAGGCTTTAACCAAAAAAAATAAAACAATGAAAACCCCTTAGCCAATGATAAATCGAAAAACTAAGGTAAATTGGGAGAACACAAGGAAAGGGAACCCCAAAAGTTACATAGTGATGTTGTCACTTTACGCACTAAATAACAAGCCCTTTCTATTAAAATAAAACTTTATAGTAGGACATAACATGACACAAGACAATCAAGATTTTAAAAATATGAAAACTTTAGATACAACTACTGGATTTATAGGACCAAATTATACACAAATACCTAACGAAGTATTTGATGATTGGTTACCTCAACTACAAGAGACAGAGCTTAAAGTTTTACTTGCAATCCTTAGAAAAACTTTTGGTTTTATGCAAACACATGAGGGAGCTAGTTTGACAGAGCTTGAAAAATTTACGGGATGTACTCAAAAGTGTATCTTAAAATCAATAGAACTTCTGATTGAAAAAGAATTAATTGAAAAAGAAGTTGGTTCAGAAATTTACACATTAATTTTAGAAACTTAGAAAAAATTACAAAAAAAAACCCTTAGCCGATGATAAATCGAAAGGCCAAGGGAAACTGGAGGATCACGAAGAAAGAAAACCTTAATGGAACCGTAAAGGAACCACGAAGGAAAACTTTGTACGAAAAAAACCAACATGACAAGAAAAGAAGGCTTTCATGTTGACACTTTTCGTACTAAATAACAAGCCCTTTCTTCGTGTTCCTCCTATTAAAAACAAAACTTTATAAGAGGAACATATCATGACACAAGACGCAAAGAGTATCGTTGAACAACATCATTTTCTTATAAATGAAGAAAAGCCTGATCATTATTTCAGAACAGAGATGCCAAACATTATTTACGCCCTAGGGCTTGACCCGTACGAATTTAGGGTGTACGGACATCTTAAATCTGTCGGCGGAGACAAGGGCGGGTGCTGGCAATCTCTTGCAACAATTCAAAAAGAAACTCAAATTTCTAGAACTAAAATTCAAGCATGCATCAAAAAACTCTCCTCAAACTTTGAGCTACTAAATAACGGGCCTTTAATAAAATTGATTACTAGAAAAAAAGAATCAGGCGAAAGTGAAACCAACGTGGTTGTTATAGTTGATATATGGAGAATAAACGGAGAATACTACCGAAAAAATTCAAAGAAAGATAGGGAGGTCCACCTCACGGACGGGGGGGGGGGAGGTCCGCCAGAAATACGGGGGAGTCGGCAAAAACCACCCAAAAAAGAAGGATAAAAGAAGATCTATATAAAAAACAATAAAGAGGCGGAGCAAAACCAAAAACATAAGAAAAAACAA
>Ga0105044_10010252_pt1 | contig 12797 bp, 7 predicted proteins | sample MAT01_FD_78092 | JGI IMG/M metagenome (GOLD analysis project Ga0105044, IMG submission 78092) | Freshwater microbial communities from Lake Fryxell liftoff mats and glacier meltwater in Antarctica - MAT-01 | ecosystem: Environmental > Aquatic > Freshwater > Ice > Liftoff microbial mat | place...
GGATATTTCAGTACGCTGGCAACTCCTTCGACCTAAAGGTCACGCTGCTTCGCAACGGGGCTAACGCCCTAAGCCCTTATATCCCAAACCTAAAGAATTGGGGTTTACGGGCTTTTTCTCTAATTTACAACTGGCAACTACCTACGTTTTGCTTGTCGCCAGTTTTCCAGTGGAACTTTTGTCTGTTTTTGTGTCGCTCGGCCAGGGTGTACCGATAATGGGCAGCAGATAGTAATCCAGTCCGATATAACCAGCCACCTTCCAAGCCAACATTAATAGAATCGCCAGTGTAAACAAAAGCCCGTTGGTGCTGGCTGAACCGGCCATAATAAAGTTCCAATTCAACAGCGCACCGAAGAAGGCCGAGATCCCGACAAAGGCACCAATAATTAAGCCAATCCCGATTAAGATTTCACCATACACAACCAACTTGGCAAACCAAGTGTAGCTTTCCGTGTCTAGCAAAAACTGAATAAAGCTACGATACCAGTCATAGGAAATGGGGGTGCGACCTTCAACGGGTATCTGCACAGCATTGGTCCAGTAGCCTTGTAGTGCCGTCCCGCCATCTAACCAGGCAGGTGTTAACTTGTGCCAACCGGCTTCCAACCAATCCCAGCCCAGGTAGATGCGCACAACCAACCACAGCCAAGCCATCCGGGTATTATTGAAAAAGAATTTGGCAAGCGGTGGATCTTGAATTTCGCGATGGGTAATCTGGAACATGCTCATGAGTTTCTCCTTTGCGCCTTTGTGCCGGTCAATGTGTCAATTGGGTTGACGCAATAAGTTCATTAACTACTGTCGTTTTGTTATTTCTGTTTGTTAGTATAGGATAGAGCGTTCCAATTGTAACGCCCCACCTGGCGAGAAGTTACCCTGGTATGCCAGATAGCCAACCGCCTAGTCACCTGACTAGGTAGCAGATGCGCCGCATCGACTGGGTATCCAGAGCTACTGCAGCCAGTGGCCGAACTCGCTGGATAGTTTCCTGTACAGGCGACAGGATGGCAACCTACCCAGAGGATACCCGGCCAATTTGCTTTGTTGGATGTATGATTATATGATACGCTTATAGATACCGTTGGCTGTATAGCAGATCGGCAAGATATGGTTCAGCATAATCGACAGTTGATTCGGCTTTTTTTTCTCCTGGTGATCGGCGTTGGGCTCCTGGGTGGCTGGTATACCAGTCAGCGTTTCCCGGTTGAAAGTCTCACATTTTCCCCAGTCACAGGTGACAGCAATTGGATGGATATGCTGGCGACAATTGGTGAAGAGACGATTCAGCTCTTTCTTGGGTTGACCAGCGGACAGTAAAGCAAGCTTGTGCGAAAAAGCAGGGAAGCCGCCCACATGGGTACCCTTCCCCACTGCGCGGGCGCGGGCAAAGGGTCTCCCACTTGATGTTTCACACTTTGGCTCCCCTTTTACATCCCTACTCCGCACATAGCACCCAGGAACAGCAAAGAACACCAAAGAAGATCAAAGAGCACTCATCTGTAGCTTGCTGCCGATCCTGTTCTTCCGGCAGCAGGAACAAAAAGCCTTGTACGAACGTATGATCTGCGCGAAAAGTTGATCCTATCCGTTTATTCCATTGGTAGCGCGGTTTTTCTTACCGATAGCCATCAAGCTGTATCCACCATGCGTAGCGTAGTTGAGAGTCTATGTGCAACTTGCGCAACGGCGCACGTGCCCAACCCTGTTGCGTCTTGCGTGAATTGATACACAGCCAGCCACTTCCGATGATACCGCCATTGCTAACGCCATCTCAATAACCCAATTCCGAACATCATCTGTACGCTTTCCCCGGAGGCTATGCCATGAATACCAGGCTCTACCTGATCTTCGCCTTTTGCCTGAGTTTACTTTGTGTTTGCTGGGCTGCTCGTGCCCAGGCCACGGTTGGGCCCGCAATTGATCGGAGCGTTCAAGCCCCGCAGTCTACGCAACCGAACCCCCAAGCGCAGATCCTACCGCTCGATGACAAAGATGGCGAGCGCTGGCGGGCCTGGCAAGTGTTACCGCCGGCAGTCCAAGCCAAAGTTGATCCGCGCATTCTGGCCGAATTGCGCGGCGAAATTCGCCCGGCACATTTGGGTGGCAATCCCGACCAACAACTGCTCCAGCCGCTTGATCCTGTGCCGTTGGCCCAGACCCGCTTTTTGGTCTATTTACAACAACAGGCCGACTTTAGCGCCTTGCAGAACATGGTTTTTGCCAGCCAGGTAGCGCAGCGCAGCGCGGTATATGATCTACTCAGTACCCAGGCCGAGGAAGCCCAGGCCGCGCTGCGGAGCTGGTTAGCAAGCCAACTGGGCAGTGCTGCGGTTAGTGGCTATCAACCCTTTACCATTGTTAATGCCATTGCCATTGATGGCAGTTTGGAAAGTATTATCAGTTTGGCACAACGGCCCGATGTAGCGCGTATCGTTGCCAACTATCCCTTGGTGCGACAGTGGCAAACAGCTCCCGATGAACCGGGGGTTCCCGATGCCCTGGTCCAACCGGCGGCGGTTGCGCTGGATGCGTCGAATTGGAACATCCAGCTTGTGCGCGCCGACCGCGTCTGGAGCGAATTACAGGTGCGTGGCGAAGGCGCAGTCGTGGCAGGGTTTGATACCGGCGTCTCCTTTCGCCATCCAGCCTTGGTGAAGCAATATCGAGGCAATCTGCAAAATGGCAAGTTTGACCACAACTACAATTGGTTTGAACCGGATAGCCAGCTCTATACCGACGGTAACCTGGGGGCCAGCCTTTCCAACCAGCCGCGCGACTGCGATACCCACGGCACCCACACCATGGGCACGGCGGTGGGCAGTGCGACAGCTAGCGGCACACAGATTGGCATGGCCCCGGGCGCACAGTGGATCGCGGTGCCAGGCATCTGCTACGGCACCATGTCCGGTGGCATTCGCGATGATATTGGCGGGCTCAAGGCGTTTCAGTGGCTGCTCTGCCCCACCGATTTAACCGGCAACCGCCAAACGGCCAATTGTTCTAAAGCGCCCGATGTTGTCAACAATTCCTGGGGGTCGGCCAACCCGCTTAACGATGTCTTGCGCCCAGCCATTCAAGCGCTGCGCGCCATGAATATTGCCCCTGTTTTCGCTTCTGGTAATCCGCGGGCTGGCGCAGGCTCGATTGGTACGCCCGCCAATGCGCCAGAGGCGATCACCGTTGGGGCCACCGATCGCGAGGATCGCGTGGCTTCTTTTAGTGGGCGTGGTCCTTCCTTTTATGAGGGCGAACAGAAACCCGAACTCAGCGCACCCGGGGTTGATGTCAAATCGAGCGTTGGCAGCACTGAATATGAGCGCTATTCTGGTACGTCTATGGCCGCGCCGCATGTTACCGGCTTGATCGCGCTGCTGGTTTCGGCAGATTTGCGCGATGGCGTGCGCGATTTTACGGTCGATGAGCTGGAAAAATTCATGACCAGCACGGCCGTAGAGTTGGGTGAGCCTGGTCCCGACAATGATTATGGCTACGGACGGATTGATGCCTATGCCGCAGTGCGCTGGGTGCTATCGGCAGGCGATCTGCGTGGTGTGGTGCGCGACCGGACGACTAACACGCCGCTGGCACTGGCCAAAGTGACAGGCACGGGTGCCAACGATACCTTTGATGCCGCGAGTAACCCGGCAGGCGCTTATTCGGTCACAGTACCCGCGGGCCTTTATGATCTAACGGTCGCGGCTTGGGGCTATTACAGCGGCACTTTTGCCGGCCAGACAGTCTTTGCCGGCGCACTCTCGCTGGCCGATTTTGCACTTCAGCCCTTGCCAAGCGCAGCACTCCAAGGCGTGATCAGCCACAACGGATTGCCCGTTGCCAATGCCTTGGTTTACATAGAAGAAAATCCCCTGCTCACCGGACACACAGATGGAACGGGCACCTATCGCTTCACCTTGCCGGTGGGACGGCACACCCTGGTGGTGGCAGAGTCGGGCTATCGCATTCAACGGACTGTTGTGACAGTGAATGTCCCCAGCACCAACCAAGATGTAGCCATCGAAAGCGCGCCGTCGATCTTGCTGGTAGAAGCGGATGCCTATCGTGGCTGGTTTGAAGGCTGGCCGGTTGGCAATGCCTTTACCTGGGCGCTGGATCAACAAGGCTATGCCTATGATCGCTGGCGCATTCGCGATCTGACAATCACCGACACATTCACCCTGGAAGATGGCGCGCTGGGCTACGGCGTACCCTCGACAACGACCCTACAAGGCTATGATGTTGTCATCTGGGTGCAGAGTGGCTGCGACTCGGGCTACTTTGGCTGTTTCTATCGGAGTTCGCCCGTTTCTATCGGTGCGGACGACAGCTTGCAAGGCTATCTTGATCAGGGCGGGCGTTTGATCCTCTCCGGTCAAGATATTGGCACGTGGGATGACGGCACCCCCTTCTACGACGATTATCTCAATGCGGATCAAATAATCGAAAATGCGGCGAGTACAGGGGATACGGTGAGCGGGGCTGGCTTTCTGCAAACCCTGGCACTCACGATCACCAATGCCAGCCTCTATGGCTATCGCAATGGCTCGATCTATCTCTCCCCCGATGCCATTGCGGCAGAAAGCATTGACACAATCACCTATCCGATCCTGCGCTACGATGAGAACGAAATGGCAGCAGCCTTGGCCATTGATCCATGCAATGCCACCTATCGCGCGGCCTACTTTGGCATTGGTTTTGAGAATATTGGACCGCGCGCCAACAATCGCGATCCAGCGATTGCCGAAGTGTTAGGGCGCACGGTGCGCTGGGTCAGTGATGCCAAGATACAAAGCGGCTTTGAACTGATGCCCGCAGCGACCAGCGCCAACACAGAACCAGGCCAAGCAATCACCTATCAGGTGCAGTTGCTCAACGTCGGGCAAACGCCGATCACAGTACAGGTAGCGCTCGGCACCAGCAATTGGGCGACGCGTGTGCTCAGCGGTACCCAAGAAGTGCCACAGCCACTGCTGCTAGCTCCCTGCCAAACTGTCAATCTGGCGGTCACCGTTACGCCCCCCGCAACCGCAGTCAATGGCGATCAAGACAGTGTGGTGCTCACGGTGACGGCGCTCGATGGGGCGGCCAACACAAAGCAAGTAACGCTGCAAACGGTTACCTTTGTCGCCTGGCAAGTTGAGGAAGCGATGCCAACGTCGCGCTATCAATTGGGGCTGGTTGCGTCGCCCAACGATGTCTATCTCTACGCGGTTGGCGGTTGGAAGAATGTATTGACCGGTGACAATTTCTTTCAAATTGAGCGTGCGTCGAAAGCGCTGGAGCGCTACAATGTCTGTACGCAGACGTGGGACCGTTTGGCCGAATTACCCGGACCGCGCGCCAATGCGGGTACGGCGTTGTTGAATGGCAAGCTCTATGTGATGGGCGGCAACAGTAACGCGGTTGGTTTTGAGCTTTACGAGTTCAAGCAATATGATTCAGTTTTTGTTTACGATATTGCCACCAATAGCTGGTCCGAAGCTGCGCCCTTGCCCCGCGCCTATACTAGCATGGCTGTGGCTGCGCTGAACGGCAAGCTCTATGTGTTTGGCGGGCTTGATGAATTTTCATACACCTCTAGCCAGACCTATGAATATGATCCGGCGAGCAACACCTGGGCCACAAAGGCAGCCATGCCTCGTGGCGGCCGTTATGGCGCAGCGGCAACGGCCTTGGGCGACAAAATCTATATTGCTGGCGGCTGGTATGAAGAAGAACCGCTGGAAATCTACGATCCAGCAAGCGATACCTGGAGTGTCGGCCCCGCGCTGCAACAAGGACGCTACTCCCTGGGCCTGACCACGGCACCCGATGGCTATCTTTATGCGCTGGGCGGTGGCGTCAGCTATTTGAGCGAGGCCAGTGCAGAACGCTACAGCCCAGCCACCAATCGCTGGGAACCGCTGAGTAACTTACAGGACGAAAGACGCATTGGCACAGCCGCGGCTTATGCTGGTGGACGCGTTTACGCGATTGGTGGCGCGGGTGTCATTCAGAGCACCGAAAGCCTTGCCGTAGCTAGCGCGTTCTGCCTGTCGGCATACAAAACAGCCCAAAATGCGGTAGGCATTGGCACGCCCATTACCTATCAGGTTACGCTGCGCGCCGATCCAGAACCCCGCCCCAACGCAAGTTATAGCCATCCCTTGCCCGCCAAAACATCTTTCGGTGAATTCACCAGTAACCCGATTGGGGCAACCTTTAACGCAGCCACGCAACAAGTTGAATGGCGCGGCGCGCTGGCGACCCATGGCGCGCCCCTAGAATTTAGTTATACCTTGAACAGTGACGCAACCTTGCTGGTCGATGGCGAGCGGCTCACCAGCACAGTGCAATTCGACAATGACGCAGGCGTAGTCTTTACCCGCACAGTGATCAGTCTGATGCTGGCTGCCGATGCAAGCAACAGCACGAAAACCGTGGATCGAGCCACAGTGCTGGCTGGCGAGCCATTGAACTACACCATTCAGATCCAAGGCACGAACTTTGTGGGTGGCGATGTTACGGTACGCGATCCGTTGCCAGCTACTGTCGAATACGTGCCAGATACCTTAATCTACAGTGATGGCAGCGGCAGTTACGATCCCGCCAGTCGTAGCATTCTATGGACAGGCCGTACCCAAGCTGGACCGGATGCGTATCTAAACCTGAGCGATCAATATGAGTGGGGCGAATCGGGCGGCAAGGGCAAGGTACCCAGCAGACAATATGAGTGGATTGAAATTGGCGAAACCGGCACAGCGCTCGAAGGTGGCGATTATGTGTACACTTGTAGCTTGCCAATTGGATTTGATTTTCCTTTTTATGGGTTGCCCGAAAGTGAATTTTGCGTCAGCACTAATGGCTTTCTTTCCTTCCAGACCGACGGCGCGGCCAACGATGTCAACGATTGCCCACTGCCAACCTATTATGGCAATGAAGCCATGATCGCCGCGGTATGGGATGATCTCTATATCGAAGAAAACATTGTTTATCAAACGCTGGGTGTCGCGCCCAACCGCCATTTGGTTGTGCAGTGGAACGGAGCGCGCCCATACGGGGCATCCGTCAGCAAACTGGCAACCTTTCAGGTGGTGCTTTGGGAAAATGGCACAATTCGCGTGGCCATTAAGCAAGCAGGTGTCCTGCGCGGCACATCCTCAAGCACAGGCATTGAGGATCGCACGGCCACCGACGGCACAACCTATGCCTGTAATCAAGCAGGCACACTCCGCGATCAGCAGGCCATTGTCTTTATCCCGCCGGGTGCAAGTACAGGTGCCGCACGCGCCGATATTCGTTTCCAGGTGCGCAGTACAGCCGGGTTGGGGGCGAATGTACCGCTGACCAATACGGCTATGATTACGACCGCACAACGTGTGTTTCAGCGCCAGGCAACCACGCTGTTGAATCCTGTAAGTTTACAGACATCGGCCATGGCGGTGAGTAGCAGCGAGGTGCTGCCGGGCGGGACGGTGAGCTACCAGGTCAGTTTGCGCAACAGTGGGCTCTTTACAGCTACCAATGCTAACTTGACCTTGGCCGTGCCCGCTGCCATGGGCTATGTCGATGGATCGATCAGCTGTAGCAACGGGGCATGTCAACATGAAAATGGTACGATCACCTGGTCTGGCGTTTTGGCACCCCAAGTCGAGACAACGCTGGCATTCACCTTGCGCTTGGTGGCCGGCCTCCCCGATCGTACGCCGATCGAGCTTGTTGCCCAGGTGGAGGATGGATTTGGGAATCGCTATACACTGCCAACTTCGGTGTTAGCGCGGCGGTCGGATCTCACCGTTTCACAGTTGCAGATCATACCACCGTTTGTAGAACCCGGCTCGACCGTTGGCATGAATCTCTTGATTCACAATAGCGGCGGGGCACCGACCAATGGCAGCTTCCAGCTGCAGTTGCCAGCGAGCTTGACCTATATCGCCGATTCATTGACCTGTGGCACGGGTGTTTGCACCTATACCGAGGGGGTTGTGCAGTGGCAGGGTGAAATTGGGGTGCGTACCATTGTTCCGTTGCGCTTGCGTGTGCAAGTCCCGGCAGATGCCCTCTATGGCGATGTCTTTATTGCAACAGCAACGCTCAACGACCTCCAGTGGAATGAAAGCTATACCCTCACAGCGACGGTTACCATTGCCCGCAATTTCTATCTGTCGCTGATCCATGGAGAGGACAAGCCATTCGTGCTCTACCTCCCTTTTTCACCACAACAGTAGACAACGCATCAAAATAGTGAGCCAGGAGCTTGGCAGCAAACGGGTCCGCATTGGTAAGGCGGACCCGTTTGTATTTCATCGCCTCTATCGCCCACCCGTTATCCGAGGGAGCTTCTGTTTAGACAAACGCCTGCAACTTCTGTGTCAGGGCGGTTGTGGTCGGTTCAGTCAGCACCGAGCCGTCGGGAAAGAGGATGGTGGGGACGCTACGATTGCCATTATTCAGCTTCATCACCAGCTCGATAGCTTCATCATCTTCGCTGATGTTGATCTCTTCATAAGCAACCTTCATCGCGCCCATGATCTGTTTGGCGCGCCAACAGTCGGGGCACCAATTGGTAGTATACATGACGATTGTTTTTTGTTCTTCGCTCATTAAAACCTCACACAAATTAGCTATTGATTGCTAGACATTGACTTATGGTGACTATAGCCACCCCATCGCACAGCCGAATCGTTGCGATGGACGAGTTGCTGCATGCTTGTTCAGCAAGCCGCATACGGTTGAGTTCAGGGTAACAGAATTAAGGCTGAACACCTGTAGGATCACTACCAGTAGCGTTGGTTGACAGCCACGCAAGAAAGGCCGCCAACCGTGCTTGCTGGGGCGCGGTCAATTGACGCACAGCTTGGACTTTGGCGGTGATTGTCGCTAAGTCCAGGGGGACAGACTGCTGGGCGAGGGTATGCGCAAGCTCTACCAGGTCTGCCGTTGTAGACGCGGGCAAGGCCGCTAAAATGGCCGCCGATTGCGCACCAGAAACAAAGAGATCGCTCTGTTCATCATAAAAGGGTGTCGGTTCTGCTTGCGCGGGCTGGGCCACTGGATTGCGTTGGGCAAAAAAGTTGCGCAGCAAGCCTTCGCTAATCCCCTTAAGCGCCTGAGAAAATAGCTCGACAACTTGGATATGATCGGTCTGTGCCGCCATAATCGCCGAACGGGTAAAACAATAGTCCCCGGTCAGGATAATGCCCCCCATAATTGTCTTCTGCTGTTCATCCTGTTGTGCAAGATGGGGCTTTAGCAGTAGCTTATGAAGCGTAAGGGCAATAAAAAGCATTTCTTGGGCGGCGGCCAATGATAAACGCTGCTGGCGCAAAACCCCATTATCTGGATCGCCAACGCCAATCGCCAACACAAAGGCCGCACGAGTCAACGGTTGGACGCGTTGCAGATTTGTGCGCGCTAAGTCGGCTAGGGGTGAATAGAGATCGGCAAGGGCCTGCTCCAGCGTTTGCTGTACGGCTTGCAATTCCTGGTCGAAATCGGTGGTGAAAGGTTGGGGTGACAAAGTAGACATTACAACTCTTAGAGAATTTATCTGAATCAAAAGGAGCAACCCCATACCCATATTGCCAAGATAAATAGCTGGGATAGAGTTGCCGCATTGGTTGTTCAATCAATAAAACGAGGGAAGCGATTCGAGCGCCGATTGTTTAAGTTTGCTATCGGATGACGCGCCCAGCAACTCTTCTGTATTTGCCACCGCTTCGTAAGCGCTATCCCCCATATAAACACCTGCGATTTCGCTGCGCAAGGCCAGCTGTTGTTGGAAAATTCTACCACCATAGCCAATCATTGGTCGAAATGTCGGTAGCTTGTTCAGTGCTTCGCTGAGCGCGCGCAGGCGCTCTGCCGTTGCTTGGGTGGAGGCACTCAGCAGGACAAGCGCCGGTTGACAGTGACCCACATCGCTGATCAGATCGGCAGACATAATATTCTTCCCCAAATATTGCGCTTGATACCCCGCGCGGCGGAGATAGACCGTTAACAGCAGTGAGCCAATTTCGTGTTCTTCGCCAGGTGCGCAAGCTACCCAAATTAGAGATTTCTTATTAGGATTTGGCACAGTACGCAGGATGGCGGCTAAGCGTTGTTGTAAAAGTGTCGTAGCGTAGTGCTCACGCGTTATCGTAACTTCGCCGCGATGCCAGCGCTCGCCAATTTCCACCAAGACAGGCGTGATCAAGTGCTCGCCGATTAGTTCCATGGGATAAAGGGCAAAGGCCTCTGCCAGTACATGTTCGGCGGCGCGCTCATCAAAGCTCAACAGCGCCTGTAACAATTCTGTCTGCAATGTCGCATAGTCGCGCCGCATCATCTGGTGTGTAGCTGGCACACTAGGCGCGGTGACAGCCTCACTGTTACCTGGCAGAACAGCCTGGACCAAGCTGCCTGCGTCTTCTGTCAGATTCTCTAGCCAAACAACAGCCTGGCTAATTGCCATGCCGGCATCAACTTGGGTTTTGAGCCAGCGAATCACAGCAATATCGCGATCAGAATAGAGTCGATAGCCACTTTCTGATCGCGTTGGGCGGCAGACATGATAGCGCCGCTCCCAGGCACGCAGTGTGCTTGCGCTAATCCCTGTACTTTGTTCTACAGCTTTGATATTGTATAAAGGCACGGCCAGATATTCTTGCAGGCGCACGTCTTCGCTCATGCTTGCCTCATTTCGTTGCACTCACTTTGGGCAAAATTCCTACATGCCTATCGCCACACGGCCCTCTGCTGGCGCTCATGAAACAGCCACAAAGCCAGCATGATCTTTGCCGTACACCAAGTTAGTATACCAGAAATTATGCATTCTTTCAATGTGCTGAAATGTCACGGGTGCGAAAGGTGATATGCAAGCGGCGCAGCTTACAGGAGGGGTGCTTCCGGGCGGTGCGACCAGAGCGATTGCTGGGCAGCAAGTACACCCGCCAGACTGCGACAACCATCTTCTGCCGTTGCCAAAAGCGGTGATCCGGTACGGAGGGCGGCGTTGAAGTGATAGATGGACCACCAATTGGGGCGACGCGGTGCGACGGCAATGGTTTCGGCTTGACCATTGCGCAGGAGGGAGAGTCGGCTCTCGCTCTGTTCGTCACACCAATGCTGGACCTGGAGAATACCCGTCGCGCCATAGATCTCGATCACCGTGGGCTGGTGGGGCACAAAAAAGGAGTCATACAGTTGAAACGCAATGCGCGTCTGTTGCATGTGGACGGTGGCTAACACATTTTCTTCAACACCACTGCCTGTGTCGCTGAATAAGGGCGGCGTCTGGGTGGCAAAGATCTCGGCAACTTCATCCTCTAGCAGATAGCGCAGGATATCAATGTCATGAATCGTCTGGTTGAAGAGAACGCCACCACCATTGCGCTTGAGCCGCCATGTCTGTTGTTGCGGCTGGAGCAGCCGTGTGTTGCTGATGCGCCCCCCCAACAGATCGCCAATCGCATCGGCGCGCAGCAGTTCATGCAATTTCTGGGTAGCTGGCACAGCACGACATTGATAATTCACGCCCAAATGCAAATGGCGATAGGCGGCCGCCTGTTGCATAGTTTGTGCTTCCTCGATTGTCATCCCCAACGGCGGTTCGCAGAGCACATGCTTGCCCGCGCTGAGCGCCGCCATGACCAGGGGATAGTGATGACGGGGATGGCTACCCACATAAATACACTGAACATTTTGGCGTTCCAGTAGATCCGTCAGATTGAGAAAGTAGTGAGGAATTTGCGCTTGCTCGGCAAAAGCCTGGGCGCGCTGTTCGTTATGACTATAGATACCCGCGACCCAAGCGCCAGTCATGTGGGGGGCACCGGCCACCGGTGGTTGGGTGCGGATCGCATTCACCATCACCTGTTGGGCGCGCGCACTGGCCCCCAGCATACCCCATCCAATCGATTGGTCGCCCACTTGCAGACGCGGCGTTTGTAATCGGCTACCTACCACCTGCACCTCTGGTTATTGACGGCACTAGCCCGCAAAAAGCTCATGTTTCCTCTTCGCCACCGGTGATCAGTTGGAAGATCGTATCCAGATCTTCGTCGCTATAGAAGTGAATCACCAGCCGCCCACTGCCATTGGTGTTGCGGCTCAGATTCACACGCGTGCCCAGCGCCGTGCGAAAGCGATTTTCCAAATGACCAAGTTGCGCATCGTCAGCTTGCATAGCCGCGGGTGATAGGTCTTCTGTTACTGCATCATCCTCGGCAGGGGTCTCTAGCAAACGCTTTACCAACGCTTCCGTCTGGCGCACATTCAGCCCTTGTTGAATCACTTGTTGTAACAACGTTTCGCTCAGTTGGTTATCTTTCAGGGCCAAGAGCGCGCGGGCGTGGCCGGCAGAGATGGTTTGATCGATCACCGCTGTTTGTAGACTGGCGGGCGCTTGTAAGAGACGCACCGTGTTGGTCACCGCCGAACGACTTTTGCCGACTCGCTCGGCGACCGCGGCGTGGGTCAGGCCAAAATCTTCCATCAAGGCGAGGTAGGCAGTGCCTTCTTCGATGGCGTTGAGATCGGCGCGTTGGATATTTTCAATGAGCGCTAACTCCAACAATTGTTGCGGCGACGCCTCGCGCACCAGGATCGGTACTTCCGTTAGCGCGGCCAAGCGTGCCGCCCGCCACCGTCGCTCGCCAGCCACCAGCCAATAGTGACCAGGTGCTTGGGAATTCGCGGTTACAATGAGCGGTTGAATGATGCCGTGCAGGCGAATCGATGCCGCCAATTCTTGCAAAGCTTCGTCGGCAAAATAGCTGCGCGGCTGCTGCGGATTGGGCTGAATCGCATCAAGCGCACACAGCTGAACACCACCA
>Ga0105044_10010255_pt1 | contig 12797 bp, 4 predicted proteins | sample MAT01_FD_78092 | JGI IMG/M metagenome (GOLD analysis project Ga0105044, IMG submission 78092) | Freshwater microbial communities from Lake Fryxell liftoff mats and glacier meltwater in Antarctica - MAT-01 | ecosystem: Environmental > Aquatic > Freshwater > Ice > Liftoff microbial mat | place...
TCTGCCATCCTCACCAGGGCGAAACAGCCTATCAATGGATCTGCGGCGGAGTCTCCGTCAACTATCACACCATCAACGATTTTCGCACAGCTCATCCCGAATGCCTTGACCGATGTCTGACAGAATCTGTCGCTGTTCTGATGAATGAAGGGCTTGTTTCGCTGGATAGAATTGCTCAGGACGGCATGCGAGTCCGCGCCGATGCCAGCGGAAAATCGTTTCATCGCAAACCCACACTGGAAACATGTCTGTCAGAAGCGGAAGAACAAGTCAGGCTGTTGCGAGACGAATCCAACAACGATTCTTCAGGCAGCACTCGTCGTGAGAAAGCGGCCAAAGAACGCCATGCCAGCGAACGTAAAGATCGCATTCAAAGTGCATTGGAACAGATTCAGGACGTTCGCGACAAAGCGGAGAAACGCAAGAAGGGAGATGGTGACAAGGCTCGCTGCTCGACGACGGACCCTGACGCGCGTCGCATGAAAATGGCCGACGGCGGCTTTCGACCGGCGTTCAATGTGCAATTTGCGACGACAGCAGATTCGCGTGTCATTGTTGGCGTGGAAGTGACAAACAGCGGATCGGACAGCGGTCTGGTTGGTCCGATGCTGGATCAGGTTGAAGAACGATTTGGAGTTCGTCCGAGCGAAGCTCTGGTGGACTTTTCCGCGAAGTCATCGAGTTTCTGCTGCACATCCGGCGCGGCTCGCAAGCCGGCGATACTCCGGGCAACGTCCGGCGTCAGACATTCGCTGACGGGATCAAGGAGTTCATCGACTATTGGAAAACCGGAAGACTGTACCATGGCATGATTTTAATACGTCACGACAGGGACGGGAATGGTCTGTGAGGAAATCCGAAATCGCCCCTGAAAAATACTGCAGGCCAGGCAACCAGTTGCGATCGACCGTGCTGAAGATTGCAGACCTGAGGACAGGTCTGCCTACGTAGTCCGACCTGTCCCAGGTCGGATTCCTTCGGCGGGGCGATATCTCTGGTAGACTTAATTCTGCCGCTCTTCTGAATCGTCCGATCCGAAAGCAGCGACGCTTCGAGAGGGTCTCGAACTTCGTCACGGGTTCGCCAGCAATGGAAACTTGCAGCGATCCGGCGTACTATCGTCGAAGAAATTTTGAGGAAAGACGGCAACAGCACGGAAGTATGACTTCATGGCGATCACGCGACATTTTTTGGACTGGAACAAGCCCGCTCTTCCGGCTGCCGCTGACTATTTGATTAGCCGGTACGCGAATGGCGATCAGCTGGATATGTCGAAAGTGATTCTGGTCTTCCCCGGTCGCCGGGCCGCTCGCAGGATGCTGGAACTTCTCGTGCAGCGAGGCAGTCCCAAATGGCCCGCGCTGGTGCCGCCTCGGATGACGACGTTCAATCAGTTTCCCGAATTGTTGTATCCGCTACAGCAGAAACTCGCCGACGATCTGACGCAGTTGCTTGTCTGGCGTAAAGCTCTTTATGCCGTGAAGCCAAACGAAATCCGCGCGGCGCTGCCAAATCGGCCGGACGAAAATTCCGTCTCATCATGGCTGGCACTTTGCGAATCGCTTCGCAAGCAACACAACGAACTCGCCGCAGACGGCATGGAGTTTGACGAAGTTCACCTGAAACTCGTCGAACTTGGAAACATCGAAGAAGCCGAACGCTGGAAAGCATTGCGTCGCATCCAGGCGGAATACCTGATGCAGCTGGATGATCTGAAACTTTGGGACCGTCAGGCCGCGCGACTTGTCGCTGTTCAGCAAAAAGAATGTCGCACGGACAGTGATATTATTCTGATCGGGACTGTCGATATGAATCGCGTCATTCGGCAGATGCTCAGTCAGGTCGCCGATCGTGTCACGACCATCATTCACGCACCGGAATCTGAAGCCGATGCGTTTGACGAACATGGCTGTGTCCGCCCTGAACAATGGGAAACGCGACTGCTCAACATCCCGCTGGAGAACACTCGCATCACGGATTCGCCGTTGCAGCAGGCTCAGTTGGCGATGGTAGAACTCGCCAGCTTCGATGGCAGATTTCGAGCTGACGACATCACAATTGGCGTCGCCGATGATTCCATGGTTCCAACGTTGACGCAGGCGATGGCCGACGCCGGGATCGCCGGACAATGGCCGATCGGCATGTTGCTCCGCGATTCGCGGCCGTATCAGCTGCTGTCCGCAATGGCTCTGCATGTGGCATCAGCGCGTGATGAGTTGCCGCCGGATTTTGCAACACTGACCGACTTTGTGCGGCATCCGGATGTCTACGATTGGATCAGCGAACATCTGAATCAAAATCTCACGGACGATGATGCGTACACTCGCCGCGACGGCTGGCTCAACGAACTTGATCAATACCTTGCCGAACATCTGCAGCTCACGCCGGGCGTGTTGCTGGGTAAGACTCCGCGACGCACAATCGTCGCAGAAGTTTGCCGCGCCGTTGAATTTCTGTTGCGATGTCTGATCCCAGACGCCATTGATGCGGAAAGTGCTCGGTCCGCCGTTGGTCGTGCCACGCCAACGCCGAAGCCCTTCAAAAAATCGCGACAAAGAACGCTCGACGAATTAGAAGATTCAGCCGACGCGTCACTGACTCAGCAGCTGGAAAGAAAGCGATCGCTGTCCGAATGGGCCGATGGAGCCGTACGCATTCTGGCCACAATCTATCGCGACCGTGATCTTCGAGCGGACTCGGAAGCAGATCGAGCCATCGTGGCCTGTGTGACTCGCTTACAGGAATTCAACGAACAACTGCGACGCGTTCCGCCGAGCGTGTTGCCGGAATGTACGGCCAGCCAGGCGTTGCAATTGCTGTTGCGCCAAATCGGCGAAGCCTCGATTCCACCCGAATCCAATGATCAGGCCGTTGAGTTGCTTGGCTGGCTGGAATTGCCGCTTGACGACAGCCCTGTTCTGATATTGACCGGATTCAACGAAGGCAAGATTCCGGAATCGATCAACGCCGACGCTTTCATGCCCAACAGTCTTCGCACGCGCCTGGATCTCACTGATAACCGACGTCGCTACGCCCGCGATGCGTACGCGCTGACTTCGGTGCTGCAGAGTCGCCGCAGAGTTGTGCTGGTCGCTGGACGCACCGACGTGAAGGGCAATCCGCTGGCTCCAAGTCGATTGTGGTTTGCTGCCGATCCAAAGTCGCTGACCGAACGCGTTCGCCGTTTTTACGATCCGGATTCTGCCGCTGATGTCGCCGCGATGTTACCGACTCCAACGGAACCTGAAGCTGAACCGCCTCGACACAGCGGCTTCATCGTTCCGCCGCCGCTGTCTGTTCCACCAGCTCCGGAAGAAATTCCGGTCACCAGTTTTCGCGACTATCTGTACTGTCCGTATCGTTATTTCCTGAGTCGCGAGCTACGACTCAATCTTATCGAAGACGACGTTCGTGAACTCGATGCACGAGCGTTCGGAAGTCTGATTCACGAAGTTCTGAATGAGTTCGGTCAGTCACGATACCGCGACGCATTTGACGATGAAGCCATTCAACATTTTCTGCTCGATGCACTTCACAAGGCGGCTCTGGGACGATTCGGCCGCACACGATCTGCGACTGTCAGCGTGCAGCTTAAGATGATTGAATCCAGACTGTCAGCGTTTGCCAAATGGCAGGCCGAGAACTGCCGCGCGGGCTGGCGGATTCATCAGACAGAAAAGAAGTACGAATGCACCGACTTCACTGATATCCATGATCGGCCTGTGAAACTTGTCGGTCGAGTCGACCGCATTGATAAGCATGTGCAGACGGGTCAATATCGAGTCCTCGACTACAAGACCAGCGAATCGGCTTTACCTCCAAAGACAACACACCGCAGCAAGGACGAATGGATCGACCTGCAGCTACCGCTTTATCGATTGCTTGTTCGATCGGAAGGCATCACCAGCAACGTGGAACTTGGCTACATCCAGCTTCCTGGCGAACTCACAAAAATCGGTGCGGCGATTGCAGACTGGACCGACGCCGAATTGCTCGATGCAGAAAACCTCGCTCGCAGCATTGCTGCTGATATCATCGACCTGAAGATTACTGACGTGGTTCCATCCGGAGATCGCCGCTCGTCTGAGTTCTCTCGCATCTGCCAGGACACCGTGATCGATCGCGGAATGCCGTGGCTGGCAAATTGGCCCGGTCGAACGTGATCATTACTTAAATTCCCACAAGCTGATCTTTCGCATTTCCAAATGACGGCAGTGATACGCCCATGCGGTCCATGATGGCGAGACACAGCGATGACATCTGGCGTTCTTTGGCGTCTTCGTATTCCAGAGTCCGACCGGTCTGGAAAGTACCTGACAGGCTTCCCGACATCAGCAGCGGAATCTTCGGCGCGCTGTGGGCTGTCCATTGTTCGTTGGCCAGCATGATGCAGGAATTGTCGAGCACCGTGCCGTCGCCCTCCTGCATTGCGTCGAGCTTGTTGACCAGATACGCATAGCGATCGACCCAGAAGCGAGTGATCGATGCAAATTCCTTGTCCTGCCAGTTGTGCGAGTAGTTGTGGTGATCGACATTCAGGCCGAGGAATGGATAGACCTGACCGGACAGATTGTTGGTCAGCAACAGGGTTGCGATACGGGTCCGATCCGTTTGAAACGCCAATGCGATGATGTCGCACATCAGGCGAGAATGTTCGTCGATTTGATTCGGCAGACCATCCAGCGGACGCTTCGCATTAAACTGCTCACCGCCGGCATTCAGATCCAGGCCACGTTCCTGCATCCGCGCGAGACGTTGTTCCACTTCTCGAACCGACGTTGTGTATTCGTCCATCTTTGCTTTGTCAGCGTGCGACACCTTTGCTGATGTCTCTTTGAGTTCGCTCAGCACATGATCGAGAATGCTGACATGTGTCTTGCTGCTCTTGTTTTCGAACAGACTGTCAAAGGCCAGCGACGGATAGAGTTCCGCAGGCACGGGCGAAACTGGCGAGCTCCATGAAACATGCGATGCATACATCATTGAGAAACTGGATTCGTGAAAGCCGCTGACGGGCCGTTCGCAGCCAAGCACCAGACTTGGCAGAACCGTTTCTTCGCCCAAATGCTGGGCCAGAACCTGGTCCATGCCTGTCCTGAAGTATTTGTACTTGTTCCGAGGCTCCAGCCTCGGAACACAATGCACGGGAGGCTCCAGCCTCCAGACAACACAGAGGAGGCAGGAGCCTCCGGAACAGTGCGTTCCAAGGTTGGAGCCTTGAAATGAGGGTACGATGGAGTCCCGTCCTGCGAGGCTTCACAACACCGGTTTTCGATCTGAAGACATTCTAATTCACAACCACAGGCTGGAAGCCTGCCCCGCGTTGCTGACGAAACTGTGGACTGCGAACCACCCGATCAAACAGCACCGAAAACTGATAATCATTCTTCTGTAACGCAGATTCCATTTCCATCAACAATGGCTGGTCCGAAAGAATCACCGATCGACCCAGTGCATAACCAAGGAACCTGCGACACAATGTTTTCACGAAATCCTGACGCCGGTGTTGATCAATATATTCGATCAGTCCCGGAATTCCCGCTGCAGTTTCTCCGTTTGGAAGTTTAGCGACATTATCAATCCGGCGACCAGCACTATCCGTCGTGCGAGACCGACCGATCGCGTCAAATCCTTCCATCGCCAAACCCAGACCGTCAAAATGACTGTGACACATCGCACATTGAGCGTCCGCAACATGTGCGGCGAGCAGTTCTCGAATCGTCTTCGTCGCCGTTTTTTCTGACGCCGGAAGTTCCGGAACATTTGCAGGCGGAGGAGGAAAATGCTGGCCGAGCAGATGATGCACGCTCCAGAAACCACGCTTGACGGGACTTGTGCGTTCGCCAGCGGAGTTCTTTGTCAGAATCACCGCCATGCCGAACAAGCCGCCTCGACCAGCATCATGCAGACCCGTCACCTGACGCCAGCTGTTGTCATCATTGTTCGAAGCCGCCGTGTTGTACTGTTGCTCAATGGTGCCGCCATAATGTTTCGCCAGCGAGCGATTCACGAATGTGGCGTCACTATTGAGCATGTCCGTTACAGGGCGATCATTTTGAATCAACCACGTGGCCAAACGAACTGGTTCTTCCGCAATTGCCTCACGCAGCTCGTCCGTATAACCCGGAAACGCCGCCGCGTTAATTGGATCCTTCGCCAGATAATCGCGGTAACGCAACCATTGACCGAAGAACTCCCGACTGAAGGCTTCGATGCGATCATCGTGGAACATGCGGCGAGTTTGAGCGACTAATTCCCCTTCGTTTTGGAGCTTGCCATCTTTCGCGGCCGTCAGCAACTGTTCATCCGGCAGTGACGACCACAGAAAGAAGCTCAAACGGCTGGCGAGTTCATCGTTGTTCAGCGGATAGGCATCGTCACCATCCGGGCGAGTCGTTCGGTGATAACAGAATTCCGGCGACATCAGCACTGCGATCAACGTGCCGCGAATCGACGCCTCAACCGGCTGCCCATCGTCTCGCAACTTACCCTACAGCGACATCAGCGATTCGCGTTCTTCCCGACGCAACTCCCGTCGAAACGCGCGGCGGGCGAACTGTTCGATGTTCGCCAGAGCATGCTGCTCGGCCAGCTTCATGGATTCATTCTGCAACGCGAGACCCGCGCGGATCTGTTCGAAGAAACCATGAATCAGGTCGAACTGTGGATTCGGCGATTCGGAATCGCTGCCTTGGGGATGTCTTCCAAAATTCAGCGTGGCCAGAAGTTCCGGATTCGATCGTTCCAGCACGCTCCGCAACGACTGCACTTTGTGATTTTCTGTCTCATCTTTTTCATTGTTCGGCTGGTTCGTGGCGAGACTAAACAACGGGCGCTTGACGATCACGTAGTTTTCACCCGCCGAGAACGCTGGATCGATTTGGATAAACACAGAAAATGTCTCAGCAGTCGCGACGTCCTTTGGTGCATTCACCTTCAGGATGTTTAACAGTTTTTCGCTCGTCAGCAGACTGCGATCAAACTTGTCTCGCCCTGCTGCGACTTTCGCTCGGAAATCCAGGTGACGAATCGGCCAGTTGCCCGCACCCGCATTGATAAGCTGCTGTTCCGGTGCCGACAAAACGTGCCGACCAAATTCGATGATGTCGCACAGTGCCTGAAACTCCGCCGGGCGGTCTGAATCGCTGGCCGGCGTGGGCACTGAGTTCCATGCTTCGCCAAGGTCTTTTAGAAATCCTGAGTGCGTTGATGCTTGATTCAGTGTCTGTGAAATCAAATCAAGATACTTGCCGCTCAGCTCTGACTTCGTCGCCCATTGGCCAATCGTTACATCTCGCTGATCATCGCTTCGATAGCGATACCGCCATGCGGCTTCCAGATACTTTGTCGTATCGACATGATGACTTTCGTAGAAGTCGATGATGGCCAGTTCCGTGAACTTCTTTTGCTCGTTGTACGACGTGACCGGAAACGGCGCGAACGAAATCCCATCCGGTTTCAGCACCAGATGGTCGGCCACCAGCTGCGCCGCAGCGAGATACTTCTTCACCAGATTCGGCGACGTCCCCAGTGCTTCACCGGTGTTATCGAATCCTTCACCACCAGCCGGGTCAGCGGGAAAATCTTTCGTCGGCTTGATGTCCACGCCAGTCAATTCTCGAATTGCGGCATCGTATTCTGTATTCGATAGTCGTCGAGGCAAAATCACACCACGATCACCCGCATGCTTCACCGCTTCGGCCAGCAGGATTTTTTCGACTGCAGAGACGACGGCATTGCTCTCGACAATCACCGGTTGCTTCGCTCCCTGTGGCGACATCTCGCCGTTCTGAATGAAGTCAACGATATTGTCCCACCGACGAAAGTTTGCCGTGACGTCCGCTTCAGTGGCAAAGCGAGTCAAATCCAGTTCGCCCTTATGTGTCTTTTCGTTATGACATTCGACGCAATACTTCTGCACATACGGCAAAACGCCATCGACGTAGTCATCGGCCGCACCAACCGAACACAGCCCTGTCACAAGCAGTAGAATGACGACGTGAAAGTGGCGAGAATGTAGCATTATGAAACCGTAGCAAAGACGGCTCACTTGTGATTCGATAGATCGGTTCATCACTTCGCGTCTGAAAAATCCAGTGTGTGGATATGTGAGTCGAAACTCAATTCGAGCTGATGTTTTGGCTCATCGATTCGCAGCCAGTGATCGTTCAACGTTAAGCCGACATCGGTCGCGTTCAGAATATCTTTGCCCGTTCGGACGTCGATAATGCGGGCTCCATAGTGCGTTCGGCGTGCTCCCGAATCAGGATCAACCTCTCCGCCGCGTTTCAGCAATATCATGATCGGTGCGTTTGGCAGAATGACACGCGCCTGAGCCGATGCGCAGCGAATGTATCGATGGTCCAGTGGTTCGTCCCACAGCAGATCCATGGACTTGCCCTGGACGCAGTACATTCGACCATAAACGTGCATCGCCTGCATCACAGGATCGAGGTCAATCGATGGATCATCAACAGCTTCAGGCAACACGACATAGTTGCCCATGGTTTGCACCAGAAACAGCTCACGAGGTTTCGGCACAGGAGTCACGTCGTGACTGGCCAGAAGCTGCCCGGTGTCAATCCGAATCAGTTTCAACTCACTTCCTTCTCCAAGGGTCGCGACGACGTCGTTAGTCACGTTGGAGAAAACAGAATTCGCAGGCAGATCGATCGACCAGGTGACTGTGTCCGTCATCAGGTCTCGACATTCCAGGGCAGACTTGTTTGTTCCAAGGCGAAACAAGACGCATGACTGGCCGTGCAAAGCAATCCGCCAAAGCAGTTCTTCGCCCGGTTCCATTTCGAAGTCATAGACTGATGATCCGACATTGCCGATGGCATCGCCCCACCATTCGGGCAGTCCGGCAACTTTCATCTGAGTCCCGTCGATTATGTTGCGCGCTTCGATCCGTCCCGTTCGTCTTGACAGAATCAGCACCGAATCCTGAGTCGTCAACAATTTTGCATCCAGAGCCAGACCGTCCATTTGCCACAGCAGACGGCCGGTTAAGCTATCGAAAACAAATAGTCGTTGTTCGGCGATCACAGCGACAGCGGTGGATGTCACTGGTGCAACGGGATAGTAACCTGACAATTGTGGTGCGAATTGAGTCAATCGGTCGGTGAAGTCGGCATTACGTTGATCTTCACTGGATGCCGGATCGGACGGGAGAGTACCCAGATTCCTTGTCCATAAAACACGTGGTTCAATCACTTGCTTATTTCCATCCATTCGCTGGATGAGATCACCGGTATCCAATGAAAACAGCAAGCCTTTCAGGTTGACAAGCATCATGGGGCCACACACCGTAATGTAGGAATCCGTATACGTTGCATCACTCAATTGTTCCACTGCACCGCGTACCGGAAGCGTCCAGCGAATACGTCCTTCCGAGTCATAAGCGGCGAGGGCCTGTTCGCGCAGCAACATTGCAAATGACCAGCCCCGAAATTTGCCTGGCGAACCATACAACGGGACTGCTGCGTCCGGAATGCTATTGGGAAGCTTACGAGGCGACATGACAGTGCGGTGATCCGACTGATCGATTTTTGCTTCGGCACCCCATGTTGAAACTTCTGGCTTGATTGTTTCAGCGTGAGCTGCAAACCATGTTTCAAATGTGGCTTTGTTGGCCATTGCCTGAGCAGTCACCAGTCGCTGAAGATTCCAAGGGCTGGATGAGTCGTCGAATGTGAATTCATCGTGAATTGTCCTGAGCATCTGCAGATCGCCGCTGGCCACGAGTTCGTCCAGAAGTGTCGTGATCGATGTGCTGTCGCCAGTCCCTGCACGCATCATTTCCAATCGAATCTGTCGATCGGTAAATGCCATGAGCCGGTCACCATCTTCGGTTGCTGCAATTTGAAGAATCTCCAACGCCAGTTGAGGCATCCCGCTCGCCGCAAGGTCTCGCACAAATTGAATTCGGCTGCCTCGATCAGCGATCGTTGCTAACGACCTGGCACCGACGTCGCGCAGCTTTGATTGAATTGTCATGCGGTCCGGCAGGCTGTGACGGCTTAACGCTTTGCGAATTCCTGCCACCAGAGTCAATGATTTCAATCGCCGCAGTGGGCCGATCGCAACCGCATCCCTTTGGCCAGCAATGAGCTCGGGCAGCATAGATTGCAGTTGGTCGGTAAGTTCTTCGACACTATTTGAATCGCTGTCACTCAATTCCCTGGCGATCATTTGAGACAACTCGGCAAGCTGACGCTGCGAACGCCGATTCAGCTTTTCTGGCAAAATTGCCGCGTCAGGCAAGCTCATTCCGAGCATCAGGTGCAACACGGCCGCGACGGGACGATCATTGTCGGCTTCGGTGATGAGTTCCCGCAGTCGTTTGATTTCCGATCGATGTGCCACGAAGTCGGTCTGCAGCGATTCCATCAAAACGTCAATCAGCAATTCGCGAGAAGTCTCATGGTCTGACTTGGACATCAGCCCCTGTTCGAGCAACGTAATGGCTGAAGGAATATCATTTTGCAGCAATCGCTCCGTTGCCTGTTCAGCCAGATTCGGTGAAGTTTTCCCATTGGAATACGCGCGGATGGAATCCAGATTCTGCGACAAAAGCTGATCGCCGATAATCAGCAGATTGCCTGGAATTGTACCATCGTTCTGTTCGGCGGTGACATCGCTTGAGCCCTTGAGTTCCTGTGTCACCAAGGTGCGACCAGTCTGCACGTCGAAACTGACAATTGCTGGCAGAGACGTCGGGATCTGCAGGATGTGACCATCGGTCGCCGCACGTCCGCAAATAATGCCGTCTGAAATCGTCTGGCTCCAAAGCAATTCTTTGTTGTCGAGCCGAAATGCCTGAACCGTACGATTGCCACAAAGAATCAATTTGTCGTCAACAATCGCTGCGATACTATGGAATTCGCCTCGATTGAGCACCCAGCGTTCCTGTCCCGTCTGCAAATCCAGACAGAACAGCTTGCCGGAATCACGGGGCGTCACGATGATGCTGTTTCCAACGATCCTCGGCAACGAATCGGTCCAGCGCGAATCCAGATCGACGCGGCCCGAATCCCACGGATCGCTGGCACCGGACAGAACCGGCGCGTCGCCTCCAATTTCCTGAGCGTGCATATTGTTGGCATATCGAAACACCCAGCGTACGGCATTGTCTTCGGCTGAGACCGCGACGATTTTTTCATCGCATGTGGGGCAGATCAACATGCCGTGAGCGTAAGACGGAATCAACCCCGCATGTTTTCGAACGGGATGATTGCTGACATCGAACTGAGGCTGAGTCAGCAGTTGGGATCGCACGACACGGGGATTTTCAGTTGCATTACTCTTCGCGGCAGGTTCGGCAATCTGCAGCAGGAATAGCCCTTCGCTGTTTTCTGCCAACACGTAGGTTCGATTTCCAAGAATCAACGGTGCGCCAAGAAAATAGAATCCGGCCAACAGATTGCCTTGACCTTTGGGTTGAGTTGCCGACTGAGTTTGTCCGCCGACTTCCCATTTGAAGAGTCCCGTCTGCAAGTCGTAGGCTCGAATAAAATTATTGACTGGCGTATTGCTGGCGTTCGTGCGAAACATCAAGCGATAAGGTTCGTTGTCCGTCGCACCAGACGCATCTTCAACGACGTACAGCGTTGTCGCAGATGCGGCGAACTGAGCCGATGTGTTTGTTCGAACCAACTGATTTCGCAAGCTCGGCGCCAGATACATGGACTGCGCGTTCGCTCGGATATCAATGCGAAAGGGCATCTCCTGTTCGTCGGAGTCACTGGGTTCGTTTGTGGCTTCAGGCGCGTTTGAATCTGCGAGTTTTTTGATTTCGTGAGCTTCGTCTTCAGCAGCTTGCAGCAGATCGCGAATTCGACCGTCGGGGTGCGTGACTTCCCAGACGATTTCGCCATCGTTGGCATTGACTGCCCGGATGCCGCACAGTGTTCGGAAAATGACCATGTCACCAACACGCAAAGGTGAGGCGGCAGGCATTATGATTCCGTTCCGTTGCTCCTGAATCTTATTAAATTTCAACATAGGGTCCCGCATGCTTTGCAGCACCGGATTCAGGCGATCTGAGTACAGGACATCGTTGACGGACAGTGAATCCGATGCCCAACTCTGCTGTAATCGCGCCGGACCTCGAGAGCGTGATGCGAAACGGCGATAGTTGCCACCAGGTTGCCGCCATTCAGTAGCATCGGCAGCAGGGACACCGGTCAGCGTTGTAAGCCAGTTTTGCAAATCTGCCATCGACGCAGAAGATGGCTGCGGAAGTTTTTGCAGAACGTCGAGCTGTGGCTGAACGGCCATCAAAGTGGACACACTTTCCAAAGCGTCGCGATTGAGTCCTGCGCGCCAATTACAAATGGCGATCTGCAGTGACACTTCGGCTGAGTCGGCACTGTCAGATTTACTGCCGCTCACGCGCAGCATCAGATTGAGTAACAACGCAGCCTCAAGATCATCGCCGCGATCAATCGACTGTTTTGCCAGAATACGTAAAGCATTTCTGGCCGCGGGACAGAATGCGTATCGCAAAGTCAGACGTCGCAAGTTCGAAGAATCGGCATCAGCGATGGCTTCGGACACTCGAGCTTCAGCGACTTGTGAAAACTGCCGCAGATACTCTGATTTGAATTCATCGGGCGCGGTAAGAAACAGATCTTCCAGTCGTGCTCGTCCGCCCGCCAATCGCTGCGTCTGTCCGGCAGCCAGTTGATCTGCATCGGCCCCTGAACCTGTCAGCAGCGGATCTTCGCGCTCGCAGGCGCGTTCCCATGCGACGTCGAACTGTTCAACGGCCTGAAGCCATTGCTTTGCGGCCA
>Ga0105044_10010258_pt1 | contig 12796 bp, 9 predicted proteins | sample MAT01_FD_78092 | JGI IMG/M metagenome (GOLD analysis project Ga0105044, IMG submission 78092) | Freshwater microbial communities from Lake Fryxell liftoff mats and glacier meltwater in Antarctica - MAT-01 | ecosystem: Environmental > Aquatic > Freshwater > Ice > Liftoff microbial mat | place...
AAAACACGATCTGGCGATTATCAGAATCACTGCAACTGAGCAGTTAACAGTAATGAATATCGGCACATCATCGGATCTGATGCTTGCCGAAACGGTCTATGCGGTCGGCAATGCGTTTGGCTACGAGCACACCGTCACCGCCGGCATTGTGAGCCAACTTCATCGCGATGTGGAAGTGGATGAAACTCAATCCTACGAAAATCTTATTCAGACAGATGCCAGCATCAATCCAGGTAATAGTGGTGGCCCGTTGATCAATCTGAATGGCGAAGTCATCGGGATTAACGTCGCAATTCGTTCCGGCGCGCAGCGAATTGGGTTTGCAATCCCGATTGATGATGCAAGGCTTACCATTGCCAGGTTAATGAGTGTCGAAAGGTTGAACGGAATTCCGCATGGCCTTGGCACAAAAGACATTAAATCAGCAGAAGAAAAGAAGTTAGTGGTCGAGCAGGTCGCGGCTGAAAGTGCTGCGGATCTGTGTGGCATCAGAATTGGTGACGTCATTCGTTCAATCCGAGGGATCACTGTCGTGGACGGGACAGATCTGGAACGATCACTCCTTGATCTGCCACGTGGCAAAGTTGTCGATGTGATCGTTGTCCGTGACGGACGAGACCAGACTCTGCAACTGACTGTGGGCGTCGGCAAGCCGCCCGGGATTCCCGTCGCAGCGATTTCGCAAAAGTCGGATGTGAACGTCGCTGCTGACCCTAAGACAACGGAAGCTCCCCGGATCTCCATGCATGTCGTTTCAGAGGCAGAAGCTGGCGTGATGAATCGCGCCTGGGATCTGCTTGGCCTGCGTCTCGAAAACCTGAACGAGGTTGACCGGATGGAGATCGCCGCCAAAGCATATCCAGGTGCTCGCAAGCCTGTGCGATACAACGGCGGACTGAGAATTGTCTCAGTGCGTTCCGGCAGCGTCGCTGCTCGGTTTGTCAATGAAGGCGACATCCTCCTGGGACTTGACGGCTTTGAAACGCTCGGCTCGAAAAACATCAGCTATATCCTGCGTGATGCCCGAATCAGCAATTCCGCTCCCATGAAGTGCCAGGTTCTCCGCAAAGGCGGCAATCCCATCGAAGGCACATTAACGCTGACAAACCCATAGTGCTGAGCGACTTGTTATACTCCATCGACTGGCATCGTCTTTTGATCGGGTGAGTTGTACTTGCCCGGCGAACCAGGCCGATTGACTAATGAGGTTGCCCATGCCGCAACTGAGACTGTTGGTATTGCTGATTCTGTTGACCCAGGCGTGTCCAGGGAAAACGATCTTTGCTGTGGATGAAGCGCGCGAAAGTCCAGTGCAGGAAGACGTAGATCCTGAGCGGCAGCTCTCGTTTGAGGACGACATTGCACCACTTTTTCGAACCCGATGTCTGAAATGCCACGAAGGCGAGAGCCGGAAAGCGGATTTGGATCTTGCGTCCCGAGAACGCACCGTTCACGGAGGAGAGTCTGGTGCTGCGATTGTCCCCGGAGCACCTGACGAGAGTCTGCTTTATAAGAGGATTTCCAGCGGGGAAATGCCACCCGATGAAAATGATCGCTTGAGCGCCGCTGAACAAAAACTCATTTATCGCTGGATCGCGGAAATGGGGAATGCGACCGCCGACGCGACAGTTGATCCATTGACGACCCCGAGTCAGCACGATGTGGTTCCGATCATGCTGCGGCACTGCACCGCGTGTCACGGGCGGCATCGTCAGGAAGCCGGACTCGATCTGCGAAACCGCGCGGCCATGCTGAAAGGTGGTCGGTCGGGTCCCGCGATTGTCCCCGGCAGTGCCGACGCGAGCCTGATCGTTCAGAAAATTCATGCCGGACAGATGCCTCCGTTCGAGCGACTCGTCGAAGCCAGCGTCAAGCCAGTCGAGTCCACTGAGACAGCGATCCTGGTGAGATGGATCGAACTCGGAGCGCTGGAGATTTTGATCGAGCCGGATGTGGCGACTACGACGCCCGATCCATTGGTCAGCGATCAGGATCGCGAATTCTGGGCATTCCGTTCCCCAGTGAAACCTGCCGTGCCTGACGTCCGTAACCCGGAACGCATTCGCAATCCTGTTGACGCATTTGTTCTGTCAAAGCTGGAGTTACACGGAACATCTCTGGCCCCGGAAGCGGATCGGCGAACCCTGATTCGACGGGCATCCTTTGATCTGACAGGTCTGCCCCCTGATCCGCTGGAGATTGAGTCATTCCTGTCTGATGATCAGCCGCAGGCTTACGAACGACTCATTGATCGGCTGCTCGATTCTCCCCGATACGGCGAACGGTGGGGCCGTTATTGGCTGGACCTTGCGGGCTACTCGGATTCCGAAGGGAAGCGAGAACAGGATCTGCCTCGACCTCATGCGTGGCGTTACCGCGACTATATCATTCGATCATTCAACGCTGACAAGCCGTACAGCCGTTTTCTGATGGAACAGATTGCGGGTGATGAATTAGCCGACTATGAACACGCCACCGAGATCACTACAGAGATGTCTGACAATCTTGTCGCAACGGGATTCCTTCGGATGGTACCGGACCCGACATGGGCGAATATCACTGGTTTCATTCCGGACCGGATTGACGTCATCGCTGACGAGATCGACGTGTTTGGATCCGGCATTCTGGGACTGACGCTGAAGTGTGCCCGATGCCATAGTCACAAATTCGACCCCATTCCGCACCGAGACTACTACCGCATCGTCGATGTTTTTAAGGGTGCGTATGACGAGTACAACTGGCTCCGACCGGAGATTCATCCGGGGATCGGGCCAGTCAGTCAGGACGTTGCTGGTGGCAGAATTCTCACTGCGGTTTCGACAGCCGAGCGAAAAACATGGGAGGAAAACAACGAACGCATCGCTCGGGAGATTGCTGCCGCACAGCAGTCGCCCGGTGTGGACGGGACCGATGCTCAGGTGAAGGCCATTGAGTCGCAGCGCCAGCCCGAACCACAGATTCAGGCGTTATGGGATCGCGGCGATCCATCGCTGACATACATCTACCGCCGCGGAGATCCAATGAGCCCAGGACGGCTCGTTGGCCCCGGGGTCCCATCTGTGCTGACCGACGGCAGGACTCCTTTCAACGTTGAGCCGCCATGGCCAGGTGCAAAATCGACAGGGCGGCGACTCGCGCTGGCTCGATGGCTCACGCAGCCCGACCATCCCCTGACGTCGCGCGTGGCAGTCAATCGCATCTGGAAACATCACTTTGGCCAGGGCATCGTAAAAACGCTCGGCAACTTTGGCAAAGCTGGCACTCTGCCGACTCATCCGGAATTGCTGGACTGGCTGGCGGTCGAGTTTGTGGAACAGGGCTGGAGCTTCAAAAGTATGCATCGGCTGATGATGACCAGTGCGACATATCGCCAAAGTTCAGCGCTGACACCGGAAAGCGAATCGCGGGATCCGGACAATACTTTGATTTCGAGAATGCCGTTGGTTCGTCTGGATGCGGAAGCACTCTTCGATTCCCTGCTGCTGGTCGCCGATCGACTGGACGAAACTCGATTCGGACCGGGTGATCCTGTCATCGCACGACCGGACGGGCTGGTCACGCCTCAGGCAACGTCACTCGGGTGGCGAAGAATGATCTATGTCCAACAACAGCGAAAGCGACTGCCAACTCACCTTGAGAGCTTCGACTACCCGCAGATGAACCCAAACTGCATCGAGCGGCGTGATTCTGTGGTCTCTCCACAAGCATTGTATCTAATGAACAACGGGATGATTTTCGAGCTCTCGGAATCCTTCGCGACGCGAGTCAAAAATGATGTCGGCAACGATCCTGAGAAGCAGATCAATCGCATTTCTCTGATTGCGTTCGGTCGTCTCCCGGACGACGACGAACAACTGATTGCATTGGCTTCGCTGAGTCAGCTGGAAGCAAAGTGGACCGACCATCTGCACGCAACAGGCTCAGCAGACCCTGAAGTCATCCGACACAAGTCGCTCACCGCCTACTGTCATGCCATCATGAATTCAGCCGAGTTTATGTACATTGATTGACTGTCCCGCAGACTAGTGCTTAAAAAAGGGGTCAGGAACCAATAGTGCGGAGCACCCTCTGGGCCATTTGGCTATTGGTTCCTGACCCCTTTTTTAGAGCCTGACAAAGCACTACACCGCCATGCGCCTTCAACGAAACAACATGCAGAACATTTCAGTGCCACACCCGTTGACTCGCCGTGGACTGTTTCACAGCGTTTCGGGAGGAATTTATGGCGCTGCGCTGGCTCAATTGATGGGCCGAGACTTCTCTCTGGATTCGAGACTGCTGGCAGCGGAATTGACCGACACGGAATCATCCAGCACGGTGTGGACGGACCTCAGGCAGCGTGTACCACATTTTGAGCCAAAGGCGAAGGCTGTGATTCATCTGTTCATGACAGGTGGACCAAGCCAGATGGATTTGTTCGATCCAAAACCGATGCTCGATCAACATCACGGACAATCGTATTTCGACCGGATTGCCGGCGAGGTTGAGAACCCTCAAAGCGCGGGAGCGCTGATGCGAAGCCCGTTCCGGTTTGCGCAGCACGGACAGTGCGGAATGTGGGTCTCCGATGCGCTGCCCCACATTGCCAGGCAGGTCGATGATATCGCTCTGATCCGGTCCATGCACACGACAAATCTTACTCACGAACCGGCCGTCTATCTGATTCAATCCGGGAAAATGGGGCCAGGTCGCCCGACAGTCGGTGCCTGGGTCGTCTACGGCCTGGGCAGTGAATGTCAGAATCTGCCAGCCTATGTTGTCCTTGATGACCCGAACGGACTGCCGGTGAATGGCGTGGAAAACTGGGAAGCCGGTTTCCTGCCCCCGATTTTCCAGGGGACGCGATTTCGCTCAACCGGTTCTCCGGTTCTCAATCTTCGGCCGGATGTCGAACGACCTGCGGATCTGATTTCAGTCGAGCGGGCACTGTTATCGCGACTCGATGAAATTCATCGGCGGAAGCATCCGGGTCAAATGGTCCTGGATGCTCGAATTGCCAGTTACGAACTGGCGGCGCGAATGCAGTTGTCTGCCAGCGACGCGTTGGACATCGCAGCGGAAACGCAGGAAACACAGGAGTTGTACGGCATCGGTACAGAGCCCACAAATTCCTACGGTCGCCGCTGTCTGATCGCCCGCAGACTGGTCGAACGCGGCGTGCGTTTTGTCCAACTGTATGTCAACGGAAATTCGTGGGATCATCACACGGGACTGGCAAACGATCTCAAAGGATGCTGCGATCGGACCGACAAACCGATCGCCGGTCTGCTGCAGGATCTGAAACAACGCGGCCTTCTGGATTCCACATTGATTGTCTGGGGAGGAGAATTTGGCCGATTGCCGATCGCTCAATTGCCGCCGGATAAAGACGAACGAAAAGCCGGACGAGATCACAACAAGAACGCCTTCTCCACATGGATGGCCGGAGCCGGCATCAAGGCCGGAACAACCTGGGGTGCCACGGATGAAATCGGTCTGCATTCCGTCGAAGACCGAGTCAGCGTCCCCGACTGGCATGCCACGATCCTGCACCTTCTTGGCTTAAGCCATGAACAGCTGTTTGTGATGGACAATGGACTCAAAGAGAAACTCACCGGCGTCCTTGAAGCTCGGGTTGTCAAAGGAATTCTGGCTTGACGAGCCAGGGGCAGCAGTCCCGCCGTGCCGAAGATGTACCTGCCGTTTCGACGACCGGGTTTATGACGGGCTGCATTTCGTTGTCGGCCGAGGAAACATCGGGAGATTCCTTGAAGACCTTGCCCGGCCCTTTGTCGTGACCGAAAGCTTGTCAGCCGCCTATGCGGAAATGTCCGCCGACAAGAAACGCGACACCGAGGCGGACGACTGGTGCGAATCCCTCTCCAGCGACGTAACCCGATGCGACGTGGTGAAGTCTGGTGGGTTAGCTTCGCCGGAAGTTCCGGCGGCGAGGTGCGAAAGACCCGGCCAGCAGTCATCGTCAGCAACGACGCAGCCAACCAGCACGCCAACCGTGTCCAGGTCGTGCCGCTCTCCAGCAAAACCGACAAACTGTATCCTTGCGAGGCGAGGGTCACCATCGACGGCCGGGCATCAAAGGCGATGGCCGACCAGATCATGACCGTCAGCACGGAACGGCTGACCGAACGCATGGGCTTGCTTTCCCGCGACGAAATGCGCCGCGTCGACATGGCGATTCGTATTCAGCTTGGACTCGCAGCGTGATCCCATCCGACTTTTGCCGCAGGCTGCGGCAAAACTGCCCGAGTCGCTTCTCTGGTCCTTGCCTTGCTTTCGTCAGATTGTATTGATTGAGAAAGTCGAAATCACGACGGAGCCAGCCGAACAAACCATCCAAGTAATCGAACGGGGAAGGGGTCAGGAGAGGTGATTGACCCCAGACACCTACCCCCGCCGCAGAAAATGCCCGAAGGCCACTGGTTGGCCTTCTAATTCACTTTTTCAGCAATCGGTCGCCGCAACTCCCTTCCAGTTCATCAGTTTTGAACGCATTCCGGCACCCCATCGTTGACAAGTCTATCAACGCCAGATAGACCATCAGAGCCACTCCCGGAGAACTGATCATGCGGTACCAGCATTCCGTCGAAATTCACGAACGACTTGAGACCGTTCTGCGCCTGATCCAGACCGGAATGTATTCGACGCCAGCGCTTGCTTCAAAAGTCGGAGTGTCGATCCCTACGATTTCCCGCATCGTCGCTGCGCTGAGGGAAAGGGGGCACGCCATTCGTGCCGAGCGGAACGCCGGTTGCTGGCGATATGTGATCGAGGAAAGCCGAGCATCGACGAACCAAAGAAAGAAATCCCACGCCTCCGCTAGAACAGACCGCCAACCGGGCCGCCCTAATGACTGACTTCCACGCCAAGTACATTGCTCACGAACTGACCCGACGCTGCGCTTCCGACAATATCGAGAAGCTTACGGCCGTCTTGTCCGATGCCCAGGTGGACCTCAACCCACACCAGATTGAGGCGGCGCTTTTTGCGTTTCGCGGGCTGAGAAAAAGGGGTCAGGTCTCTTTTATTTAAGATTGAACTGTGTTAGACTTCGGTGATGGCACGCACGAAACGCATTTGTCCGGCAGGTGAAGTCTTCCACGTTCTGAATCGAGCGGTAGCTCGGCTCACGATTTTTGAAAAGCCGGAGGACTACGCCGCTTTCATGCGTGTTGTGGAAGAAACGTGGAAGATTGTGCCGCTGCCGATTTATGCCATGGTGGCAATGCCCAATCACTGGCACTTTGTAGTCCGGCCCGAGACCAGCGATCAGGTGAGTGAGTTTTTTCGTCGCCTCACGGTGATGCACACCATGCGTTGGCATGCTCACTACAAGACTGGTGGCACAGGGCATCTGTATCAGGGGCGATTCAAATCGTTTCCGATTCAAACGGACGGGCACTTGCTGACGGTCATGCGTTACGTAGAGCGGAATGCCGTGCGTGCAAATTTCGTTGAGCTCGCGGAAGACTGGCAATGGAGTTCCGCGTATGCTCGCCGCCAGCGTGCTGAAGAGCGCCGCTGGCTGGCAATTCCCGATGAACCATCGTTGCCACGAAACTGGCGTTCATGGGTGAACAAGGTCGAGACGGAGGCAGAATTGAACTCGCTGCGCCACAGCGTCAAACGCGGCGTGCCGTTTGGCAGCGATCAGTGGACCAGAACCAGTGCCGTTCGCCTTGGTCTCGAAACCACAACACGGCCCAGAGGTCGGCCGAAGAAAGAGACCTGAGCACTGTATTCTTGCTGCTGACCGCCCTAATTCTGTCCGTGGCACCATTCTTCCCGGTCGATCTCCGACTCGAGTTGTGGATAGAATCCTGGCATGAAGGTTGAACGTGTGGTTTCCTGTTATTCTGCTTTTTCCTGTTCAGGAAAACTGAGAAGTCCGGCTTCAGTCGGTTTACAGCTTCTGCCGATCGTTGAAGAATGTGACATTTTTACAGTTGAACTCTGAGAACTGGCGAGCTATATTTCCTGAAATTAATTGTTTTCCAGAGTAGGAAAATGGAAGAAACAAGGAAACCTCCTTCGGAACGAGACGTCATTGAACGACTGTGTTCAGGCGTGGTTGAGCTGCCGCCACTGCGGTTCGAGACGCTGAAAATGTCACCCGCGGCCAAGGACTCCTGGAATGTGATGATTGAGGCCATTTGGGGCGGCGAACGATCCAGATTTGCTGCGGAGTGTCGTTCACTTTCGACTCCAAAATCTTTTGATGAAGGCCTCCGAATGGCTCGGACGGCCCAGTTGCAAAATGGGTGTCAGCCGATGGTGGTCATGCCGTACCTTCGCGATTCCCAGCTCGCAGCACTGGAAGAGCAGGGGATCAGCGGGATCGATCTGTGTGGAAACGGCGTGGTGATTGTTCCGGACAGGTTTCGTGTTTACCGAACCGGCGGAAAAAACCAGTTTCCCAGCTACGCGCCAATCAAGAATGTGTATAGAAAAAACACTTCGATGGTGGGCAGATGTCTCATCGCAAAACCAAAGTACGCCGAGGTTCAGCAGCTGCACGGTGACGTCAATGCGCGAAATATCCTTGTCACGCGCTGGGGCAAGACGGCCATGGGTCTGAGTACGGTCTCGAAAGCGTTGAAAGGAATGGACGACGACCTGATTACCGAACGACAAAATGGAGTCCGATTGTTACAGGCAGACAAGCTGCTCGATCGGCTCAGCGAGAGCTACGAACCACCTGGCATCACACGGCAAATACGAATGAAGATAAATTGCAGCCGCAACGAGTTGCTTCGACTGATTCGAGAGAAATCCGACATGGTCAGCGTTCCGGTTGTAGCGACTGGCCTCTCTTCCGTCTCGCGCTATGCCGTCATGCAACGCGATGACATCCTGTCGGTGTATTGTCCGCGCGCCGCAGCGCTGCTGGAACAACTGCCTGGCAAAGAAGATGATCGATTCCCGAACTTCGAACTTCTTGAGTCCGAAGAACAGCCTGTGTACTTCGATGCCCGAGAGGACATCGGATTTCTATGGGCCTCTCCACTTCAAACCTGGCTCGAACTGGTTGCTGGCGATAAACGCGACCGCGAGACTGCCGAACAAGTGCGGAGCTACCTGCTGAAACGGCACATAGGGAATATCCATTGATCACTTTACTCGATCTGAATACGGCGTTGCTCGATATTCTGTTCGAGATTCGGGAATCCAATCTGACGCTGATCATTGGCGGTGGATACGGGATTTATCTCAAACGGCAGCACGTCCGTACAACCAATGCAAGAACTCTCTTACAGCAATGGCCGGAAGCGAGATCAACCAATGACCTCGATTTGTTCCTGCGTCCGGAACTGCTGATCGAACCGGCAGCGTTACGCCCTCTGCAGAATGCGTTACAGACGCTCGGTTATCAGGTCATCGAAACCGCCGCGAAGTATCAGTTTGCGATTCCGAGAACAGCGGGTGAGGGAGGTCAGAAAGTCGATCTGCTGACCGGTCCTCAGAGCTGTTTTGTCGGAACGAGTGCCAAGGTCGATACGAGAAGAGTTCGTCCAACTCCTTCCATCGACTTGCATGCTCACCCACTGAATGAGGCCGTGACGCTGGAGGACGGATTGCTGGCGATCACAGTCGAAGGTTCAACGAGTAAGGGCCAATCCCATCAGGCATTCGTGTATGTTCCGCATCCGTTTACTTATGTGATGATGAAGCTGTTCGCTTTCCGCGACCGATTCAATGACGTGACCAGAGATCATGGCAGCTACCATGCTCTGGATATCTATGCCGTCATGGCGACAACCACAGAGCCTGAATGGGAACAGGCCCACTCGCTGTTTGACGCCAAAAAAGAAATGCCTGAGGTCCTCGAAGCGTCGAGACTGGTCGAAGAATTCTTTTCAACGCCGACGAGCAAAGGAATTCTGAGAATGAAAGAGAGCCCTTATTACCGCCCCGAATTCCAGTTGGATGAGTTTCGGTCATCACTCTCGGAGCTATTCCAGGTTCCACAGCATAAAGCTCGTGCCTGACGACAATCGCAGTCAGGAAATCTCCGTTCGCGAGTGAACTGATCAGGGCTCGGTTGAAGCGGCGGGGTTAGGCGTCATACTGGACGGCTGGCGGCGGGTCGCGTTTGAATCTGCTGACATCTTTACAATCACTGCACTGAAAAAAGGTCTCCCGTGGCAACTGGTCAGAAATTGTCTCATGTGGTGTTCTTCAAGTTGAAGGATTCTTCGCCAGCCAATGTGCAGGCGCTTGTGGATGCCTGTCATAAGTATCTGAAGAATCATGCTGGTGTGCATTTCTTTGCGGCTGGCACCCTGGCGAAGGAGTACGCTCGACCGGTCAACGACCACGACTTCGACGTATGTCTGAATCTCGTGTTCGATTCCCGTGCCGCCCATGATGCGTATCAAACGATTGAAGATCATCTGAAGTTTATTGCCGAACACAAAGAATCGTGGGACAAGGTTCGTGTGTTTGATGCCGATGTGACATGAGTCGCAATGCCGTCCAGCCACAGGCCACTTCACAGCGCAAATCCACGCAGGCTCGCCACGTCACGAAATCGGACTGGTTCGTCGCCATTGCGATTGGCTGCGCCTTGTCGTTGGGAGTCTGGCACGAGTTGCTGATGGGCGGCGGAATCGTGGGCGGCGATACGTATCCGTATTTTTTCCCTCAGAAGCAGGTGATGGCGGAAGGATTTGCTCACGGTGAATTGCCGCTGTGGCACGATCGGACCGGTCTGGGATATCCACTTCATGCGGAAAGCCAGGCGGGGATTTTCTATCCGACGAATCAACTGCTGTATCGATTGTTCGCCGTCAACACGGCCTACAACATCAGCATCCTGCTGCACTACGCTCTGGCGTTTGTGTTCGCATGGCGATTCTGTCGCAGTCAGGCGTTGAGTCATGCGTCGGCATTATTGGCTGCCATGGTGTTTGTGTACGGCTGGTTTCCGGCGCGGTTGTCGCTGGAATGGAGCATCATCGGCGGTGTTTGGTTTCCGTGTTGTCTGTGGCTGACCGAACGGCTCGTCAGCCGTCCCGGTCGATCTGCCGGATGTCTGCTGTCACTGGCGTTTGGAACGCATTTACTGGCAGGCCATTTTACGCTGGCGTTTATCACACAGCTCTGTTGCCTTGGCTATGCGTTGCTGACAGGTAGCCGAATACGTGAGAATTCGGAGCGTGAAGGAACTCTCACGAGTTCCGCTACGGGGCCGCAAACTCCCGTCGGTCGAATCAAAGCCAGTATGCTTGTGACGGGGGCCATTTTCGTTGGAATCTTTTTTGCCGCCGTCCAGTTGATACCGACCATGGAGCTGCGGCAGATGAGTCAGCGCGATGGCAAAAACGCAGCGTTCAATCCGGAGTACGGTCACATGCCGCCGGTGTATTTGAGCCAGCTTGTTGCGAGCTGGTGGTATTGGCATTCGCCGGAAATCGTGCAGTCTCAGAAGATGAAGGAACCTTCGTTATTGAAGTCGAATGCCGATACGAATCAAGTCGAAGCGCACTTGTACGTCGGATTGATTCCACTGGGACTGGTGCTGTGCCTGTTGCAATATCATGTGCGACAGCGATTGCGAACGGTGAATTGGAAAATCTGGCTGATCCTGTCCGGCGCGGCGATTGTCTATGCGTTCGGGTGGTTCGTGCCCGTGATGAAACATCTGCCGGGATTTGGTTTCTTCATGGGTCCTGCTCGTTACACCATCGTTGCAACGATGGGATTTTCCATCGTGGCAGGTCTGGTGCTTGATGCAATGCTGTTGCGGAAATCTCGCACGCTGCGATTTGTTATGACGGCGGTGATTGCCACGTTGACGCTGCCTGATCTCCTTTCATCCGGCGACGCACCGGTCTGTGATGCTCAGATTGTACCGACGCCACCGATTGCCGGTTTGAACGACAGTTGGATTGCGGCGGAATTTGCAAACAAGCCGACCGCAAGGTTATGGGCTCCAGGACAAAATGCGGGTAATCTGTATGGCGTGAGTTGTATGCCGCAGTATCTGGGACTGGGGCCGGCGGAGTACTTTGATAAACAAAAATGGCCGCAGATGAAGGTCGAAGATTCCGAGTTTCCATCACCACCGGACGTTGTACGACTGCGTGAACTGGGTGCGACAGATTTACTGGCTCAGGAAGCGATCGCAGAATTATCACCGGACCTGAAACTGGTTCGCGCGGCTCCGGATAGTTTTTGGAATCGCGTTTGGGCGCGAGGCAAGGCGGATTGTTATCTCTATCGATTGAAGTCGGCGACTGGGCGTGTGGTTGTGGAGCCTGCTAATTCGTTGAGCGATCTAAAGTGGATCGAAAAACGCCCGTCGCGGCAAGTGTTCAGCGTCTCGTTGACGGACGATGCGGTTGTGTCGGTAAATGAACTCATGTTTCCGGGTTGGCGCGTGAGGGTGGATGGCAGTGAAGCGACAGCAATCACGTCCGATGGATTTCAGCGAAGTGTAAACGTCGCAGCGGGCGAACACATTATTGAGTGGACGTATCGTTCGTCGAGTTTTATGCTGGGTGCTGGCATCAGTCTTGTTACGCTGACGGCTATGTGTTTCTGTATTGTACGGGAGCGACGACAGCACAAGGTAGACGTTAGACCCACGAATCGCATTGTACCGGCAAGCTGACGCATGCCGCTCGCCGAAGAAACTTCCGAGGAAACTACTGATGAAAGCTGCAGTGATCAGGACGACCGGAAAGCCGGACATCATCCAATGGAAGGATGTGGCGACTCCCAGCGCAGGCAACGGTCAGGTGCTGGTGCGTACCGAAGCGGTGGCCGTCAATCCGATCGACACATATATCCGAGC
>Ga0105044_10010260_pt1 | contig 12795 bp, 12 predicted proteins | sample MAT01_FD_78092 | JGI IMG/M metagenome (GOLD analysis project Ga0105044, IMG submission 78092) | Freshwater microbial communities from Lake Fryxell liftoff mats and glacier meltwater in Antarctica - MAT-01 | ecosystem: Environmental > Aquatic > Freshwater > Ice > Liftoff microbial mat | place...
GATCGGGTTGCTCCAGTCCGCCACGTAGAGCGCGCCGTCGGGGCCGAGCTTGACGTCGATGGGGCGGAAGCTGAGGTCGCTGGTGCGGACGAGGTCGGGCATCTCCTTGGTCACGTAGCCGGAGGAGGGGGCGACGGATGCGGGATGCGAGATGCGGGATGCGGGATGCGGAGTTGCGGCGTCGTCTTTATCCCGGATCGCGGATCCCGCATCCCGGATCGGGTCGCTCAGGTCGGTGATCGCGAACCTGACGATGCGGTGGGCGCGGAAGTCGCAGGTCACGGCATTGCCCTGCCAGTCGGCGGGGAAGTGCGGGGAGTAGATGAGCTCGAGGCCGCAGAATTTCGGGTAGCTGCCGGGGCTGATGCTGGGGACGGTCTGCCGGGCGCCTTCGTAGGTCACGAATTGCGCGCCGGGGAAGCCCCAGTTGATGCCGCCGCCGCCGGCCCCGTCGGTGAAGAAGCTCTGCCCCCAGCGATCCCAGGCGTGGCCCCAGGAGTTGATGAAGCCTTTGACAAAGACCTCCACGCGCTCGGTGCGGGGGTCGTAGGCGAGGGCGGCGCCGGAGTTCACCCGCACGAGGCCCCACGGGGTCTCGAGGTGGCTGTGGATGTAGATGCTCTGGTTAAAATAAAGCCGTCCATCCGGAGCCCAGCGCAGGGTGTGGATGATGTGGTGGGTATCCTCCGTGCCAAAGCCGGAGAGGACGATCCTCTTGCTGCCATCGGCGGCGAAGTGGAGGAGCTCGGTGCTTTGGCCGACGTAGCAGCCGTAGGCATTTAGCAGGGAGGATTTAGCATTTAGCATTTGGGGAGTGGGCGCTTCGCGCGGGGGATTTTTCTCCCCTGCCGGCGCAGCCGCATCCTTTCCCAATGCTAAATGCTCATTGCTAAATGCTAAATCCGGGACCACTCCCGTCGGGATGAGGAGTCCGCGGGCGAAGACCTCGCTCTTCGTGGCCTTACCGGTGCGCTCGGGATCGGAGAGGATGAGGATTTTGTCGTCGGCCGCCTGGCCGGGCTCGATCATGGGGTAAAGCGAGGAACTGCAGACCCAGAGGCGGCCGAGGGCGTCCCAGTTCATCTCGGTGGGCTTTTCGAGCAGCGGGTTTTCCGCCCAAAGCTCGATCTGGTAGCCGTCGGCGACGGTGAATTGCGGCGGTGGTGGCGGGGTGCCGGGGAGCGCGCGCGTCCCGCGTGCTGGCGACGGCGTCCCGCCTTCGCGAACTTTCGGGACGGGTTCGGAGTTCGTGGCGGGCTCGCTGTCGGCGGCGCGTGCGGAAGTTCGTTCCGGCGGGACGCCGGCACCAGCACGCGGGACGCGCGCGCTCCCCGGAGCTACGGCGACGCTGGCTGTTTTGAGGCGCTCGATCTCGGCATCGGCGGTGGCGATGAGGGGGTCGAACATGGGCATCTCCTTCGCATTTTGCCCCTGCTCGCGCTTGCGAAAGCCGGTGAGGTAGGTGGAGTTGGCAGGCCGCCAGCGGTGGAAGAAGAGTTCGTTCTTGGCGCGGATGGCTGGGCGGACTGACCGATTAAAGGCTTTGAAGTCCTCCTTCCATATTGCCTGCGCGGCCTTGTCTTTCGGAATCCCACGCTTCCAACCGAGGAGGCTGAACATGTCTTCGGCCAGCACGCTGTAACCGCTTTCTGAGAGATGGATGCCATTCGGGATTAAGTCGGCGGCAGCTTTGGCCTGCGCTTTTGCCTCCTCAGGGGTCTTCGCCTCTAGTTCGGGAGGGCCTTGCATCCAGTGGAAGAGATTCACAAACCACGCTCCGCGCTCCTTCGCCAGCTCCTCGATGGCCTTGGAATACTCGGCGAGCAGCCGGTTGTGCTCCGCCGGGTCGGGGAGGCCGGGGCGGGTGGCGCGGAGGTCTTCGTGCCGGATGGGGGAAAGGAGGACGAAGCGGACTCCGGGGAGCACACGCGTCTCGCGTGTTGGCGAGGGCGTCCCGCCATCGCGAACTTCGGAGACGCTCTCGGAACCGGGGGCGCGCTTGTCGGGAGGGACGTCGCTGGAAGTGCGTTCCGGCGAGACGCCGGAACCAACACGCGGGACGCGTGTGCTCCCCGGAACTCCGGGCGCAGCGCTTTCCCCGATCGTGTCCATCAACTGCCCGAGTTCCTTTTTGAACCGCGCGGCGGACATGGGCTCCGCGCCGTAGCGGGCGGGGTCGCGGTTCAGCGTGGGGTCGCTGCTGCGGTCGGTCAGCTCCTGGAGGCTGGCGGCCATGCCGTAGCCGAGGAAGACGACGGTGGGGCGCACGAGGTCGAGCTGCTCTTTGAGCCGCTCGAAGCCTTTCGCCGGGGGATCGAAGCTGGCGCGGCTGATGCCGAGCGGGGTGTCGCCGGCGAAGCTGAGGTTGCGGACGGTGAAGGGGCGGTCGGCGAACTGCTCGTGCATCCGGGTTTCGAGATAGCCGTAGGTGCCTTCGCGCTCGAGGAGGGTATCGCCGAGGAAGAGGACGCGGTCGCCGGGGAGGATTTCGAAGGGGGGCCCGGCGGCGAAGGCGACGGAAAGGCTGAGGAGGAGGATCACGAGGGAGCGCATGGGAGATGACAGATGGTGAAGGAGGGGCGGAATGTCTAGCAGGATGGACCGAAACTCAAAATGCGTGTCTTCCTGAGCGGAGTTCCGTCGGCGGGCGGGTGAGAAAGTCGCTCATCTCCCGCCACCACGGCGCGTTTCGCGAGTAGTCGATGTCGTTGTGGCGGGCGCCGGAAATCACGTTCAGGAGTTTCGGTCCGCCATAGCTGTCGTGGAGGCGGATACCGTCCGCCGTGGTGACGATTTCGTCCTCAGCCGCGAGAATGAAGGCGACGCGCCCGTGATACGTGCGGAGGGCGGTGATGTTGTCGAACTGACCGCGAAGCAGCCAGCGGGCGGGGAGAAACGGATAGTGACGTGCGGCGGTGTCGGCGAGCGACGCCATCGGAACGACCAAGCCGACGCCGGCAATGCGTTCCCCAAATTCCGCAGCGAGACTGCACGCGGGGCCGCTGCCGATCGATTCACCGAGGAGAAAGAGGGGCCGCGCGTCCGCTGCCAGGAGTTCGCCGAGCGCGGCGCGCGCTGAGTCTTCGATGGCCTTGCGCGCGGGTTTGCCGGGGCGCGCGCCGTAGCCGGGATACTCAAAGAGATGCACCTCCCAGGTCCGCCCATTCGCGAGCGCACCGAGTGCTTCGGCAAACGGCGCGCGATCGCTGGCGGACCCGGCGTTTCCATGAAAGAGGACGGCGCGGCAACGCGCAGCCGGCGCTGACCGCCGCCAGCCGATGAGCTGTCCGCTGGCGTCGCGCCACGGCTCCAGCCCCACGGCCCGCGCCTCGTGCAGCAGCGTCGGCTCGGTCGCCGTGCGTGGAAAATAGATCAGTCGATCCTGCAACGCGAAGAGCACGGCGAGCAGGATCGCATAGATCGCCGCGAGGCGAAACAGGGCGCGGAGGAACTTCATTTTCACGCGCTCAAAGTCGCCGCGATCACCGCGGCTGGCGAGCGTCCCGAAGAGGCCGGTTTTGCATCGGCGAGGAAGCTGGGCAGAATGGACGCGAGCTCGCGGGCTGTGGTAGATACGGCGCATGAGTTTCCTCCTCGCCGGTCCCAAAAACGGACTCTTCCTCGACGAAGGCAGGACCGGCCGCTCGCTCGCGGACAATCTGCCGCCAATTTCTTCGCACGAGGCGGCGGCGATCGAAGAACGACCCGACAATGTCATCCCCGCACCAAAAATCACGCTCCGCGTGTTGGTGTTCCTCAGGATGACGGACTTTTTAGACAGGCTCCTACCCAGCGAGGTTCGCGTCGGTGAGGCGCTCCGCCACGTCGGCGGTCTGGAGGGCGGCGATCATCTCGCCGATGTCGCCGTTGAGGAATCGGTCGAGGCTGTAGAGGGTCAGCTTGATCCGGTGGTCGCTGACGCGGTTTTCGGAAAAGTTGTAGGTGCGGATTTTTTCCGAGCGGTCGCCGGTGCCGATCTGGCTTTTGCGGTGGGCGGCATATTTCTCGTGTTCCTCGCGCTGCTTCACCTCGAGAAGTCGGGAGCGCAGGATGGTGAGGGCCTTGGCTTTGTTTTTCTGCTGCGAGCGCCCGTCCTGGCAGCGGACGATCGTGCCCGTGGGGATGTGCATGACCTGAACCGCGGAGTCGGTGGTATTGACGCCCTGACCGCCGGGGCCTCCGGCGCGGCAGACTTCGACGCGGATTTCCTCGGGCTTGAGTTCGAGATCGACCTCCTCGGCCTCGGGCAGGACGGCCACGGTGGCCGTGCTCGTGTGGATGCGGCCCTGGGTCTCGGTGGCGGGGACGCGCTGCACGCGGTGCACGCCGCTCTCGTAGCGGAGGGTGCGGAAAACCTGGTCGCCCGTGACTTTGAAAATGGATTCCCGGATGCCGCCGAGTGCGCCGCTGCTGGATTCGAGGGGCTCGATCTGGAAGCCGTGGGTTTCCGCGAAGCGAGTGTACATGCGGCAGAGATCGGCGGCGAAAAGTGCGGCTTCGTCGCCGCCGGTGCCGGCGCGGATTTCCACGATGGCGTCGCGGTCCTCGTTCGGGTCGGGCGGGAGCAGCGCGTATTGCACGGCGGTCTCAGTCTCGGCGATGCGCTTTTCCAGAGCGGGGATTTCCGCCGCCGCCATTTCGGCCATCTCTGCATCTTCGCCTTTCGCGAGTTCCTGATTCTCCGCCAGCTCGGTGCGCGATTTTTTCAGCAGCGCCCAGCCGGCGAGCAGCTCTTTGAGCCGGGTGTGTTCGCGCAGAATCTCCCGTGCCTTGCGGGGGTCGTCGTAGAGATTGGCGGCGGAAATCTCGGCTTCGAGTTCGCGGAAGCGGTCAGTTTTGCGGTCGATGAGGGGAGCGAAATCCATGGGAAGGCTGCGTGAGGCAAAAGAAAACGGTGAAGACACCGCTGGGCGTCTTCACCGTTTTGAAAGTTGAAACTGCTGTGCTAGGAGGTCTTTTTCCGCGGCTGCGCAGTGCCGAAGCGCCGGGTGAATTTCTCGATGCGGCCGGCGGTATCGACAAATTTTTGCTCGCCAGTGAAGAAGGGATGGCAGGCCGCACAGATGCCGATCTTGAGATCGCGTTTCGTGCTGCGGGTATGGTAGGTCGTGCCGCAAGCGCAGTGAATCGTGGTTTCTTTGTAGTCGGGATGGATATCTGCTTTCATGGCTTGGAAAAGGGAGTAGGAGGCTAGCCCCGAAAACATCACCCGCAATCAAAAAGTCCGACAATTTCCCGTGCCTGAGATTCCCCACGAAAACCCGATCCTAGGCGTTTGGAAAAAAACTCTCGGCTGGCGCGGCGGCGCGGCAGCGATCCTCGACCCGAGCGGGGAGACGCTGCGCACTTTTGTGGGAATCGAATTGGAGGCGATGAAGGTCGCGCGAATGTTTGACCGCATCCCGGCGGGCTCGGCCGTGGCCGTGCAGCTGGGGAATAGCGAGCGCTGGCCGGAGGTGCTGCTGGCGCTCTGGCGGCGAAAGCTGGTGCCGCTGCCGCTGGGTGATCATGTGGATGAGACGGAACTGGCGATGATCCTGGGGACGCTCCGCGCGGCGGCGCTGGTGACGAATACCGGTGGGCCGATGATCGTTCACCGCCGTCCGGTGCCGCCGGATGCACACCGGTGGGCGGGGCCTGCGCCGGACCTCCTCAAGCTGACCTCGGGGACGACGAGTGCGCCGAGGGCGATCCGTTTCCGTGCGGAGCAGCTCGTGGCAGATTGCGACCAGATTTGCGCGGCCATGGGAATCGTGGAGTTCGATGTCAATTTCGGGGTGATCCCGTTTTCGCACAGCTACGGCTTCAGCAGTCTGATCGCACCGCTGCTCACGCACGGCGTGCGGTTGGTGGTGGCCCGCGACCGCATGCCGCGCGCGGTGCTGGAGGGACTGGCAAAAACCGCGGCGACGGTGTTTCCCGGCACGCCGGTGTTTTTCCAGAAGTTCGCGGAGCTGGACAATCTGCCGGAACTGCCGGCGCTGCGGCTCTGCATCTCGGCGGGCGCGCCGCTGGCGAAACGCGCGGCGGCGATGTTTAGCGCTCGGATGAGGCGGAAGGTCCATGCCTTCTATGGCTCGTCGGAGTGCGGGGGCATCAGCTACGATGCCACGGAGGAACGGTCTTATGAGGAAGGCTTCGTGGGGCTGCCGATACCGGGTGTCGAGATCACGCAGGAGGGGGAGGATGGGGGGGCGATCAGCGTGCGGAGCGCCGCAGTCGGCGATGGGTATTTTCCACTCGCAGATCCGGCCGCGCTGGGGGCGGGACGCTTCGTTCCGGGCGATCTGGTGCGGCGCACGGCGCGGGGGCTGTATCTCGTGGGACGCACCACGGACGTGATCAATGTGGCGGGCCGAAAGTTGAATCCGCTCGAAGTCGAAGCGCGCATCGAGGAATGCCCCGGGGTGATTCAAGCGGTCGTCTTTGGCGTTCCCTCACCATTGCGCGGCGAGGAGCCGGTGGCCTGCGTGACGGGGCCCGGGATCGATGCGGCGGAGGTCCTCCGTTTCTGCCAGCAGGAACTCAGTCCGTGGCAGGTGCCGCGGGATGTGTGGGTCGTGGAAGAAATACCCGTGGGCGAGCGAGGGAAAATCAGCCGTCGCGCGCTCGGTGAGCGCTATCTCGCGCGTGCTGCGGCCGAGCCGGCTCCGGCCAAACGCTGAGCAGAGGCTGCCAGCTACGCGGTGCGGACCTTCGTCTTTTTTTCCTCGCAGTCCTCGTTGGCGCGACGGATTTCGCGGGCGAGCTGCTGCTCGAGCTGGGTGGCGTCCTCGTATTTTCCTGCGGCGATGGCTTTGTCGATCTGCTCTTTGAGAAAGAGTTCCTGCTCGGCAATCTTCGCCTTGGCGGTGGCTTCGAGTTCTGCGATCTCGGCTTTCTGGGCGGCGGTCAGGGTGCGGGTGGGAGCCTGTTTTTCGAGGCGTTCCATGGCGAGTTCGTAGGCGCTTTTCATCGGGGAAAGTTGAGAGTTGGTAGTTGAGAGTTGAGAGCCGCGCCATAACGTGCGCGCCCGCATGAGCCCTTCATCGTCTCTCAACCCTCAACTCTCAACTCTCAACTCTGCCATCCGCCTCCTGAGCACGGATTTCGACGGGACGGTGGTGAACCACGACACGCAGCCGCCGGTCGTGCCGGAGTTTTTTGAGGCACTGGGGGAAATGCGGGCGCGCGGGGTGCAGTGGGCGGTGAATACGGGGCGGGTGCTGTGGCACATCGAGGAGGGGCTGCGGGAGCTGAAATTTCCGATGGAGCCGGACTTCGTGCTGACTTCGGAGCGGGAGGTTTTCCATCGGGGACCGGACGGGCGCTGGCAGGATTTCGGGGATTGGAATGCGCGCTGCGCGGCGGCGCACGATACGCTTTTCAGCACGGCGGGGACTTTGCTGGAGGACATCGAGGCGTATCTGGCGGGGCACACGAAGGCGCATCCCATCTATGAGGGGGAGCGGCTGATCGGCTTGGCGGCGGAATCGGACGAGGAGATGGACCGGGTGTGCTTTTTCCTGGAGAAGGAGTGCGCGCGGGTGCCGGGATTCCAATTCATGCGCAATACGATCTATGTGCGGTTTTGCCACGAGGCTTACAGCAAGGGGACGGCACTGGCCGAGTTGGCGCGGCTGACGGGGGTGGGGCGCGGCGAAATTTTCGCGGCGGGCGATCATTATAACGATCTGCCGATGCTCGACGGCCGGCATGCGAAGTGGGTCGCATGTCCGGGCAATGCCGTGGAGGCGGTGAAGCGCGCGGTGAAGCAGGCCGGCGGCTATGCGGCGGCGGGCGAGTGCAGCGTGGGGATCGTGGAGGCGCTGCGGCACTTTGGGGCAGTGGGAGGAAGTTGAGAGTTGAGATTCGAGTCCGCGAGAAGTCAGGTGGTTCCGCGGTGACAATTGAAAGTTGAGAGCCGCACAATGCGGACACCACGTCCGGCCAAAGGTGCGTGGCTCTCAACTCTCAACTGGAAACTCTCAACCTCCCCGCATGAAGCAGCGCCTCATCCAGCAAGTCGGCCGCAGTGCGCGGTTGCGGGTGCTCAATGAACTGAAGCGGACGCAGGGCTTGTGCGTGGCGGCTTTGGCGGCGCGGCTGGGGATGAGCTACATGGGGATCAAAGGCGTGTGTCTCGACCTCGAAAAGCGCGGCCTGCTCGATACGTGGCGCTCGCCGCAGCCGCTGGGCCGCCCGCAGATGCTCTACCGACTCACGGAGCGGGCGCATGATCTTTTCCCGACGACGAGCAACGCGATGACCATCGAGGTGCTGACGGCGGCGCAGAAGCTTTTCGGCGCGGCGGCGGCGGAGAAGCTGTTGCTCGTGGCGTTTCAGAAAAAGGCGGAGCACTACGCGGCGCGGCTGAAAGGGGAGACGCTGGCGGAGCGGGCGAAAGCGCTCGCGCGGGTGCGGGAGCACGACGGGCACATGGCGGAGTGCGTGGCGGACGTGGAGGGAGACGGACTGCGGATCGTGGAGCATCACTCGCCGCTGCTGGATTTGCTGAGGGAGTTTCCGCTCATCGCGCGGCTGGAGGCGGAGATGTTCGCGCGTCTGCTCGGCGCGCCGGTGCGGCGGGAGGAAACGAGCGTGTCGGGGATGTTTCGCGCGACGTTTGTGATCGGCGAGGGCGGCTAGTTCAGCGCGGCGGCGGGCCGGCGCGGCCTTCCTCCTGGGCGATCTTGTAGTGGAGGAAGATGCGGTCCTCCTCGTCCTTCGCGCGGTGGGTTTGCTTCATGCGCAGGAGCAGCTTTGGCGAAGCGAAGGGGATGGGGACTCCATCGATGGTGGAAACCCGGTGCTCGTCGAGCGTTTCCTCAAACGGGATGCCGCACGCCGAGAGCATGATATCCACGACGACTTCATCCGCTACGCGCAGGACCACCCAATCGCGCAAGTCTTCGTCCGGCCCGAGTTCGAGGATGGCTTTCTCCGGGAGAATTTCCAAACCCGTGCGGACGAGCGCCTGGTTCTCCAGCGAGGAGGCCACGAGAATGTCGATATCCATGGTCGCGCGGGGAAAACCGGCCTGGATGATGGCGAAGCCGCCGACGACGAGATATTGCGCGCCGAGTTCGTTCAGCCGGCGGCAGAGAATGACGAGGTCTTCTACTTCCGGGGCCCGGCCTTCCGCCGCGTGAGCATTTTCATCGTCCATACATCGATCTCCTCGTGGGTCTTGAAGCGATAAACTCCGCAGGGGATGAAGGGCTGGCCGGCGCGGAGCACGTTGATCATTTTCAGGAAGCCCCTCGCGCCTTCGAGTCCGGTCGAATTGTAAACGGAGGCCTTGCGCTTGCCCACAACTCGGATTTTCGGATCGGCGTTCATCGCGGCGACTGTGTCACGCGGGGGGCGGGGCGGCAACCTTGGTGGTTTCCCCATTGAGCGCCGCAGGGGGGTGCGCTACATCGTGCGGCCTTATGGCTTTCCTCAATGACAACTACCTCAAACTCAAAGCTGGCTACCTCTTTCCAGAAATCGCGCGGCGGGTGAAGGTTTTCGCGGAGGCGAATCCGGCGGCGGCGCAGCGGATCATCCGGTGCGGGATCGGCGATGTGACGGAGCCGCTGCCGACGGCGGTGGTCACGGCGCTGCATGCGGCGGTGGATGAGATGGCGACGCGGAGCGGATTTCACGGCTATGGGCCGGAACAGGGTTATGAGTGGCTGCGGCACGCGATTGCGGAAAATGATTTCCGGGCGCGGGGGATCGAGGTGGCGGACGACGAGATCTTTGTGAGCGATGGCTCGAAGTGCGATTGCGGGAACATCCTCGACATCCTGGGGCACCAGAATCGCATCGCGATCACGGACCCGGTTTACCCGGTCTATGTGGATACGAATGTGATGGCGGGGCACACGGGCGAGGCGGATGCGAGCGGGGCGTACGCGGGGCTGATCTATCTGGATTGCACGGCGGAGAATGGTTTCGTGGCCGCGCCGCCGGAGGAGCATGCGGATGTGATCTACCTGTGCTTTCCAAACAACCCGACGGGGGCGGTGGCGACGCGTGAGCAGCTCGCGGCGTGGGTGGCGTATGCGCGGGAGCATCAGTCGGTGATCCTGTTCGATGCGGCTTACGAGGCCTACATCAGCGACCCGGCGGTGCCGCGCTCGATCTACGAAATCCCCGGCGCGCGGGAGTGCGCGATCGAGTTTCGCAGCTTCTCAAAAAACGGCGGGTTCACGGGGACGCGGTGCGCCTACATCGTGGTGCCGAAGACGCTGCTGGCCTCGACGGCGGGCGGGGAGCGGCGGCCCTTGCATCCGCTCTGGTCGCGGCGGCATACAACGAAGTTCAACGGTGTTTCTTACATCGTGCAGCGGGGGGCGGAGGCGCTGTATTCGGCGGAGGGAAAGGCGCAGGTCGCGGCGCTGGTGGAGCATTACATGGGCAATGCGCGGGTGCTGCGGGAGGCGGCGTCGGCGGTGGGGCTGCGGGTGTATGGCGGGGTGAATGCGCCGTACATCTGGGTAAGCACGCCCGAGGGGACGACGAGCTGGCAGATGTTCGACCGGATGCTGGGGGAGGCCAATGTGGTGATTACGCCGGGGAGTGGGTTTGGCGCGATGGGGGAGGGATATTTCCGCATCAGCGCGTTCAATTCGCGGGCGAATGCGGAGGAGGTGGCGCGGCGGATGAAGGCGATTGCGTGGTGAGATGGGTGCGCCGCGCCGCACTTGCGAAGCCGCCAAAAACGCGCCGTCATCCTGAACGAAGTCCCGGGAGTCTGCGACCGGGACGCAGTGAAGGATCGCTGAAAGTATCGGGCGGAGGTGGTCTGGTGGGTGCGACGCTTTCTCTCCCGCCGCCTCCGCCCAGTTTCCTTTCAGCGATGCTTCACTGCGTTCCGGTCGCAAAGCCTCCCGGAACTCCGTTCAGCATGACGGCGTGGATTTTTGGAGGCTTCGCAGGTGCGGGTGCGGCGGGTTTTTCGCGGGAGTCTCGGGTTGAGATCATTGCCAGGAGAGGATGTCGTCGGAGCCTTTGGAGGTGCGGGGGTTGGCGGGGGCGCCTTGCTGGCCGTCTTTGCCGGGGGACCAGACGATGAAGCCGGTTTGAATGAGCGGGTCGTCGGGGTAGGGATTGGCGATGGTGTCGTCGTAATCGGCATCGAGAGCGATGCGATATGGATGGCCCCACGGGTCGAGGAGGACGCTGGTTTTCGGGTGGAGGCCGCCGAAGTATTTGCCGGAGCGCTCGGTGGCGGCTTTGCATTCGAAGAAGATGACCCGGCGCGGATTATTGGGCACCTCTTGGGCGCGGAGGATCCGCATGAGCTGGCCCTGGCGCTTTTCGTCGAGAAAGAGGCCGTCGCCGGTGATGGGAGGCCATTTGCCATATTCGATCATGTAGTATTTCAGGGCGTTGGTGAGGTCGGTGGTTTGCCGTTTTGCTTCGGCCTTTCGGCGGTCAACATCTGGGCCAGAGACGGCTGGGAAGAGCAACCCGGCGAGCAGTGCTGCAAAGACGATGGCAAGGACGAGGCCGCCGAGAGTGCGCAGCCACATGTCGGGACTGGCGGGAAGCTCTTCATTCATGTCGCGATAATACGCGGAAGTCGCACCGTCTTTCAACCAACCCTCACCACGGCTGCCGCGGACGCTTTCACCCCAATGCCGCGACCGCGCGCTGGTAGGCGGGCGTAATCTCGGCCTGGGTGGCGATGGTGATGCCGAGATCGTGGACGAGGCCGTCCTGCAGGGCGTAGGTCCAGCCGTGGATGGTGAGGGTCTGGCCGCGCTCCCAGGCTTCCTCGACGATGGTGGTGCGGGCGACGTTGATGACTTGCTCAATGACGTTGAACTCGCAGAGGCGGTCGGCGCGGTGCTCGTCGGAGAGGGCGTCGAGGTGGACGGAGTGCTTGAGGCGGATGTCCTGGATGTGGCGGAGCCAATTGTCGGCGAGGCCGATGCGGCGCTGGGTGAGGGCGGCGGCGACGCCGGCGCAGCCGTAGTGGCCGACGACGATGATGTGCTCGACGCGGAGGACATCGACGGCGAACTGGATGCAGGAAAGGCAGTTCAGGTCGGAGTGGACGACGACGTTGGCGACGTTGCGGTGGACGAAAAGCTCGCCGGGGCGAAGATCGACGATCTCGTTGGCGGGGACGCGGCTGTCGGCGCAGCCGATCCAGAGGTATTTGGGCGACTGCTGCTGGGCGAGGGTGGAGAAGAAGGTGGGGTCCTCGGCGTGGACTTGGGCGGACCAGCGGCGGTTGTTGGCGATGAGTTGCTGGAGATCGGGCACGGGCGGGGGTTTGTAGCGGAGGTGTGCGGGGAGGGGAAGGGGGATATGGGGAGGGTGGAAAATGCGGGGTCATCCTGCGCGGAGTTTCAGCCCGGCTTTGCGGGGTGAAACGGAGTCGAAGGACCTCTATCTGTTCCGTGGGCGGAGGCGGTCCGAGCCTTCGGAGCGCCATCACGTCGCGCATTTCCACGCCTACTACGGCGAGCACGTCGCCGTCTTTTCCATTTCGCCAGTCGCGCTCATCATCGGCTTTATCCCGCAGCGCCAGCAGCGGCTCCGATTTACCGCATCACCGCCTGCGAACTCATCGCTCCGTATTCGCTGCGGCTGCGCTTCAACGATGGCTTGGCGCGCACCATTGATTTTGAGCGGATTCTTGAGGGCGGGCTTTACGGGCCGCTGCGCGACCCGGCGGCTTTCGCTCAGGTCACGCTAGGGAAGCGCTGATTTAATCCGTGCCGGGTAGCGCACGCGCCCTCGCGTGCTGTCATCGGCGCCCTCGCCGATGATCCGCGCCCTGGAGGAGTGCCCGGCGAGGGCGCCGGCCACCAC
>Ga0105044_10010262_pt1 | contig 12794 bp, 6 predicted proteins | sample MAT01_FD_78092 | JGI IMG/M metagenome (GOLD analysis project Ga0105044, IMG submission 78092) | Freshwater microbial communities from Lake Fryxell liftoff mats and glacier meltwater in Antarctica - MAT-01 | ecosystem: Environmental > Aquatic > Freshwater > Ice > Liftoff microbial mat | place...
AATATTCTTCACTTCAATCTCCACAAGTTCTTCTCCATTATCATCGCTTCGATAACTCTCCCTTTTGGGGGAGCTGGAGGGGGCGGGTTTTAACGATCTATATCAGGTATCACCAAATCCAATGTACCCATCATCGCCACCAAATCTCCCAGCTTACCTCCTCTTGCCATATGATCTAAAGCAGAAAGGTTTGAAAATCCCGGTGAACGGAATTTTATCCGGTACGGTGTCATCCCACCTTCGCTAACAATGTACACACCAAACTCTCCTCTTGCTGTTTCCACTCTCTGGTAAAATTCTCCTTTAGGTAATTTTAAAACGGCTTTTGTTTTTGCCTGAAAATCACCTTCGGGAATATTATCAATCAGTTGTTCTATTATGTGTATAGACTGATGCAATTCTTTTATCCGCACCATATAACGGGCTAAAGAATCTCCATCGTTTTCAATGATCTCATCAAACTGTACTTTATCATATCCATCGTAAGGATATAATTTTCTGATATCGCAACTAACACCGCTTCCCCTGCCGGTTGGACCGGTACATCCAAAAGAGATGGCATCTTCTTTTGATAAAACACCAACACCCTTCATGCGGTTTATAAAAATAATATTACCCGTAACCATTTCATCGTATTCATGCACTTTTGATTTGAACAATGTAATGAATGCTTTTACTTCCTTCTGAAAATCGGGATGCAATTCCTGCATCACGCCGCCCGGCACCATATAATTCATTGTTAACCTGGCGCCGCAGGTTTTTTCCATGATGTCGTTAATGGCTTCTCTTTCTCTGAATGCGTGAAAGAAAGGTGTGAAAGCACCAATATCCATTGCCATGGCTCCCCACCACAATTCATGCGATGCAATTCTTGTCAGCTCTGCCATGATCACCCGAATCACCTGCGCCCTTTCAGGCACTTCCACCTGCAAACCTTTTTCTACCGTTAACGCACAGGCCTGGTTATTTATATGAGCCGATAGATAATCCATGCGGCTGGTAACATAAATAAATTGCCGGTAGGTTAAGCTCTCACACATTTTTTCAATAGAACGGTGAATATAACCAAGATGTGGCTCAACTTTTTTAATGGTTTCACCATTCAGCGTGATCACCAGGTGCAATACACCATGTGTTGCAGGATGTTGAGGTCCTACATTGATGATCAGATCACCAGCCCCCCCACCCCCCAAGGGGGGATTTTGTGAACCGCTTTCCAATATTTCAGTTTCTCTAAACATTTAAACATATTTAAACACCTTGATCTTCGCTTCCATCTTCTCCATAACTTCCCCCCTGGGGGATTGAGGGGGCTGGTCTTAGAGTTTTATCATATTAACCGGGTCCTCAAAATCTTTTCGCATCGGGTTCTTGCCTTCCCAGCCATCGGGTAATATTAATAACCGCAGATCGGGATGATTTAAAAAATTAACACCAAACATCTCATACACTTCACGTTCATGAAAAATAGCTGTCTTCCAAATATGACTCACTGATTCTATTTCGGGATTATCTCTGTTAAGCACAGATCTGATCACTATATTATGACGGAAAACAGTTGATGTAAGATGATATACCATCGTCAGGTGTGTCTTAAAATCGATACACGTTAAACAGAAAAGATAATCGAATTGCAAACTTTCTTCCTTGCGAAGTTGTTGAGCCAGCGGTAACCAATCTTTTGAATCAATGGAGATATTAAGCCACTCGCCTGTTTCATCAAAAGTGGCAGCAGCAAGCAGTTCAGTAATTTTGGCTTTCAGTTCTTCGTTATTCATATAAATTATAAGCCCGACTTAATTTGTTCTCTTGTTAATCCTCTTTTTATTTTATCCTGTAATGATATCAGTGCATGAAGTAAGGCTTCGGGCCTCGGCGGACAGCCGGCCACATAAACATCTACCGGTATAATATGATCGGCGCCCTTTACTACAGAATAGGTATTATAAAAAAAAGGGCCGCCGCTGATGGCACAGGCTCCCATAGCAATCACATATTTTGGATCGGCCATCTGGTCGTATAATCTTTTTAATACCGGTCCCATTTTATTTACAATGGTTCCGGCAATAATAATAACATCGGCCTGCCGTGGAGAGGCACGGGCTACCTCAAAACCAAAACGTGCAAAATCATATTTGGCAGAAGCCACCGCCATCATTTCAATACCGCAACAACTGGTAGCAAATGTGAGCGGCCATAAAGAATTGGAACGGGCCCAGTTGATTACATCATCCAGTTTACTCAATACAATGCCTCCACCGGGAATCTCCTGTATTTCTCCGGGAAAGCCCCCCTGGCCCCCCAAGGGGGGATTTGAAAACTCTGCATTATTTGAAGTGCTACCCATTGATTAAGAGTTACAATTTATTAGATTAAAAAATCTTTCTCAGTATCAGACGCTGCCTTTCTTCCCCCTTGGGGGATGGAGGGGGCTACATCCACTTCAACGCACCTTTTTTATGTGCATATAAAAACCCCATAAATAAAATAAAAAAGAAAATCACAATCTCCACCAGGGCAATCCATCCCGCCGACTTTGCCACTACTGCCCATGGAAAGATAAATATCAGCTCTACATCAAAAATTAAAAACACCAATGCAAATAAATAGTAGCCTACGTTTAACTGTATCCATGTTTTACCTGTTGTTGGAATACCACATTCGTAGGGCTGCCCCTTCTGTGGGTTTTTGGTATATTTTGTAACAAGCCTTGCAATCATTACAGCAATTGAAGAAAAGGCCAGCGCTGCAATTATCAAAACGATCATGGAGGATGCACCCATAGAAACTGAATTTTTAAAATAAAGTTTTTTACTGTTCCAAGTTAATGAAAAATACGATACAGATATCTCCGTGAAAATTTTATCTTTTAAATTTTGTTAACTCTATAAACAAATGGTCAGACGAAGACGTCAGACCATTTGTTTAATCAGACGAAGACGTCAGACCATTTGTTTAATCAGACGAGGACATCAGACCATTTGTTTAATCAGACGGGAACGTCAGACCAAATACTAACCATATATCTCTACATGAATATCTTTTGTTTCATATCCCATTTCCACAATTCTTGTTTTGGCTTCATCTATCATTCCACGCCAGCCACACAATAAAAAGTTAGCAGGTTTTTTATCGGTACACAATGCTTCATAGGCTTCATGTACATATCCACTGCGGCCCTCCCAGGTTTCTCTCGATAGCACCGGAATATAACTAAAGCCATCAAGCGAAGCCTCCAACGCTTTCATCTCTTCATAATACAACAAGGTATCTTTTGTACGGCATCCAAAAATCAATGTTATATTTTTATGGGGGATGTTTATATTTTTTATATGATGAGCCATGCTGCGGAAAGGAGCGATACCGGTGCCGGTACAAATCAGGATCAGGTCTTTCTCCAACGGTTCTTTTAAAGTAAACACACCCTGTGCTCCCCGAAATACAAGTTCTGACCCAACAGTAACTTCATCAAAAATATAATTGGTACCTGCACCATTTTTATCCAGCACGATTATCAGTTCAAAAACATTGGTTCCATCGGGCCAGGATGCAATAGAATAGCTGCGCCAGCGCTTATTGGCTTTTTCGTGAATGGGCAGATCAAGTGTAACAAACTGGCCGGGAATAAAATCAAATGAAGTTAACTCAGGTACTTCAATCCAATATCTTTTGGTGATTGCGGTTTCATTTTCTATGCGGATAACTTTCCCTTTTCGCCACGGTAATAATGCCATTTTTAACGTTTGCGGAAAGTTACTAAGAAATAAAATAATACCGATTGAATTTTATAGTTAGTTCAACCGGTATTTACCAAAGGCCAACACACAGGGCTTGTTTGAATTTCAGCCATGCTACTTTATCCGAAAATGAAATTCAGTTTGGTAAAAAATGCTTTCGCAATAAGAAATTACGAAAGCATGTATTATTACATCCAGCTTTACTGAATAATTATTTTCTCAGTGTAAGTAGCATTTTCTGTAAAGATTTTAAGCTGATACGTCCCCTTTGCAATTCCATTAACATCAAGCGTATTGCTTCTGCCGGTTGTTGCAAATAATTTTATCAGCCTGCCAGCAGCATCAAAAAGCATGGCGCTGCTTATATTTGCGGTAGATGAAATGTATATTTTACCGCCGCTTACCGGGTTTGGATAAATACTGAAATCGTCGCCGGCATTATCAAAATTAATTTTTCTTATGGGTGAATAGCGGAAACTTCCGTCTATATCCGTCATTTTTAGCCGGTAAAAATTAAGCCCAGACAAAGGTTGTAGATCGGTTAAGCTGTAATTATTTTTATTGCCATTATTGTATGCAGGCACATTTCCAATGGCTGCATAATTAATACCAGCGGCACTTCTTTCCACCATATATTTATCTGCATTCAGTTCGTTATCGGTTGACCATTTCAGTAAAACTTTTTTTGTTTGTTTAACTGCTTCAAAACTCAACAGGTTTACAGGTAATGATTGTGTTCCATTAATTCCGCCATTATTTAACCAGAATTCACTGAAGCTATTCACGGCAAACTCAGCATAGTAGCCATTATCGTAAGGAATAATTTCGGTATTGGCAGGTAAGATAAATGAGTGTACGCCGCCTGCATTATCTGCCAGTGTTCCGTTTTCCTGTGCAGCAGAACCGCTGAATTTGGTAACGCCCAACTCGTAAGGATCTTTAGGTTTACGGCAAACAGCACATCCGGTAGCGGCTAAAAGGCTTTTTGCTTCGGCATCTGTAAAATAAAAACGTACAGTAACATTGGAAACAGGTTGTGTTGTTGGGCTGATAACAATATTTCTGTTGGCGTAATACTGATAGTTTTGATAACGAACCGTTCCGGTGTATGGATAAACAGATACTGCAGTACTTCCGAGGTTATTTCCGTTTGCATTGATAGATACAACCCGTGATGCTCCTGAATTAAAATGTACCCAGTTGCCACCATTTACGGTTTGCGTTATTCCGGTAAGCGTAGTGCCGGCATAAACAGCGGCTTTATCAAACACATGAATATCGTCAACGGCCACACCTTCCAGGTTATAACCAAGGTCACTTGTAAAAACAATTCTAAAACGAACAATGTTAGTTGTAGGAGGAATATTAAAACTGGCAACATGCCATGTTGTTAATGAAGTGCGCCATTGATGTTTACCAGTTGGATCGTTGTACCAGTTTGTACCGCCACCGCCATTGGTGCCCAACCGGCTCCAGGTTACACCGCCGTTTACAGAATATTCTACCCAGGTAAAATCTGCCGGTGTACCATCTTCAATCCTAAAAATATGACTGAAGGATAAAACCGGTTGTATTAATCCGGTTACATTAAAACAGGGCGAATAGAGATAAGAGATTTCGTTGGTATTATAGTTGCCTGTTAAATTGGTAACCCAAGCCCTGGTTCCGTTTGCTGCTTTGTTAATAATAGTTTTAGCAGGTGTGCCCCACTGCCAGCTATTGTTTTGTCCTTTGCTGTACCAGCTTGCAGGGCCGCTTTCAAATCCTTCCAGGTATGGAAAAGCACTGATGACCGGTGCTGTGTGCAAATTATAATTTAAAATACTATCGTTATTTCGATAATTATCTGTTGCCTCATACAGCCAGAAATTAAAATTATAATCAGCATCGGCCAACAGATTTTCGGGCAACGCAAAGCTGTGTGTTGTAATTCCCGGTGGCAATGATGCAATGGTTTCCATTATTGCGGCGCCAGCATTTACATTATAATACACCGGCACATTGGTAAAAGTTGTGCTGCTGTAATTTTTAATTTCAAATGATATCGTTTGATTGCCTGCCAGGCCACAGCCTGAAACTGCCGGCGAAATGATACGGGTTATGCCGATATCATTTGTTACTTCTTTTATACCCACATCATCAAAAGTATATCCATCATCCAGGTCGATGATTGGGTTTGGATTATTGGCAGATGTGTTTCCCTGCTGGCTGAATTTGATTTGAAAGCTGCTGCTGATGGGCTGTGCTGGCAGTGCAGTATCCAACACATCGTTGATATTAATTACTGCATGTTTGTATTGCCCCAACGCTGCCTGGTTGGCAACCAGATCGTAAGCCAAAACCCAGGCTTGTGTATCGCTTCCACGAATCCATACTTTATTATTGGGGTTATTTTCGTTGCCATGATTTTTGTAATAGAAGTCTAACCGTAATTGCTGGCCGCTGATGTAGTTGCCCAAATTGTATGTCATCAGCAGGCTATCGGTTGTTTGGGTGGCATTGTAGGGAAACTGATCTAAAGTAATTGCTTTGGTGCCATTTAATGCAAAACCTGTGTTTACAAATGTACGGGCACGCCCACGAACTGTATTGGTTTTAAAATCAACGCGGTCAATACTATCAAGGCCTGTAGTATTCAACAGATAATCTTTTGTCAAAGCATTTTCAAAACCATCAAGCACCGGCAATGCTATTAAGGCATTGGGTAAATGTTTTATAATTACAGTTGTTGTATCATCCATAACCTGGGTATCGCCTGCTCTTTTAACCCATGCTTTAATGGAATAAATGCCGGGTGCCGAAAAATTGGCTGTTGTTGTAAACGTATATTGCCTGGTTGCAAGCGCAGCTATTGCTACTGCACTTGTTTCCATTACAGTTGCCCCGCCATTTATCTGGTAGTATAAATCGTAGGTGCCGGTAGTTGCAACATTATCAAGGTTCCGGATGGTGAATCTAATTTGCTCAGCTGCACCCAATGCCGAAGAAGTAAACTGTCTTCCGGTAACCGGCGCATCAATGGAAACGGCTTTTAAATTATTATCAAACATAGATAAAGTACAAACACCTGTTGATGGTAAAATTGATCTGGATACAGATCTTCTGCCATTAATTGCAGCATTTTTAGCACTTACTCCAAACAAATAAGTAGTTGCACTGTTTAAGCCCTAAATTAAATAAGTGAGACTGGTTGAATTTCCGATAATGGCCATTGTATCGGCTTTCAGTTGCCATATATCGTAAGAAGTTGCACCTGCAATAGCAGGCCAATCTAACTGAGCATATCCATCACAGGGTATGGTAGCCGTAACAACCGGCTGACCAATCACCCTAAAATCAAAATCACTTTGATCGGTATAAGCAGATGCATTTCTGCTGACTCTCACCCTGTAATTATTACTTACAGTTGACGGAACTGTCCAGTTGTAAGACTGCGCATTTGCTGCAACATTATTATTAATCAGGTTCCAGGAACTGCCATCAAAATATTCCAGCGTAAACGTATTGGCTTCATCGCCATAAGCATTCCAGCGGATTGTTTCTGCTTCGCCCGGCACCATTCTCTCTTCGCCAAATGGATACTCAACAGTAACTCCATTCATATCCATTTGATAAGATACCACATATTCCTGCGGTCCATAAGGCAGTGCAAATGCATTTATATTAATATCGTAATTACCTGCAACCGGGTTATTAATTACCACCTGTTCAATATTATTTTTTCTATCAACGCCTTCAACGGCATTACTGTTTACTGTAGCAGGCGATGGGTCTAACACCAATGGCTGGTGTGGAATATTACCTGGTGCAACAACCGTTAAATCGAAATCGTTTACCAGTTGCGTAGCTGCATTTGGTGCGGCAGCAGTGTCGTTCCAATACAACATCACTTTTAAACGCCTAACGCCGGCAGGCACAGCTATTGAATTTGTTGATGGGGTTGTTGTACTTAAGTAAAAGCGGTTGTTCTCAATAGTTTCAGCAGCTCTTCTTGCATTTAAATTTCCAAAACCAAAAGTAAAATCGGGTCCAGGATTACCCAAATCTTCTGCCGTATTGCAAAGCACTGCTTTTATTAAAGCTGCCTGCGGCACTGCGCCTGCATTAAATTTTCGATACTGCTCATTTAATAAAGTTGCTACACCTGCAACAATGGGAGATGCCATACTGGTACCGCTGCTGGTGCCATAAGTAAAATTATGCCTGGTAGAAAGCACGTTTAAACCAGTTGCCATGATCTCGGGTTTTAGTCTTCCATCGTTAACCGGTCCACGGCTGGTAAAAATGGCCGGGGCATATAAAGTATCAATCGCCCCAACTGTTAAAACATTTTTTGCAACCTGGTAACCCGATTTGATGGTGGCAAATGTTACAGGATAAGGTGAGCAGGTATTACGGCCATCGTTACCCGCTGCAAAAACGTGCAGTAATTTTCTATAATCGCCCATCTGCTTATCTATGTAATTGCTCACCACATCATAGGCCCCCGAACCGGCACAACTGTCACCGGCATTGGTGTAGGAGTTGTTGGTAACAACCATGTTATAATCTGTTACATACGTGGGAGCTGTTGTAATGATGTCACTAAAATACTGACTTACAATCGTTGCCCTTGGCGCCATTCCATTGTGCCTGGGGTCCAGCAAACCAGCACCGGCAACTGTTCCGGAAACATGCACCCCATGAAAACTGAATGGAGCAGGAACCCGGTTAATTACCCTGCCGGTAAAATCCAGTTGCGGGGTAACGATCTCTGAATTATCGCCAATACCAACTGCAATGCCTTTGCCACTCAGGTTTTTACCTGAGGGAGAAAGCAAACTGGTTACCGCATGTTTGCCAATGCTTTTATAATTTAATTCCTTGTCGGTTAAATTTTGCAGACCAATATAACTTACAAATGGCAGCACTGCAATTGCATCTGCTTTAGTTATATCTGCCTGTATAAAAATAACATTTGACTCCACATATTTTGTTGGCACAATCAATGCGCCGGCAGTTTCAAGCGCTGCAATTACATCTGATTTATTTGCAGAAGTATAATAGCTAATGGCCATTAATTTCTGATTTTCTTTATTGGCAGCCTGCTCAAAATTTCTAAAGGCAATATCTTTTTTATATAGCGGCGGAATATTGTTTATGGAAACAATATCAAAATTTGCAGCCTGTGCAAAATCAAATGAATTTTTTATAGTGGCCAGGTAAGCGTTGCCTGGCAGGTATGTTTGCAGATCACAACCCGCATTTCTCAAATTTTTCTGAACCTGCAGCGATGGTAATTTTGAAAACTGTATCAGCACAAAATAGCTTCCGTTAAAAAAAGAAGCCTGTAGATTTTCTTTCTGAAAACTTTGTTTTTGAATATTGTTGCCGGTGATAAAATTACCTGCCGTAAAACGAACCGGCACATCAGCATTTTGTGCAGTTGCTTTGAGGCAACCCAATAAAAGCAACAAGTAAAAGGAGTAAGAATAGAATTTTTTCATTTGGTTAATTACCATTGGATTATTTGTCTGGATATGTCTTATGAACAAAAATATACATTAAATCGTTGATAAGCCATACTGTTAACGCTTTTATCGTCTTCCTATTGCAATTTTAAACAGAATAGGTGCCACATTTTTTATTCGGCTTATCTTTGCAGCAAGGATGAACCTGGAAATGTTGTTGAACGGATATTTGCAAGACCCCCGCTGTTTTAGAATAGTGGACAGGATAACTGCGTCCGCACCGCAACAAATTCAGTTAGAAGGCCTGCACGGAAGTGCTGCACCATTCATCGTTTCAGCCGTTTTTAACCATGCTTCCGCTTCCCAGTTAAATCACCTGATTATTCTGCGGGATGCAGAAGAAGCTGCCTATTTTCACAATACATTAGAAAATATCACCAGTGCGCTGAATCTTTTTTATTTCCCTTCTTCTTTTAAAAATAAAAAAAACTACCGCCTGCTGAATGCCAGCCATGTGATGCTTAGGACCGAGTGCCTTACCCGTTTTTCCAACCCATTAAGCAATAACCGTGTTGGTGCCATTGTAACATACCCCGAAGCTTTGTTTGAAAAAGTGGTGCTGCCAAAAACGCTTTCGGCCAATATCATCTCTATAAAACAAGGCGACACGATTGATTCTGTTGCCATTTACGAGAAGTTTGTTGGCTATGGTTTCACCCGTACCGATTTTGTGTACGAGCCCGGCCAGTTTGCAGTACGTGGCGGCATTCTGGATATATATTCTTTTGGCAACGAGAAACCTTACCGCATAGAATTGTTTGGCAACGAAGTTGACAGCATCCGCATTTTTGATCCCGAAACGCAATTGAGCGAAAGAAAATTATTGCAGGTAAGTATCATTCCAAATGTAGAGACACAGTTTGACAGTAGTGAAAAAGTTTCCATTATGGAATTTTTACCGGAGAACACCGTTGTGTGGAGCGAAGACTGGAATTTTATAAAAGAAAAAATTGAACAACAGGAAGAAGAATTACAGTTGGCATTTGACAGTTGGCAGTTGACAGTTGGCGACTCACAAAATACTTTAGTCTGGCAACAGGAAGAAGATGACCTACATGTTAAAAACGATTTGAATAAAAATGATTTTGTTACCGCCGAAACCATTGAAGAAGAAATAAAACAGCGGCATATTGTTGAGTTTGGTAGTAGAAATTATTTCAAGTCTTCACAAAGATCTTCTACTTTTCCTCCCCCTTTGGGGTTCCCTGGTAAGGGAATGAACGAAGTTCAAGAGGGGGCCGTCAACTTCTCCACCAAAGAACAACCTTCCTTCAACCGCCAGTTTGACCTGCTGATAAAAAATTTAAAAGAGTACGAAGCAAAAAAATACAACATCTACCTCTTCGCTGATAACCCAAAGCAATTAGAGAGATTGAATGTAATTTTTACCGATTTAAAAGCCGAGGTAAATGTAATACCCATTCCTACTTCTATTCACGAAGGGTTTATTGATGATGATCTTAAAAATGTTTGCTATACCGATCACCAGATATTTCAACGATACCATAAATACAAAGTAAAACAGGCTTTTAGTAAGAATAAAGCCCTCACTTTAAAAACGCTAAGAGAATTACAGCCCGGTGATTATGTTACGCACATAGATCATGGAGTTGGCGTGTACAGTGGTTTGCAGAAGATTGAAGCCAATGGTAAAATGCAGGAGGCAGTGCGTATACAATACAAAGATGGCGATCTGCTGTATGTAAATATTTCTTCTTTACATAAGATTGGTAAATACAGCGGCAAAGAAGGCAGCGTTCCCAAAATAAATAAGCTTGGCAGCGATGTATGGAACAAACTAAAAGACAAAACCAAACGCCAGGTAAAAGATATTGCAACCGACCTGATTAAATTATATGCCGAGCGTAAGAGCCGTGAAGGCTTTGCACATGCGCCTGATAATTATATGCAAACCGAACTGGAAGCCAGTTTTATTTATGAAGACACACCCGACCAGGGCAAGGCTACCGAAGATGTAAAACGTGACATGGAAAAACCATCGCCGATGGACAGATTAGTTTGTGGTGATGTTGGTTTTGGTAAAACTGAGATTGCCATACGTGCCGCTTTTAAAACCTGTTGCGATGGTAAACAGGCTGCTGTTTTAGTACCAACAACTATTCTTGCTTACCAGCATTACAAAACATTTGGCGACCGTTTAAAAGATTTTCCGGTTACGGTTGATTTTATAAACCGTTTTAAATCGGCCAAAGAAAAAAAAGAAACCTTAGCAAAAGTTGCTGAAGGTAAAATTGACATCATCATCGGCACCCATGCATTGCTAAGCAAAGATGTAAAGTTTAAAGATCTGGGCATTATGATCATTGATGAGGAGCAAAAATTTGGTGTAGCTGCAAAAGAGAAATTAAAGCAATTAAGAACCACTGTTGATTCTTTAACACTTACCGCAACACCCATTCCACGTACACTCCAATTCAGTTTAATGGGTGCAAGAGATCTAAGCATCATCAATACGCCGCCACCAAACAGGCAACCCATACAAACCGAAGTAATGGTTTTTAATGAAGATGCCATCCGGGATATTATTTATTACGAAACCGAAAGAGGCGGACAGGTTTTCTTTATACATAACCGGGTAAAGGGTTTGGCGGAGATGAAATCTTTTATACAAGGGCTTTGCCCGGATGTTAGTATTGCTTATGCCCATGGCCAGATGGAGGGCGACCAATTAGAAGATACCATCCTTGCCTTCATGGATAAAAAATATGATGTACTGGTTTGTACAAACATTGTAGAAAGTGGTGTAGATATTCCAAACGTAAATACCATTATCATTAACAATGCTCATCAATTTGGTTTAAGTGACCTGCACCAGCTTAGGGGAAGGGTTGGCCGCAGTAACAAAAAAGCATTCTGTTATTTGTTTGCACCCCCAATGAGTACTTTGCCTCCCGACAGCCGGAAACGTTTATCAACCTTAGAACAATACAGCGACCTGGGCAGCGGTTTCCAGATTGCGATGAGAGATTTGGATATACGTGGCGCAGGCAACATGCTTGGCGGCGAACAAAGTGGTTTTATTGCCGAGATTGGTTTTGAAATGTATCATAAAATATTAGATGAAGCGGTACGTGAATTAAAACGTACGGAGTTTAAAGAATTATACAAAGATGAAATTGCACAGCAGGATGATTTTGTTACCGACTGCAGCATTGATACCGACCTGGAAATTTTAATACCGGACAGTTATGTAGAAAGTATAACAGAAAGGTTATCGCTCTACAGTCGTTTAGATAATTGTGAAAACGAAGAAGACCTTGTTGCTTTTCATGCCGAAATGGGAGACCGCTTTGGGCCGATACCTGCACCGGTAGAAGATTTATTCACAACGGTACGCTGCCGAAGAAAGTCTGTAGAACTGGGTTTTGAAAAACTATTCCTGAAAAATAATACGCTCAAATGCTTCTTTGTAAGCAACCCCGACTCACCCTATTTTCAAAGCGATACCTTCAACGGCATCCTTTTATTTTTACAAAATGGCACCAACAAAGGCAAATTAAAACAGGTTGGTAAAAATGGTATTTTG
>Ga0105044_10010264_pt1 | contig 12791 bp, 9 predicted proteins | sample MAT01_FD_78092 | JGI IMG/M metagenome (GOLD analysis project Ga0105044, IMG submission 78092) | Freshwater microbial communities from Lake Fryxell liftoff mats and glacier meltwater in Antarctica - MAT-01 | ecosystem: Environmental > Aquatic > Freshwater > Ice > Liftoff microbial mat | place...
ACGGGGGTGATGTGAAAGTGGCAGAATATGCCATGTTTGGTGTTTTTAATGTACAAAGCGATATTCTTGAATCACCTGGTGTATTTTCTTTTCCAGCATGGGCTTTGGGCGCGCTTGCTGTGGTAATACCATTGGTGGCCATTTTTCTTTATAAAAACCGGCCTTTGCAATACCGCATTGCGCGGTTGTCTTATATGGTCAACCTGGTATATGTGGTTTACCTGTTTTTTGCGATCGATCGTATTTTGGCTACCATTTTCGAAGCCGAATTGCGCACGTTGTATCACGTTGGGTTTTATATGCCTGTGGCAGCAGTAGTTATGTCTTTTCTCGCGGTACGCGGCATCAAGAAAGACGAAAAACTGGTGAAGTCACTGGACAGGATTCGCTAGTCAGTGGCACGGCTACCGAGTTCCACAGCCTGCAAATCCGATAATTTTCCAGCTTCAATTTTGAATTTAAGCAGCGTTCTTACCTTGTGAAAACCATGGCGACCCGCAGCTCCGGGGTTCATGTGGATGCGTCCAGATTTTTCATCTTTTTGCACAAGCAGAATATGCGAATGCCCGCAAACGAAAATATGCGGCTGGTGGATTTTCATCGATTCCCGAATATGGGTAGGGTAGCTGCCTGGCCTTCCGGCAATGTGGGTGATCCAGATGCGGAGGCCATCGACTTCGAATAATTGATTTTCCGGAAAGGACTTTCTTAAACTACCACCATCGATGTTGCCATACACGGCGCGAAGTGGTGCTATCTTTTCCAATTGATTGGTTACATCTTCAGAACCAATGTCGCCTGCATGCCATATTTCATGGCAATCAGAGAGGTGATGAAGGATGCGCTGATCGATATATCCGTGCGTATCTGAAAGTAGTCCTATTTGTTTCACTCTTTCCTGCTAATTTTGCCGAAAAATACGGCAAATTGACCCGATATTTTCTTCACCTTGCGTATGATGGAACCCAATACAGTGGCTGGCAGGTACAACCAGCAGTTGTAACGGTGCAATCTACACTCCATCAGGCCCTCGGCATTTTTGTTAAAGATTTGAAAGCCATTATCGGCTGTGGTCGCACGGATACCGGTGTGCATGCCAGGGATTATTATGCGCACTTCGATACCCGGGGCGATCTTCCCGATGAAATCGTGTATCGCCTCAATGCCGTTTTGCCAAAAGATATCGCTGTTTTTAAGTGTTTTGCGGTTGATGGGCAACTGCATGCCCGATTTCATGCCACAGAACGCACCTATAAATATTATGTGCATTTCAAAAAGGATCCATTTAGCAATGCGTATTCCGCCTATCACAAACAACCGCTGGATATTGAAGCCATGAACGAGGCGGCATCTCATCTCGTCGGGGAACACGATTTTTCCTCATTTAGCCGGAGCAAGACGCAGGTGAGTAACAATATTTGTCATGTTTTTTCAGCTTACTGGGAACCAATTCCAGAGGGGGCTGTTTTTCATATCACTGCCAATCGGTATTTGCGAAATATGGTCAGGGCCATTGTTGGCACCATGTTTCTCATCGGCGAGAACAAGCTGAAACCTTTGGCAATAAAGGAAATCCTAGAAGCTCGGAACAGAAATGCGGCAGGGAAGTCGGCATTTCCGCAAGGTTTGTTTTTACACCAAATAATTTATCCCACTTTACATGGCGCGGGTTACAGGGAATGCTTTTGATATGAATTTGTTTAACCGCGTGATGACATTTGCGCGGCCTTATAGAGGTATATTTTATCTCGCGCTCTTCCTAACCGTATTTTTGGCGGCACTTGGGGTAGCGCGGCCCATTCTTATTGGATATGCCATTGACGAATACGTGATGCATGGCAATGCCCAGGGTTTGCTTGAAATCACGCTGATCGTGGTCGCCCTGCTACTTGCAGAAGCCCTGGTAAAATACTACCAAACATATTACAGCAATTGGGTGGGGCAGTCGGTGACCATTGACTTACGATCCAAACTTTTCAATCATATCACGGAGTTTAAGCTAAAATATTTTGATAAAACGGCCATAGGGACCCTGGTGACCCGTTGCGTCAGTGACATTGAAACCATTTCTGAAATATTTTCCCAGGGACTTTTAAATATCCTGGGCGAACTGCTCAAACTGATTGTGGTGATTGCGGTGATGTTTTTCATTAGCTGGCAATTGGCATTGTGCAGTCTCATTCCGATTCCCCTGCTCATCGTGGTGATGGTGATTTTTAAAAATGCCATCAAACGATCTTTTCAACAGGTACGAACCAATGTAGCGAGATTAAATGCTTTTGTACAGGAGCACATCATTGGTATGTCTATCGTCCAGGTGTTTAATATGGAAGCTGCTGAAAACAAAAAATTTACAGCCATCAACCGGGAGCACAGAGTGGCTCATATCAAGTCCATATTTGCCTATTCACTTTTCTTTCCCGCGGTGGAAATCCTGTCGGCTGTGTCGCTCGCTTTCGTGGTGTGGTGGGGCGTGGGAGGTACGTTGGTCGGCGATGTTTCTATTGGTGATTTGATCGTTTTCATTATGCTCATTTCCATGATGTTTCAGCCAATACGCCAATTGGCTGACCGTTTTAATGTGTTGCAAATGGGCATGGTCGGTTCGGAGCGCGTTTTCAATCTGCTCGATGAAGATTCGCGCATTGCCAATACCGGCTCGCGCAAAAAGGGAATAAAGGGCAAAATCGAATTCAAAAATGTGTGGTTTGCTTACAATGGGGATGAATTCGTACTAAAAGATATCAGCTTTTCTGCCCGTGAAGGCGAGACGGTGGCATTTGTAGGATCCACAGGTGCCGGAAAATCATCGGTGATCAATCTGATCAACCGGTTTTATGAATTTCAGCAGGGCGAAATTCTGATCGATGGCATACCTATTCGGGAATTCGATACCGGTTACATCCGCAAAGAAATTTCGGTGGTTTTGCAGGATGTTTTTCTGTTTAACGATACAATACAAAACAACATTTCACTCAACAATCCCGATATCGGTTTGCCGGAAATCAAAAAAGCCTCAGTGGCCGTAGGTGCTGCCGAATTTATCGAAAAACTACCTGGGCAATACGCCTACGACGTGAAGGAAAGGGGCGGAATGCTCAGCGTTGGTCAGCGGCAATTGATCAGTTTTATCCGAGCCTATGTGTACAATCCGAAAGTATTAATTCTGGACGAGGCAACTTCTTCGGTCGACACCGAGTCAGAATTACTGATTCAGGGTGCTATTGATAAACTTACAGAAAATCGTACGAGTATTATTATCGCCCATCGACTGAGCACCGTCCAGAAGGCTGACCGGATTATTGTTTTGGACAAAGGTCGCATTGTGGAGCAAGGCACGCACGATGAATTGTTGGGATTGGAGGGCAACTACAAAAAGCTGTTCGATCTGCAATTTAAAAGCTGATAATAAAACAACCTTTTTAACTTTAACCAGTGATTGCTTTCAGAATTACCGCCGCCTGTTTTGCATTCTTCATGGCCTCTGGCTCCTTTGCCCAGAGCGCCTTAAATTTTAATGATCAAACCCATCAAAAACCGGGATTTAGACCCAATCAGGGCCAGTGGGGCGAAGATTTTTCGCATGTTATTTATCTGTCCCGTTACGCGGCGTTCCTCACACCGGATGGAATTGCATTGGGAATGAACCCCATTGACGAACTGAAATCACACCATGACAATCAGGCTTCGACGATAACCCAGGTTCAACCCATTTCATATTATGGATTTTACAAACGATACATCGGAATCAATCAGGAAGCGCAAAGTGAAAGCGTAAATGAGAGCACACTCATCCGAAATTATTTTCTTGGAAGTGATGCATCCAAATGGTTTTCCGGTGTGAAAGATGCAGAATCTATTGTCAAAAAAGAGGCATTTCCTGGCGTGGATATTCACTATAGCGTTACCAAAAAAGGATCATTGGAATTTGATTACATCCTCCATCCGGGGAGCTTGTCGTCCAATATCGTCTGGACTTATGATGGCGTGGAACCGACCATTGTGAAAAATGAATTGGTGTATGAAACACCATATGGCACGATCAGAGAACGTATACCGGCAGCTTTTCAGGAAATCAATGGGACTAGAATTTCTGTAGAAGTTTTATACGTTCAGGAGGGAAACAATTTCTCTTTTTCGGTTGGTGAATACAATAGTGAATACGATTTGGTGATAGATCCCGAAATTGTCGCTGCCACCCTCACCGGTACGATTGGTTCTTCTAATTACGGCCACGGTGCAACGTATGATGAGGCTGGAAATGTATTTAGCTACGGCAGGAGTTTTGGCGTTGGATTACCGACTTCACCCGGTGCTGTTCAACCAACTTTTCTCGGTCCGTCCACAAATTCGGTCATGAATAAATTTAACCCCGATGGAAGCGAACAAATTTACGCTACTTATCTGGGTGGTGGAAACGGTGAGACTTTGCCGCATTCGGCCAGCACGAATATATATGGTGATGTATTTATGTTTGGTTCGACAGGAGCTTCCAACTTTCCTGTAACGCAGGGGGCTTTTCAAACAAATTTTGGTGGGAATGTAGATATTTATATTTCTCGTATTTCGCCTGATGGTACGGAACTTATCGGTTCAACTTATCTTGGGGGATCCGGAATAGATGGATTAAACCAACTTGCATTTGGCTATGATTCTTATCGCGGAGAAGTGAGTATCAATCAGCAGGGAGATGTTTTCGTTGCTTCACTTTCTGCTTCAGCAAATTTTCCTGTCACTGCCGGCGCATATTCAGGCAGCTTGAATGGCAATTCGGATGGAATAGTTGCAAAACTCGACGGTGGTCTTACAAGCCTGGCCTGGTCAACTTTTTTGGGAGGTGAAAGTGATGATATGGTGTATGGCGTGCGCATAGCCGACAATGGAAATGTGGTCATTTCCGGAGGAACTTTCGCAAATACATTTCCAACTACAACAGGCGCATATCAATCATCAGTAGATGCAAATTCACAAGCCAATGCCGTGGCCGCTGTGCTCAACCCACAAGGGAGCCAGCTTCTTTATTCCACCTACCTGGCCACCAACTTTGAAGAACACGGTTTTTTTGTGGATCTTGATAATGATGACAATGTCTGGATTTATGGCAGAACATCGGGCGGTAATGAATGGCCCGTTACTGACGGGGTATTTACAACAGAAGGCAAAAGTTTGTTCATTGTCAAACTGAATCCTCAATTATCGCAAATCCTTTTGAGCACGTGTATTGGTCCGACAATTGGAAACCAATTTCCAGGTTCCATAGCAGGAAGCCCGGTAGCATTTCTTGTTGATCGGTGTGACCGGGTGTATATCTCCATCTACGCGGCAGTTGAAGGTATGCCGCTTTCAACGGATGCCATTTTTACCACTGGCGGATTTTATGTTGCGGCATTTACAGAAAATTTGACCGAACTCGGATTTTCAACATATTATTCAGGAAATCACGTAGATGGGGGCACAAGTCGTTTCGATAAAAAAGGTATTGTATATCAGGGAGTCTGTACTATCGGTGGTTTTAATACGACTGCGGATGCATATGCCACCACACAGTCAGATTGGGATATAGGAGTTTTTAAAATTGATTTTGACCTTACTGGCGTAAATGCAGCCATTTCTGCACCTTCAGATTTGGATGGATGTGCGCCGCACATTATTCAATTCGAAAATTATTCGACAGGAGATACGTATCAATGGGATTTCGGAGATGGTTCTCCCGTAAGCTCGGAGTTTAACCCTGCCCATGAATTTACTTCACCTGGAACTTATAACATTACCATGATCGTAAGCGACTCCCTGAGTTGCAATCTGGCAGATACAGTCGTTGTGACAATAAATATTTTTTCCCCAACGGATTTTGCACCCAGCTTCACGATAAGCCTTGATTGTGAGATGGGATCTGTGAATATGGTAAATACCACTGGAGGACAGGAATTTCTCGACTTTTATTGGTTGATCGATGGCGATACCTTGTACAATTCGTACAACGCTTCTCATCAATTTGGCAGTTTCGATGAAGAACATATTATTGGTCGCCATGCGGTAGATGAAGGCTGCAATATTGATGAAACATTTTTCGAGTCATTGTTAGATATTGCAGACGTTGAAGCAACAATAGGTCAGACTTCTACTACGGTTTGCGGATTGGAGATATCATTTACAAACTTGAGCACAAATGCGATGAGTTACTTGTGGAATTTTGGTGATGGTAATACTTCGACAGCATTTAATCCTACGCATACTTTTGATACTTACGGTACCTACAACGTAAATCTCTCTGCGCAGAATATGTCGACCTGCAATCAAATAGATCAGACCAATATATCCATCACTTTTGTAGAGCCTCCAACTGTTAATACAGCGATCCAATTACAACAAAGCGGACCGTGTGAAGAAATGATCGTCGCTGGTAATCTTACAGACATGACCAATATCAGCGGTGTAATCTGGATGATAAACGGGCAGGAAGTTGGGGGCGGAAACAGCTTTAGTACGGCTGTAAACTCTGCCGGAAGTTATGATGTTGTTGCCCTTGTAGAACCCGGAGGATGCCCAATAGAAATTATCTTTACCACAAGCATTGATGTGATCCGCGAAATACCAGTGGCATATTCTCCCGAAAGGGCGATTTGCTTTTATGCGAGTGAGCTGGAATTGAAACAGGATTCAGCGACAGTTGGTGCGCAATATTTGTGGGCACCCAATGGGGAGTCTTCCCCTTCAATTACTGTTTATGAACCTGGCACCTATACGGTTCTGATTACAACTGAACAGTGTTTTGAATCACGGTCATTTGAAATCGGCTTCGGAGATGAGATATTTTCCAGCTTCGAAATGACCATCTGCGAAGGAGTGAATCATCTTGTTGACGTTCCTGTTGCACACAACGAATTTTTGTGGGAGACCGGAATAAGGGAAAATCCGATCTATGTGAACCGCTCTGGACTTTATAAATACACTTTTATTGATCTGAATGGATGCGAACAGGCAGGTGAAGTATTTATCAATGGCATTGATCCTGATCCTTTGGTTTTTATTCCGAATGCGTTTACACCCAATCACGACGGAATAAACGATCTGTTTAAAATTTCATCTGCATCATTGGACCTCTACGAAATGCTGATTTTTAATATTTGGGGAGAGCTCATTTACGAATCAGAAAATGGAGATCAGGGCTGGAACGGAAGTGTGAATGGCGGAAATTATTACGCTGAAACGGGCATCTATAATTACATCATCAGGTACCGCGGTGTCTGCGAGGCGGAAATCATTCAAAAATTTGGATCAGTCACATTGATACGCTAATGAAATTTCGGTTTCAGATACCTGCCGGTCAGTGATTTTTTTGCGGAGATGAGTCCTTCCGGCGTTCCCGCAAATACGAGTTCGCCGCCGTGAATACCACCCTCAGGTCCAAGGTCGATCACCCAGTCAGCACATTTGATCACATCGAGGTTGTGTTCGATCACGATCACGCTGTGGCCCCTGTGGAGGAGTTCTGTAAAACTGTCGAGCAGCCGTGCCACATCATGAAAGTGCAATCCGGTGGTGGGTTCATCAAAAATGAAAAGTGTATGCGGCTCGTTTTCGCCTTTTGCCAGAAAGGCAGCGAGTTTTGTGCGCTGGGCTTCTCCGCCGCTCAAAGTGCTCGAACTCTGACCGAGTTGCACATATCCAAGACCTACTTTCGAAAGTGGCCGCAATTTGTCCACGATCTTTTGAGCGGTATGGTTTTTCTTGTCACCTTCAAAAAATGAGATGGCTTCTTCCACGGTCATTTCCAGAATGTCGGCGATGTTTTTCTCCCGGTAAAGTATTTCCAGTGTTTCGGCTTTGTAGCGGCGACCTTTGCACGTTTCGCATGTGAGGTGGATGTCGGCCATGAACTGCATTTCGATGCGCACCAAACCTTCGCCTTCGCAGGTTTCGCAACGCCCCCCTTTGACGTTAAAACTGAAATGCCCCGGTTTGTAATTTCTAAATTGTGCCAGTTTCAGGGAAGCGTAGAGGCTTCTTATTTCGTCAAATGCTTTGACATAAGTCACGGGATTGCTCCGCGACGATTTACCGATGGGGTTCTGATCGACAAATTCCACCGATTTCACCAGTTTCAAATCACCGGTGAGCTCATCAAATTCGCCGAGGCGATCGCCATAGGCGCCGAGTTGTTTCTGCAAGGCAGGGTAGAAAATATTTCTTACAAGCGTCGATTTCCCGCTGCCACTAACGCCTGTGATGGCCACCATGCAGCCCAGCGGAAAGGTCACGTCAATGTTTTTCAGATTGTTTTGACGCGCACCTTTGACGGTAAGTTGGTGTTTCCATTTTCTTCGTTTGGTCGGAATTTCAATGGCGATGCGGCCATTGAGATAGTCGGCTGTGAGCGAATTGGTGGCCAAAAGAAGCGCTTCGTGATCGCCCTGAAAAACAAGTTCTCCGCCATTGGTGCCCGCTCCGGGGCCCATATCGATTATTTGATGGGCTGCGCGCATCATTTCCTCATCGTGTTCCACCACAATCACGGTGTTGCCGAGCTGTTGCAGGGCGTGCAGCACTTTGATCAACCGGTTGGTGTCGTGCGAATGAAGACCAATACTTGGCTCGTCCAGAATATACATGCTGCCGACAAGGCTGCTACCGAGACAAGTGGCCAGTTTGATGCGTTGTGATTCACCCCCTGAAAGGGTATTGGACAATCTGTCGAGTGTGAGATAGCCAAGACCGACGTCGTTCAGATATTCCAACCTGTTGGTAATCTCGATCAGCAATTGTTTGGCGACTTGTTTGTCGTGGGCATTCAATTTGAGGTCCCGAATGGCTGGCAGGCTTTCGTTCACGGGCATTTTGAGCAAATCGATAATCGACAGTTTATTGATTTTTACGTAAGTGGCATCCTTGCGCAAACGGCTGCCTTTGCAATCCGGGCAAACTGTTTTGCCGCGGTAACGGCTCAACATCACGCGGTACTGAATTTTGTAACTTTTCGATTCGAGATATTTGAAAAAAGCGTTGAGCCCCTTGAAGTATTTATTGCCTGTCCAGAGCAGTTCTTTCTGTGCTTCGGTAAGTTCGTGGTAACTCCGGTGTACCGGAAAATCAAATTTTGCAGCGCTGTAGAGCAATTCATCTTTCCAAACGCTCATGCTTTCGCCGCGCCATGCCACGACTGCATCGTCAAATATGCTCAGGCGTTTGTTGGGGATTACTGCGTCGGGGTCGATACCGATGATGTTTCCAAAACCTTCGCAGGTCTTGCAGGCACCCACAGGATTGTTGAAACTGAAAAAATGTTCGCTCGGTTTTTCAAACACGATGCCATCTCTTTCAAATTTATTGGAAAAGATTTTGGGTTCGGTCTCACTGTCTGTAAAAGCAATCATGCAGGTGCCATCGCCTTCAAAGTAGGCTGTTTCCACGGAGTCAGCAATGCGCGATTCCACCGATTCATCGCCTTGGTTATACACCACACGATCAACCACGATATCGATTCGATCTTTGGTTTTCACCTTTTCAAAATCCAATTCGTCGAGCCGCATGAGCTTTCCATTGTACCGAATCCGGATGTAACCTTGCTTTTGAAGGATCTCCAATTGTTCCTTGATTGTTCTGTCTTTTTTGCGAATCAGGGGCGCCATGATGAGCAATTTAGACTCACCGGGCAGCGAAGTGATGTAGTTGACCACATCGGCAGTTGTGTCGCGCGTTACTTCTTTTCCGGAAACGGGGCTGATGGTATGACCGATCCGGGCGAAGAGCAATTTGATATAATCGTAGATTTCGGTGGATGTACCAACCGTGGAACGGCTGTTTCGCGTGGTCACTTTTTGTTCGATGGCAATGGCAGGGGAGATGCCGGAAATCGATTCTACTGTGGGTTTGTCCATCTTGCCGAGAAACTGTCGGGCATAGGATGAAAGGCTTTCCACATACCTTCTTTGACCTTCGGCATAAAGCGTATCGAAAGCAAGTGAAGATTTTCCTGACCCGGAGAGACCTGTGATTACGATAAATTTACCCCTTGGAAGGGCTACTGTTACACCCTTAAGGTTGTGGGTATAAGCCTTTTTTATGATGATATGTGTTTTGGGCGTAACGGATAAAGTAGCCTGTTTTGGCATAGGAATCTAATGTTGTAGGATTTTGAAGAAGTACAAAATAATCAAATATTTGCATCACAGCATTTGATAACATATCTTTATGCCACTTGTTTTGGGATTTAACCATACATTTTACACAACAATCTAATACACCACCGCCTATAGCATACATCTTTACTCCTAAAATCTCACGCTTAATAACAGGAGAAGTATGCTTAAAAATTCAATTTCCGATCAGGATTTGGTTCAGTCGTATCTAAAAGGTAACGAGTCATCATTTGAAGTATTGTTGAAAAGACATCAGGATCGCATCTATACACAGATTGTGATGATGGTGCGAGACAATGTCGTGGCCGATGATATATTTCAGGAAACTTTTCTCAAAGCCATCCGAACGCTCAAAGAAGGCAAATACAACGAGGAAGGGAAATTTCTACCTTGGGTTTTGCGCATCGCGCACAACCTGTCAATCGATCATTTCCGGAAGGCCAAAAAAATGCCTGCTGTGCGAAGTGATGAAGATTACGACGTTTTCGCAGGGATAGCCGCAGATACCCTGAATATCGATCAGATTTGGGAAAATGAAAATATTCACAAAGATTTGCGACAGCTTCTGGAAATGCTCCCGCACGAGCAACGACAAGTGGTGGTGATGCGGCATTATGCCGGGTTGAGTTTTAAGGAGATATCCGATATCTGTGATGTGAGCATTAATACGTCGCTGGGAAGGATGCGCTATGCGCTCATCAACATTCGGAAGTTGATGGAGCAGAAAAATATCTCGCTTACAAAATAAATTTTGTCTTTGAAATAATATTTATCTGGCTGGCTGCGTTTTGAATTAAAACAAAAGTCAGCCTATGAATCTTTCTACAACAAATCATTCTTCAAACAACAATCACAACGATGGTTCACCGGTTGGTGAATCCGAACCGGATCTCCGGAACTTTCGCACGACGCCCAAAACATTGACCGTGGCAAACATTCTGGCTTATTCAAAAGCCTTGCAAATGGTCCCTGCCAATGGCAAACGAAGTATTGAGATTGTCTTGAATTGAGCTTCTTAAATTTATTTAAATGTTTAGGGCACCTTTGGGTGCCCTTTTTTTTTTACGCTTTCCTGATCTTGTTGCTCAAGTGCCCGAAACTGCCTGCTCAGTCTTCTCTTTCCAGGCTTTAAAGATTCCCAGACCGGAATCGAGCGAGGTCTTGGGCCTGTAGCCGAGAAGTCTGTCGGCTTTGGAAATATCGGCATAAGTCCGCTCTACATCTCCGGGCTGCATTGGGGCGTATTGAAGCATTTGCGGTTTGTCCATCAGTGTGTAGAGTTTATCCACCAACGTTTGCAGCTTTACCGGACTGTTGTTTCCGATATTGATGGTCTCAAAAACACCGTTGTGCATCATGACATAATCAATTGATTTTTCAATGCCTGAGATGATGTCATCTACGAAAGTGTAATCACGGGCACTGCTTCCATCGCCAAAAAGGGTGATGGGCTTTCCGGAAGCGATGGTGTCGATAAACTTATGAATAGCAAGATCAGGACGCTGTCTGGGACCGTAGACCGTGAAAAATCTCAGGTTTAGGATGTCGGCGCCATAGAGATGGTGGTACACATGGTTCATAAGTTCGCAAGCCTTCTTGGTGAAGGCATACGGCGAAATCGGGTCGTCTACAAAATCAGTTTCCCGAAAGGGTACAGACTTGTTGTTTCCATATACGCTGCTCGAAGAGGCGAATACCAACTTTTTGAGTCCGGCGTCCCGCATCCATTCCAATAATAGCTGGGTGGCTGTGATATTGGACCGGATATAGGCTTCCGGATTTTCTACCGAAGGACGCACGCCAGCCTTGCCTGCGAGGTGCACCACGCAATCCACTTGTGTGAAGAGATTTTTATATGTGGAAGGCTCGGCCAGGTCAGCTTCTACCAGACGAAATTGAGAAGACATCAACGCAGCTTTAATGTTTTCCATCTTCACACTTCGCGGGTAAAATGGGTCAAAGTTGTCGATGCCCGTTACGTCATGGCCAGCACTCAACAGACGTTCTACAAGGTGGCTTCCAATAAACCCGGCACAGCCAGTGACTAAAAAATGCATTGCGATTGGGGTATTCTATCCTTGGCAAAGATATGATTTCTGAGGCCGGAGAAGTAGACACCTTCCTGAGTTGTGCGCCGTGTTGTGATTTCGTCCACCACTGTGCTATTTTATTTGGCCGCGTTGCGGAGAAATCTGGAAAATTGTACATTGTCCACATGAATCTAGTCGTACGTTTTTTCGTGAATGCCTTAATTGTATTTGGCCTGGCCTGGGCGTTGCCCGGAATAACAGTTGATGATTTCTGGACGGCGATGCTGGTAGCATTGGTCCTGGGCGTGCTCAATATTTTCGTGAAGCCCTTGCTAATCATTCTTACCATTCCGGTAACGATCTTCACCCTGGGCCTGTTTTTGCTCGTAATCAACGCGGCAATTGTGCTTCTTGCAGCGGTCTTGGTAAACAATTTTCACGTAACCAATTTCTGGTGGGCACTGCTCTTTAGCGTACTGATGGCGGCCTTGAACTCCACTTTTCTTAAATCGTCACAAAGACGAGAGTCGAAAGAATTTTAATTTACAAGCACATTTGCAGCCCAGGTTGCCAGGAGCAAATCGGGTTTGGTCTTCGCTTTGTAGCCCATGCTTTGTGCGTA
>Ga0105044_10010270_pt1 | contig 12789 bp, 13 predicted proteins | sample MAT01_FD_78092 | JGI IMG/M metagenome (GOLD analysis project Ga0105044, IMG submission 78092) | Freshwater microbial communities from Lake Fryxell liftoff mats and glacier meltwater in Antarctica - MAT-01 | ecosystem: Environmental > Aquatic > Freshwater > Ice > Liftoff microbial mat | place...
CGACCCAGGCGACCCATAGCCCGGCAAGGGGGCGCTTCCGTCGGCCGGTGCTAGATTTACTAACTTCTCACACGCTTCAACCGATGTTACAGCGCTGATAGGGTAGCAAACCCGCACTTTCAGATCAACACAACCCCCTGGAATCTCATGCCATCTCTGCCCTTTTGCAAGAAACAATGGCGCGCAGGTGAGCTGCAGCGGGATTAAAGGTACCCCTGCACGCAGCGCCACGGTTGCGGCACCGCGGCTCAGCGGCCCTAGCGCACCTGGAGGAGAACGCGAGCCTTCGGGAAAAAAGAGAATGGGTCTTCCCGGCTGCCGAACCACTTTTACACAGTCATCAATAATTGAAATTGAATCTGCGTGAGCAACGTAACCAAGCTCATCAATCAACAATCGCAATATTGGATAGCGTCTCAGCCTGCTCTTCACAACGCAGGCAGCATGCGGAATGTGGGCAAGGACGAGAAAGGCATCGAGAAGCGTGGGATGATTGGCTGCAAGCACGGCGCCACCTTGTGGCGCCACGCCGCCCTCAAAAACCAACTGCCCATCAATAATTCTAAAAAAACGAAGGAAGTAGAAAAGGAGCCGAAGCGCGCGTCCGATGGATCTCTGCAACAATGCCAAACGGTATTGACGTGGAACAACAACCCTAAGACCAAGAAGCAAAACAAAAAAGATCCCCGCTCCGCACCAAAAAAGCGTAAGGACAAGGCCAGCGAGAAGAACCCTCACCAGATGCTTAGCATCGGCACATATATTGCCAAGACGCGCCCCGCAGGACTTTGTTACTACGCTCCGAGAAATGTTTTGAAATAGGCGCATTAGTTCCTCTCAAGACCCGGCTGGAAGAAGGGAGGAAGAGTCACTGGTCCTCCGGCTCCACGCTTGAGACCGAGAGAGGGACTTGCGGCGAAGGCGCCGCCACCGAGAAGATACCAGCGAAGAAAGGCAAGACCATCAACCTCCGCGCGCTGCTCATTCCCTGCGAGTCCCACTTTTAGACTGGACATTTCGTTCTGACCATTGGGAGCAGCACCCTGAGCAGCTGCATTCTCCAGGACGGAAAAGGAGTTGCTGTTCTGAGGACCTCCCTCACTACACAGCAGCGCCACCGCAAATAACTCGGGGTAGCTCTCTGGCGGGGAGAGTAGTTCACTTGGCACGGGTTCCTCCTGAAACACGCAAAGAAATCGCGAGCTCCCCGAGGCGCGCGCCTGCGTCACACCTTCCATAAGCGCCGAAGCCACGAGCCCACGCCGTGCTGAAATTGCGCTCGCCGCTCCGACATTACTTGTGGCAATCGAGAAGATTCCGGAGGAGGCATTGTGCACGGAAAGACTAAAACCCATGGGGGACATCGGCTCACGTCGAGCGAGGGAATGGAGAATATCGAGCGTCGTCTGAGCCTCGCCATGACGCGAGGCAAATACGGCAGGGAGGGTGCCGCGCTCCGGTTCTTGGAGGCAGGCGTAAGCCACGGAAAGTGCGGCCCGCACTCCATCGCTACAACGGCGGCGAAGCAGCGGCGCGATGAACTGCACGGGAGGACGATCGGTCGAGCCCGAGCCAAGAGGCGCACCGCTGTTCGCCCATTCAACCCAGGCCTCTTCGGTAAAAAGGCCCGGAGCCCAAGCAGACCAAGCCTCAACGCTTATGTGGAAACGTGGAATCATACGCCGACTCTCTCATAGCATAAAAGCTTGAGGGAGACCTCCTCATGTCATGAATAGCAAGCTCCGCCATACTCGGTCACCCCCGCATAGACGCTTTCACCGCAACTCCTTGCAGCCGAAGCCAATTTTTGCCTCGCCTTCCAAAAACCATGTGAATCAGCCCAGGTCTAGCAAGAGAACAACTTTACCTAGAAACTACTTTACGCAAGAATCGGGTCCAAGTAGTGGTGCCCCCCACCACCACTACGTTGCAACAAGCGCCTGGGTATCAAGCTCCTCAATGTGATTAATAGTGATGCTATGTCTATCTTTCTGAGTTCAGATTTAAGTAGTCCAAAAATCCAGCAGAGCCCGCCAAGCAGCGTCGCGATAGAGACCCCGCGGAGGCGTTTCCATCTGCTCGCCCTGCTTCTGCTTGTCTTATTCGCAGTCTCGTTGACTGGGGGCTGCGCCCATCGCAATCGCGAGATGTACAAACCAGCTCCCATCACAGTTGCCCAACAATCCGTTGCTCAGCGAGAGACAACAGTTAAGGCACTCATCGCCGAAGCACTCCGGGATTACGGTTGGTTTGTTGATAAGGAGAGCCCAGGGATGATCATAGCCCGTCAGTCACGGTCAAGGCACTCCGCACGAGTAACTATTAACTACACACAGAGCGAAGTCCGCATATCGTACCTTAATAGCGACAACCTGCTCTTTCGAACCGATTCCCAAGGCGCCGATCGGATACATACAAGATATAACACCTGGGTCAGAAATCTTGAGCGCCAGATTGCTGCATTAGTGGAGTATTAATTCGAATTCGAGATAGTATCAGTTCCTGGCCTTAGCCGTCATTGCTCACAGCCGGGGCGGGCTGTGAGAAGGTCAGGCTAGCTGTAGCGACTTAGGGCCCCTCTGAAAAAATACCTCCGTGTTATATTATGCTTTTCATATAACGCGGAGGACACAGAGGACGCGGAGGGGGACAGGAAATACAATTCCTGCACTTTTTCAGGAGTTCCTTAGCTATGGGGTTGTCTCCTTGCAGTGGTCTGAGTGCGGGGGCCTGGGGGAACAGCATTAGGAGAGACATACACTTATGATAAGAAAAATAGCGGTAATAGTGACGGCCTTTTTCATCTCAGGCTGTGGAAGCTCAATCATCTCCGATGGTGAATATTCGGTTGAAAACGTCAATTTTCTCGCTAATGACATCGACGTCGGAGAATCGGTGCGCACCGAAATATTCTTTCAGACCAAGACAGAGTTTGACGGAGCGGCAGACGGAGTCCAGGTCGTCGTTAAAATTTCCTCCGCCTTAAGATATCTGCCCGGGAGCTCGGAGATATACGATGACTCTACGGAGGACTCAGATAGCCGCTCGCCCGATCAGGTAGTTACTTGCCCAGATGGCAGCACGTATCTCTTCTACAATTTCGATGACTCAGAACTTGACGACCGCTCCCTTGTTGGCTCCTTTGACTTTGGGTTTAAGATTGAGGTCTTTGGGGTATCCAGAACACGGTCGGCCGTGATCTCTGCTTCGGCTGCTGAAAATCAACAGTTTTCTTGCTTTAGTGATTTCGAGGACGAAGAGAGCGACTCCATAGAGGTGAAGTAGCCTTGATGGTGTTCTCTTGCGGAATAAGCGCCCATGAATGAGTTCAGTCTTAACGGCCTCTCATTCTGCTTTATCGACCAGTCGGACTTTCGTCCCGAACTTCTTCACGCCGAAGAACGGGGGGTCCTTCCTCCTGATGCATCCCCTTCCCGCCTTGTCCAATTCGGACTGGGGCGCGCCGCTGCCCGCATAGCACTCATGGCACTCAAAAAGTCATCTGTTGCCACTGGGGCTGCTTCCAATAAGCCTCCCTCCGATAGCCCTATCTTGATGAGCGAGCAGGGAGCGCCCCTCTGGCCATCTGGGATCATTGGCTCGATTTCTCATACACGGAGCTTTTCAGGAGGACAGCGCAGCGGTCTTTTTTCAGCGGCAGCCGTGGTCGCATCTAATTCACGCTTTTTGTCGCTCGGTATCGATATTGAGGACTCAGAGCGTCCAGTCTCCACAGAGGCCTTGAGAAAAATGTCCTCTACTCATGAGTTCGATTGGGCTCAGCAACAGAATGCGGTGGATGAAGCTACACCATCCTCAAGAGAGAAGAGTCTCTTTCTACTTGGTGCGAAAGAAGCCCTTTATAAAGCTCTTTCCCCGCTATGTGAGCAGTATTTTGGCTTCCTGGATGCCGAACTCGAGATTTCCGGACCGGGGCTTCCCTTTAGCATCCGGCTTAAACGAGATCTCCTCCCCGCAGCTAGGCAAGGCAGTTCCTTTCCGATAAGCTTCCAACGATTAGGTCGGTTCAATGCCGTCTGGATAGCTCTTCCAAGGACAGCCTGAGTTATGACTTCTCAATCTTCCGCTTCATTCGCAAACACGCCCCTCTCCCGCGATGTCGTTGTTCTTGGGGGCGGACTTGCCGGTCTTACTGCTGCGCTTCAACTCAAGCAAGCATCTCCCGATCTTACTATCACGGTTCTTGAGAAGCACTCCCACCCTGCCCCCGAAGCCGCTTTTAAAGTGGGGGAGTCAACAGTTGAAATTGCAGCAATGTACTTTACCTCGGTCCTAAAACTCGACGACCATCTTAAGCAGGAGCAGCTGCCTAAACTTGGCCTGCGCTGTTTTTTTCACAACTCAAAGAGCCCAAAGCTCGAGGACCGCGTCGAGTTTGGATCTAATCAATTCTTCCCGCGCAACACCTTCCAAGTGGATAGAGGGAGACTTGAGAACTACCTGGCCGAAAAGCTTCAGTCCCTTGGTGTTGAATTCCTCGACCAGACTCATATTCGCGAGCTCACCGTCAGGAGCGAGACCGAAGAAGGCATGGCGCATTTAGTCGCGGCTGAACGCCTTGGAGAAAGAATCAATTATGAAGCATCCTGGTTAATTGACGCTTCAGGACGCGCAGCGCTTTTGAAGCACAAATTAGGTCTCGCTGAAGAATCCTCCCATAATATAAATGCAGTCTGGTTCAGAATCGGCGCCAAAATAGACATAGACACGTGGTGCAAAGACCCCTCGTGGACCGCTCATAACCACGGCAGGACCTCACGCTGGTTCAGCACCAACCACCTTATGGGTGAGGGTTACTGGGTCTGGATCATTCCCCTGGCCTCCGGATCTACGAGCATCGGAATCGTCTCGGACCCACGACTTCATCCACTGGATCAACAAAACTCTTTTGAAAAGGCGTTAGCCTGGCTTGAAGAGTACGAGCCACTGTGTGCCGATGCTGTTCGAGCTGAGGCTCACCATCTCCAGGATTTTTTAGCGCTAAAGAATTTTTCTCGGCGATCCTCTCAATTGTTTTCTCCAAATCGCTGGGCTATCACTGGCGACAGTGGAATTTTCATTGACCCGTTGTACTCTCCAGGAAGCGATTACATCGCCTTTAGTAACACTCTCATTTGCGAACTCATCACCCGCGAACGCTCCGGGAAGAAGATTCAGGCGCTCTCAAAGGTCTACAACGATCTCCTCCGTTCGTTCGCTGACAACACCTTTCTTCTCTATGAAGATCTCTACCAGATCTTTGGTAATCCGCGGGTAATGCCCGTCAAGATCGTATGGGACTTTGCTATTTATTGGGCGTTTTTCGCCTTCCTCTTCGCGCACCACAAGCTCACGGACCTGACGATGTTCATGCGCGTCAGTAACGATCTTAAATGGCTCTCCACTATGAACCGAGAAATGCAGGCGCTGTTTCGAGAGTGGGGCGCTATCGAGAAGGAAGATCTGGGACGCAGGTTCTTTGATATTGCCTCTATCGGGTCCCTTTTTGAGCGAAATCGAGTACTCACCACCCCCCTTTCTGATGAAGACTTCCAAACTCAGATGGCTGCTAACCTAAAGTGGCTCAGTGCCATTGGTCATGAAATGGCGGACATGATTTGCCTTAGATGCCCAGAGCTTTCTCGTCCCGCTTTCCAAGGGAGCTACAAGGAGGGAGCGAGGGAGGACTCACGTGGAACGATGCCTGAAGGAGAATTACTCCTGGCGCCATTGTGGAGTGCTTTTTTTGGAGCCGTTCCGCAACGGGACTCGCAATCGGATGCGTTCAAGCAAGCGACTCGTCCTGCGATGCAGTTTCCTTAGGGTTGAAAAAGAACCGCTTTAGGACACCCAAAATCTGAACATTGCGACTCTCCCTCTGTGCCTAATAGTTTGTTTGGCTAGATGCTTGTGCTTGGGTATCCTCATTTTCCCCTACCCCTCAATCGCCCTAAAAATAAGCGAAGTATTCACCCCGCCAAAAGCAAAATTGTTGGTCATTACGAACTCAGGGCGGAGCTCTTCCCACTCACCCTTTAAATAATGCAGCGGTGCGCAGCGCGGATCAGGCATCGACGCAGCATCCACCGCAAGATTCCTAATGGGCGCAAACCGCCCCTGCCGCATCATCTCGATGGTCAGCCAAGCCTCGAGCGCCCCCGCGGCGCCAAGCGTATGCCCAAAATAACTTTTAAGAGCCCCTACTCGCGCTTTCTCACCGAGAACTGCATGGGTCGCCTCTGCTTCTGCAATATCCCCAAGTTCAGTAGCCGTTGCGTGTGCATGCACATATCCCACAGCGTGTGAAGGAATGCCGCTTGAACGAAGAGCCAGCCGCAATGTTTCAGCCATTCGGCCTGCATCAGGATTGGTAATATGGCTACCGTTAGTGTTCGTCCCAAACCCCACGACTTCGGCCAGCAGCGGCGCTCCGCGAGCTCGGGCATGTTCATATTCTTCAAGTACAAGTGCAGAGGAACCTTCGGAAACTACGAGACCTTCCCGCGCCATAGAGAACGGCTTGCTTGCAGAAGCGGGATCCACCTCCCCAACGGCCGTGGCATTCATAGAATCGAACAGACCAACGAGGCCAATACAAAGCTCCTCCGCGCCCCCGGCCACCATGACCGTCTGAGCACCCGATTGAATGGTCTCGTAAGAGAACCCGATGGCCTGGCTTCCCGAGGTACAAGCGGAGCAGGTGGGGATGAGTCGGCCCGTCAGACCGAAAAAAAGCGACACATTTGCTGCACAAGCATGACTCATCACCTTGGTGTAGGTAGTTGCGCCAATTCCTCCAAAATCTTTCTTGGCATTGGCCAGCGCGACCTGCATCAATGCATCAGGTCCGCCCAGACAGGATCCAAATGCAACTCCTACGCGGCCACCTTGAAGGAGCGCTTGGTGCTCAGGAAGAAGAAGCCCCGCTGCAGTAAAGGCCCCTTCTACCGCCCGCACCCCAAGGAGGGCAGCTCGGCTCATAGTGCGCGTCTTTTTGCGGTCGTAGCGCGCTTCGAGACCCGGTGTGTCAATTACGCCAGCCACGCGAGCGCGAATTCCTTTAACCTCACTCCACTCGTGAAAAGCTCTCAAGCCCGATTCCCCGCGTTCAAGCGCCGAGAAGATCTCTGCAGTACTCTCGCCCAAAGCTGTACAGCCTCCGGCGCCTGTAACCACAACCCGCTTCAAGCAAGCCCTCCACTGACGGTCAGCACCTGCCCCGTAAGGTATTCTGCTGGCGGAGAGAACAGAAAGCTTACGACCGCTCCAATCTCTTCTGGCTTCCCGAAGCGGCGCATCGGAATCATTTCAAGCACTTCTTCTTGCGGAAGATTTTTGGTCATGTCGCTTTCAATGAAACCGGGCGCGACGCAGTTTACCGAAATGCGCCGCTTGGCCAGTTCCTTAGAAAGCGCCTTTGCGGCGCCAATGAGGCCGGCCTTCGACGCGCTATAGTTCACCTGGCCTCGGTTTCCGATCACTCCTGCAACGGAGGACATCACGACAATGCGCCCACCAGAACGGAGCTGAATCATTGGCATTACGAGCGGATGAAGCACATTATAAAATCCATCCAGGTTAGTTCTTAGCACCCTGTCCCAATCGTCCCCCGACAACGCCGGGAAAGGCCCATCAGAGGAAACCCCAGCATTACAGACTACTCCGTAGAATGCCCCAAACTCTGCAACACTCGCCGCAAGCTTCTGTCCACTTTGTTCCCTATCAGCGACATCAAAACAAAGAATCTCTGAGGGCTTTTCAGCAAGGGAGAGCTCCGTACTAAGGGAATGAAGCGCCTCTGAAGGTGCGCGGCCATGCAAGGTAACGGAAAACCCTGCGCTCCATAGACTACGCGCAATAGCCGCCCCCAGCCCTCGACTCGAGCCGGTGACAAGAACTCTCCTTTTCTGGGCATCCGTACTCAAGACTGCGCCTCTTCAAATTTGTGCTTTCGCATTTACTGGTTCTGTATGTACCACACTACACCTGACCGTCATCAGTACCTCTTGGGCACCACTAATTCCCAGAGCGCTAACCTGGCCCTCTATCAGGCTAAGGGCCTCGTCCCCTCCCGTCAGGCGCGCCAGCACCTCCAGCTCCTGCCCAACTAAAAGGCCAGGAACATGGACCTGAAGCTCCCGGACTGAGCAAATCATTCCCTGACGAGCCGTGGCTACTGCACTGGAGCCCTCTTTGGAGCTCTTCATCGCAAGCAGACTCCCCAAAACAGCACCCGCCTGAGCCACATATTCGATGGCGACCGGAGCGAGAACCTGCGGGGTGCTATATGCAGAGGGAATTCCCTCCTCGCCGACCACTACTTGGCATTTCACCCATGGCTCGCCGGCTTCAAGGTCTGCGTCAAGAACCTTCCTGATAAGCGCCATCCTCCCTTTCTGGGGCAAAAGATCCCTGAGGTTTAGATCAGAGAACTTTGGCATGCACGGCGCTTCGATTCGCTCACTCATTCTTGTACCCCTAAAACGCCTGTGCCCCTAAAACAACCGAGCAATTACTTCCTCCAAATCCAAAGGAGTTCGACATCATGATGCATGTGCCGCTCACTCTCAAAGTCTCGCCCCAATCAACGAGTCTAAGGCGCGGAAGCTCAGAGTCGTATTCTCCGTCAAAAATATGGGGCGGAAGAGGCAGCTCTCCCGATGCATTCCTCTGCTCAAGCGCCATGGCGCAGAAAGCCACCTCGGTAGCTCCACTAGCTCCAAGCATATGACCAACCAGCGGCTTAGTAGAGCTGCAGGCAAGTGAAGCAACATGATCGCCAAACACAGCAGCCACAGCCCGCGCTTCCATGGCATCATTGTGCAGCGTGCCCGTGCCGTGCAGGTTAAGGTACGAAACATCAGACGGCGAAACACCCGCATTACGCAAAGCGAGCTGCATGGCTGTGATTGCTCCTTTGCCTTCAGGATGCGGCGACGAAATATGATAGGCATCAGAAGCTTCGCCCACTCCCAGAATCTGAACGCCTCCTGGATCTTTCGTCAAAAGAAGCAGCGTTGCACCCTCGCCAATATTGATTCCGCTTCTATTCTTGCTAAAGGGATTCGTCGGCTCGTTTGAAAGCAGCTCAAGAGATCCAAACCCCTGCACCGTCATGCAGCAAAGGCAGTCGGCTCCGCCTACAATTACCGCGTCGCAGACACCGGAGGCGATAAACTCCCTCCCCGCACGAAACACTTTGGCGCTCGAAGAGCACGCAGTTGAAATACAGTAAGCAGGTCCCAGGGCGCCGGAAAGAATAGAAACTACCTCAGCTGGTGCGCCCATTTCCTGCTGAGAGTAAAGATAATCATCGGGGAGCTCCCGACCCTGCTCACGCGCCGCAATCGCGTATTCCCCTTGTGGAATGCCTGACGTACTCGAACCAATCACAACTGCAACTCGGCCCGCGCCGTAGCGTGCAATGGCTTCTGTTACTTCACCTGCAATCTGCGCAAAACTTGCGACAAGAAGCTGCGTATTTCTGGAGCCAAGATGGAAGAGTTCCTTAGGGACGTTCGGGCGGGGAATAAGCGCTACCCCAAGGCGAGCGGTTCCCTCACTAAGAAAACCAGATATTGGGTGAACCCCGGAGCGATCGCCCGCTAACAATCGGGGGAGAATCGCGGACACGCCGGAACCGAGCGCGTTAACCATTCCGATTGCGGATATACGGCAATATGACACGAAAATTTTCCCCTGCCTTGCAAGACCACTAACTAATGGTCTGTCGGCTGGGATTCTATCGCTACCTTGGGGAAGGTTCAAACAGGGGCAAATCAAGGCTTATAGACTAACCCGGATGGGCGGACCTTAACGCGCCAGTTCAACAAAAACACTCGTGGCTTCGGGCTTAATCTCTCGGCAAGCCCCGGGGGGACATCAGCTACCGTGCTTTGGTGCTATTAGACCAACTTTGGAAGGGCTGGGTTCAGCTCTTGCCGAGAGTCGTTGAGAAGTTCTAGCAGCGCCTGCTTATCTGGTCCTGAAAGTTTGCCAATTTCGTCCGGGCGGACCAGACCGCTACGATTCTCGAACCCAGCAAGCAGCTTTACTGCCTCAGCTGGTCCATAGGCAGCCGGCGCTACCAATTTCTCGCCATGGGCAAATCCCATATCAACACGAACCACAGCACCCACTGGCGCATTCTTGAATTCAACTGCCATACAACCAACCCTCATCAAAAGACGGCATAAACTTGATTATTGGGCGTACTCCCCAAAATGGAGCTTAAGGGTTTCGCCTAGGTAGGTGCACAGGAACCGTCATTAGCTTAACGCCCTGATTTGCAATATAAAATACTAGGCACTAGAGGTTCCAAGAAAACCATAAGGTAACCTTCGATTCTTAGGCTGCTCCTGCTACCGGAGCGCCATAACTCTAGCCGTCATTGCTCACAGCCCCAACGGGCTGTGAGCAATGACGGCTAGTTCAATTAATAATTTGCAGCTCGCGAGCACTCGAAGACCAACTATTTTAAAGTCCAATGGCAGAAAAGATTCGACAGCCTGATCGACCAGCAGGGGCTTCGCCTTCGGAGCCAGCGCAGCCGCATGCCCATCTTGTAGGCCTTGCCTCCGCTGCCCCCTCTGCTGGTAAAGAGGAAATCCGAAGCTGCTCCTTCGATGGCCGGGAACTCACCCGACGGTGTGTTGGCAAATTCATTGTTGTGCAGCAACCTTCACCCGAGAAGGGAATGGCCGCTGTTCGGCTCTCACTGCTGGCCGGCGCGGGAGTCGAGTCAGGATTAGAGAGCGGCCTCTGCCACGCCCTGGAGCATGTCTACCTACGACAAATTCTTGAAGGCCCATCCCGGGACAAACTGCGGCCTGGCAACATTGGACAGTATGAACTAAACGGAGAAACCGGGGAGGACCACGTAACCTTCACGTGGCGGGGCCCCGAAGAATTCCTTCCCATTGCGCTCGATGCCTTAACCACTACGCTCCTCAAGGGCGAAATCCCCGATCAAGAGACCCTCGACAGAGAGTCAATTCGCCTTCGTACTGATGTAACGTTACGCACTGAAGACATGCGGCTCGCCCTCGCGCACGATCTGTGCGCCGCGTTGTTTCCAGGCTCAACCGCATCAACTCAGGTCACCGGCACCGGAGAATCTCTCGTCGGACTCGAAGTGGCTGCACTCCAAGTATTGCTCCGCGAAAAGCTACTACCGAGCGGCGCGTGCATTTCTCTTGTCGGAGGCTCGCCAGACTTGGCGTCTCAGCTGATTTCCGATACCGGGCTTGCAAGGGAAGCTCGGGGTACAGAGATGTCTAAGCTTGATGCCATCCTTCCTCAAGACATAGTGCCAGGCGAAAACAGCATCTACTTCCGCAAAACCCGCAGTAAGCTTGCTACGGTAGGATTTGCCTTTCCTTCTCTTCCAGCGACAGATCAGCGCGCCCCATATACCGCTCTCCTTCGGCGCGCCATGCTTGACTTACTGGAAGAGAAGTTAGTTAACGAGCGCCTCCTGACCTATAACGGACCAGCACCGCTCGTATCAGATGCGCGGTCTTCCGGGTTTCACGGAGGAACTATTACCTGTCTTCCTGAGAAGGTCTTTGAGGTCATCGGAGTTATTCGTGATACAGCTCGAATGCTCTCAGCCCGAGAACTCCCGCCTGACTACTTCAGCCATTATGCCGCTGCCTATCTCAAAAATAATGTGCTGAATCCAAGCCAATCCGCCTTAGGGGCCGCCCACTTCACGGAGGAACTGGTACTCGGCAAAATCGGCTTCAACGATTTCACAGCGCTGGCTGACTACACGCGAGCGATGACAAGCGAAGGGCTGCGCAAGGTCGCGGCAGGGCTTCTCTCGCCTAATTCTATGGGGTTCGTCGTTTACGCGCCCGCTCTGGAGCCGGCCCTCTTCGACCCGGTTAGTGTAGTCACCCTCCCCAACCGCGATAGCTTTTAAGGGCCCCTATTTCAGAGCTGTTGACACCCCCTAGCGCAAAACTCTACCCTCGCGCAAAGCACACAATGAAACCCCAACTTGAAAGCGTCTCAACCCAACTTATCACCTATCTCAAGGACTCGTTGATAGAAGAAGGAACGGTCTTCGATGAGCTTTCTCCCTTAAAGAGCCTTGGACTCGATTCTTTTGGATTTCTCGAGTTAATCCTCTTTCTCGAGCGAACCTTTAGTTCCCCTTTCCCCTTAAGTGCCCTCACTCCTGAAGCATCCCAGACGGTGAGAAGTCTTTCGGCGGCCTACATAGATGCCGCGTTCCGGTAGCAAGAAATTCAATATGGCCCGAATAAGAATCAATCTCCCCGACTCCTTTATTTTTAGCACTGACATCCCCCTGCGGATTGGCGACATCAACTATGGAGGGCACCTCGGAAATGACGCGGTACTTAGCATCATTCACGAAGCTCGCATGCAGTTCCTGAAACACTTTGGTTTCACAGAGCTCGATATCGGCGGCGCTGCATTAATTATGGCCGACGTAGGCATTGCCTACCGCTCGGAAGCTTTTTACGGCGACACAGTGACGGCGCAAGTAACTCCAGCAGATTTCACTCCCAGAAGCTTCGATCTTTTCTTTCGGTTGACTAGTAAGACCACCGGCAAAGATGTTGCCCATGCAAAAACCGGGCTTGTGGCGTTTGATTACCAGAGTCGATCAATTACTGAGATACCAGCCGCATTTGTTGCTGCGCTCAAAGGGCAGTCTTAGCCTTCATTGCTCACAGCCGGGGCGGGCTGTGAGCAATGAAGGCTAGCTAACGCCCGGATGGCGTTAGCAAATCGCGACACCAGGGAGTGATTTGGAGC
>Ga0105044_10010271_pt1 | contig 12789 bp, 9 predicted proteins | sample MAT01_FD_78092 | JGI IMG/M metagenome (GOLD analysis project Ga0105044, IMG submission 78092) | Freshwater microbial communities from Lake Fryxell liftoff mats and glacier meltwater in Antarctica - MAT-01 | ecosystem: Environmental > Aquatic > Freshwater > Ice > Liftoff microbial mat | place...
ATATGCTCGATTTGCAGCAGTTTGGCGACATTGGCGAGGCGCTGTGTCACCTCTGCTCTGGCGACGTTTTGCGCCCGCAGTGGAAAGGTGATATTGTCGCGCACGCTGAGGTGCGGATAGAGTGCATAGAACTGGAACACGAAGGCAATATCGCGGTCTCCGGGGTCAAGATCATTGACGCGCTTGCCGCCGATCAGGATATCGCCGCGTGTGATATCTTCCAGGCCCGCGATCATCCGCAGGGTGGTGGTTTTGCCGCACCCGCTTGGGCCGAGCAGCACCAGGAATTCGCCATCCCTGATATCGAGATTAATCTTGTTCACGGCGAGGGCTTTCACGCCGGGGTACATTTTTTCCACATCGACGAGCTGCACATCGGCCATCGCTTATCGCCTCACTGCCCCAAAGGTCACGCCGCGCAGCAGATGATTCCGCACGAGATAGGTGAATATGATGATCGGGATCACGAAAATGACGGAGGCCGCTGCCAATCGTCCCCATTCCACAGCACCCACGCCGACGATGCTGTTGAGGTAGGGCGGGACGGTGGCCGCGTTGTCACGATTGAGCAGATTGGACAGCACAAACTCATTCCAGGCGGTAATCGCGCTGAAGACGCCCGTCGCGGCCATCGCCGGGACACACTCCGGCAGCACGATCTTGTAGATGGCTTGCAAGCGGCTGTAGCCATCGAGCATGGCGGCCTCTTCGTATTCCACTGGAATTTCATCGAAGAAGCCCTTCATCATCCACACCACAAACGGCAGATTGGCGGTTGTATACAGGATGATGAGGCCGAGAAAGCTGTTTTTGAGGCCGAGATTGTTGAAGAACAAAAAGATCGGGATGAGCACCACAATCGGCGGCAGCATTCGCGTAGAGAGGATGAAGAACATCAGATCGCTCTCGAACGGGATGCGAAAGCGCGAAATGGCATAGGCTGCCAGCGTTCCCAACCCCACTGCCAGCATGGTTGAAGCGGTGGTGATGATGATGCTGTTGATCAGGCGATTGCGGAATTGGCCGCGTGATGCTGATGCCTGTACGCCTTTGCTGCTGTCCGTCGGCGTATCGGTGAGAATTTCCAGATAGTTGTTGAGTGTGGGCTGGAAGCTGGCATAGGGGACGACCAGCGGCGTGCGGCTGGTAACATCGGCCCGCGTCTTGAAGGATGAGATCAAAATCCAGTACATCGGGAAGGTAAAGAAGAGCAGGACGATCCCCAACAGCACCCAGAACAGGATGCGCTGCCAGATGGACGATGGGCGGGTCATTTGGAGGCTCCCTCTCCCTTGAAGGCATTCAGGACACGGATGAAGACATTCGCCAGCGCGATGATGACGATCAGCATGATATAGCCCAGCGCTGACCCTTGTCCGGTATCAAAGTTGGAAAAGGCGACCTCATACACCCACATGGCCGCCGTTTGTGCAGATCGCCCCGGCCCACCCTGGCTGCCGAGCAGTACAAATCCCAGATCGAACAGCTTGTAAGCGTCGATGGTGCGGAAGATGATGGCAATGAGCAGCAGCGGCGTAATCATCGGCAGGGTGATGTGGCGAAAGCGAAACCAACCACTGGCCCGATCCACCGCCGCCGCCTCATACAGATATTTGGGGACAGCCGAGAGGCCCGCCAGCGAGATGAGCATCATGAAGGGCGTCCACATCCACACATCCACGATGATGAGCGAGACGATCACGGTGCGCCGATCCGTCAGCCAGCCAATCGAGCCGATCCGCAGCAGATTGACCGCGATGTAATTGAGAATGCCTTCGCCCTGCATCATAAATCGCCAGAAGAGCGCGACCACCACAGGCGAGAGCATCATCGGGATGAGCAGGATCGTCATGAAGACCGCCCGCCCGCTAAATTTACGATTGAGCAGCACCGCCACGCCAAACCCAAGCAGTAGCTCCAGCGTCACCGCCGGGATGACAAACTGGCCCGTGACGATGAAGCGCTCCCAGGTGCGCTGGCCGATGCGTGTGGCTGTCAGCAGGTCGCCGTAATTCTTCGTGCCAACCCAGACAGGAGCAGTTAGCGCATCGCGTGTCACCGACCAATCGTGAAAGCTCAGAAACAGCGACCAAACCAGCGGAAAGATGGTAATGAACAGCAGCAGCAGCATGGTTGGTGTGAGGAAGAGGCCCGCCAACCGTCGATCACTGAGGCGGCTGAAACGGGGTCTCAGCTTCTGCCCCATCGGGAGCGGATTGTCCAGCGTTGTTGCCATAAAAAACCTTTCCCACCCCTTGCCCCTTTCCCGCTCCGCATGGAGGGGTTTTCAGATGGTCTTGTATATACCCTCGCAGCGCAAGTGGGGAGGGTCGGGATGGGGTGATGCTTTGTCATGGATAGGAGAGTGAGGGCGCAGAAAAGTGCGCCCTCACATGTCAGAGATTACTTGGCTTCGGCAGTTGCCATTGACGGAGCGCCATCGGGGTAGGCTTCGTCAATGATGGCCTGCTGTTCAGAGGCAATCTTGTCGAGGGCTTCTTTGGCATCCATCTGGCCGCTGATCGCCAGATTCAGGAATTCACCCTGCACGCTCAACATGGCGGCATATTCGGGCAGATTCCAGAAGTCCTTGACGTATTGGAAGGCTTCGGCAAACGTCGGGTTGTAGGGGGCCGCCTTGAGGAAGGCATCGCTGGCGAGGATGCTGGTACGGCCTGAGAAGCCGCCGCCCTCCACCCATTTGGTCTGGGTTTCATCGGATTGCAGCCACTTGATGAAGGCAATCGAGGCGTCCTGGTTCTTGCTGAACTTGCTCACGCTGATGCCCTGACCGCCCAGGCTGATGAAGTGGGCTGTTTCGCCAGGAGCCACAAAGTAGCCGAGGTTGTCGGATTGGGCGCAGGTGTCTTTGTTGGTGAATGCGCCGCCGAAGCCGTACCAGATTTCAACCATCGCGGTTGAGCCGCTGCATACTGCATCGACCACTTCGGTGAAGCCAAATGCGGCTGCGCCTTCCGGCCCGGTCTTGAACAGCTCCTGAGCGAATTGCAGCGCCTTGACGTTGCCTTCGGTGTTCAGCACGCCTTCAACCTTGTAGGTCTTCGCGTCCCACAGTTCGCCGCCAAACGACCACAGGATGTGATTGAAAGCGGTCTGGACGAGATCGCCATCATTGATCCAGTGGCTGACGTAGCCCGCATCAATGACATCGCTGTCCTTGAAGAACTTGGCAATCGCCAGCAGTTCTGTCCATGTCTTTGGCACTTCGAGATCGTTGCCTGTCGCTTTCTTATAAGCGGCCTGCACATCGGCGTTAGCGAACAAATCTTTGCGATAGACCATCATGCGCGTGTCGGTGATGACAGGCACGCTGTAGTACGTCCCGCTGCCAACCGGCACTTCGGCATAGGCGCTCAGAGCTGTCTGATTGTAATCATCGAAGGGCAGATCGTTCTTGACGACGCTGGTCAGGTCTTCGATGAATCCGCCTTTGACGGCCTCACCCATGAACTGGCTGTCGAGGATGGGCAGATCCGCGCCGCCCTGGGCCGCGAAATCAGCGAAAATCTGGTTGCGCCATTCGCCAATCGGCACGCAGGTCACGGTGACATTGGCATCGGGGTAGTCTTTGACCAGCGCACTCAGTTGGTCGCAGGGCGGCCAGGCAAACCAGATGATCGACAGATTGGGCTTGTCCTGCATATGGGCGGAGGCTGTTGCCAGCAGCAGCACTGCTGACATAAGAATCATCGTGAGTCTCTTCTTTAACATTGGTCTTCTCCAAAAGCTAAATATCAAACAAGCGAAATGGTGCAACCGCTGTATTCAATGTTCTCTCTAGCGCGTTATCCTCCCTTCTTGAATAGACGACTCTGTAAAAGACTCTCCCACATATCGCTTACATGGGCAACATGCTGTCTGGAGAGCGGCGGTAAACAGTTGGGTATGTAATCCAATGTGATCTGCTGAATCATGCCACGATAGGGCGTTCTCAATACGATGAGCCTCAAAACCCACATGAGATTCAGGATCACAGGGCGGGAGTGGCAAATGGGATCTATTCGATAAAAATGGTACTGCATGAAAAATAACCATCATCTTTGAAAAACATCTCTCAGAGCATTCTTGTTCATAATATGGCCGATTTATTCTGTTTTGTCAATAAATTCTGTCTGCAAATGAAAAACTAATTTTAGAAATTGAAGCAAGATAGTCGGTATGAGACATAACTCTATCTTACGGACAGCAGAAGCGTATACAATAGACAATTTTACACCGTCATATGTCGTACCCGTCAGCAAACGATGTATGCCTATGACTTTTCCCAAAATGAGTTGTGTTCTCGCAAAATATTTTGCGTATTCACATGTTCTTCTACGAGTTGTCTCATGCTGTTTTGTCACATCCCCCAGGGTCACAACCAGACTAGTTTTAATCATGGTTTCAATCACGTCATATACATCATACTCGATCACAATTTTCTTATCCGATTGTCAACTGATACTCATTTAGAGCATAATAGGATAGAAAATGAAATTGCTCCATAAAATCGGAAAATACTAAGGTGAGTTTATGGCCCTTCGTCGAAAAGTCTTGCTCGTCATTGGCGGCGCTCTGGCAGGCTTGATTATTACCCTCTATCTCGTCTCGCAGAGCCTGCTGCTCAACAGCTATCTCAATTTAGAAGATCAGACCGTTCAGCGCAATGTCCAGCGTGCGCTCAACAATCTGCAAGGGGAGCTTGAGTCTCTCAGCCGTTCGACGGCTGACTGGGCGTATTGGGATGAAACCTACCGCTTCGTTCAAGACCGCAATACGACCTACGAATCGGCCAATATTGTCGATAGTACCTTTGCCGGGCTGAATGTGAATCTGATGTTGTTCATCGACAACCAGGGCCAGTTGGTGCTTGGAAAGGCGTTTGATCTCAATACATCCCGACCCTCAGTGTTACCGTCGGGGCTAGAATCCTCTATTGGCGCGGGCAGCCCGCTCATTGCCACAGGCGAAAAAGATGAGTTTTCGGGCATCGTCATGCTCAACGATGTGCCGATTCTGATGGCATCACGGGCCATATTAACGGGTGACAAAAAAGGGCCTGTGATGGGAACCGTGATTTTTGGGCGTGTGCTGGATGATGCCAGAATTGCCCAGATTGCCCAGCAAACCCAGCTCACGCTTGCCATCCGCCGCCTCAATGATCCACAGCTTCCGCCCGATTTCCAATCCGCGAGTGCGCGGCTGTCTCCCACATCAAATGTCGTCGTCCAGCCGCTTAATAATGAGTTGGTCGATGGCTATACCACGCTCAATGATATTAACGGGACTCCGGTGTTGTATCTCAAAGTTGAGCTAAATCGGGATATCTATGTGCAGGGACAGGCCAGCCTCTCGATCTTTATCCTGGAAATTCTAGTCGCGGGAATCATTATCATCGGGGTCACTCTGATCCTGATTGAACGACTGGTGCTGTCACGCTTGGTGGCCTTGAGCGCCGAGATGGAGACGGTGAGCGCCAGCGGCGATCCGTCAGCACGTTTGAATATCACAGGAGATGATGAACTGGCGTATCTGGGCAACGACATCAACAGGATGCTGCACGCGATTGAACAGGCCCAGGCCGCACTCCGCAAAAACGAAGAACGGCTGCAAACGATGGTCACTGAATTGGAAGCGTCCCAATCGGAACTACTGGAAAACGATCATCAATTGCAAATGACGGTGAGCCGCCTCGAAACGCAAAAGCGTCAGTTTCAGCGCGTCAATGAGTTCGTCCGTTCAACGGTTCTCCAGATGGAAGACACCATTCAACGAGGGGCCGCTATCGAAGAAGTCATGCAGTATATGAAGAACGTCCAGAAGGAATTCAGTCAGCTCGATCTGATGAAGTAGAAATGCTAAAAATGCCGTGCGTTGACAATGGAATATAATTCCGTTATCAATGCACAGCGCCGTTATGAATACTCAATATTGCCGTTGATGACCGCATTTCGTCCCTCAATGGCAATGTTTGCTGAGGCCGCCCCATACACTCGGTTGCCGATGTAGGCGTTGCGATCCTGAATGGCCGCGTTTTCGCCAGTGGTTTCGTAAATGCCATAGCGGGCGCGGATGTCCCCGCGTGACTCAATCGCATTGATTGCCACGAGCGTTTGATACGTGCCAATATCCGTATTGTCGGTGATAACAATTTCACTGGAATTGTTGTGCTCACCTTGCGAATTGCTGCGTATGGTGTTGCCTGTGATGGTCGTGAAGGGGCAGCCGCTGATGCGAATGCCGTTGCCTTTATTCTGAGAAATCTGATTGTTCTGAATGACGGTGTGATCGACACCAACACACGCGATGCCATCCCCGCTGTTGCCCGTCACAATATTCCCGATGATCTGGTTGCCCTGAGAGCGATTTTGCACCATGATGCCATTGCTGCCGTTGCCATAGCAAATGTTCTGACTCAGGATGCAGGCGCGGGAGCCTGTCACAAGGTTGATGCCATGCCGCCCATTGTTATAGCTGATGCAGCCGCGCAGTATGGTATTCACGGTGCTGTCGAGCGTGAAGCCGTCACGCCCATTGTCATGCGACACGCAGTCTGTCAGCATCAGGCGTGTCGTCACTTCATGCGGATCAAAGCCATAGTAACTGAACCCGCGTGCCTCGACCCGAAAGCATGAAATATCAAAATCGGATTCGGGCTGTGAAGGGGTGACGCCGCAGTAAAAACCGTACTGCTCTGGCGGATTTTGATTCTCAAGGTTGCCATCGAGCGTGAGATCGCGCACCGACACATAGCGCGAACTCACACCATACGGCGTGCGAACCAGCCCGGTCATCGCCGCGTTATGCTGATCGGGGATTTTAAGCGTCGTGATCCCCATGCCTTCGCCCATCAGGATGATGCCATCCGCCAGCACGAGTGAGGCCGATACCAGATAGGTGCCGCCAGGGATCAGCACACGGGCAAAGCCGCCCGTTGAGTCAATCGCTCGTTGCAGCGCGTCCGTATCATCGGTGCGCCCGTCGCCCACCGCACCAAAATCTTTAACATTGATGTCCATGATCCGCTTCCTTTGCTTATGCGCCGAGATCGCGGAAACTGCTGTCACTGCTGAGGCCGTAATCGCTGGTGGACCCACCGCTCACTTTGTTGGCGATGAAGGCATTGCGGGCTTGCAGCAGGCTGCCTTCGCCCGGTGTCTCGCGGATGCCGTAACGTGCCCGTACATCACCTGTGCAGGTGACATGATTGGCAATCACCGCTGTATCAATCGTCGGATTGATGTCGTCATTGTCCAGGATGATCTCGCTGAAGCGGTCATGTTCGCTCTGTGAGTTATCGCGCAGGCGATTTCCGGTCACGGTGGTACGAGCACAGCCGCGTATACGGATGCCGTTCTCGAGATTGAGGTAGACCTGATTGTTGGTGATCATATTGTCATTCACATCGACGCAGTAAATGCCATCGGTGTGATTGGCGTAGGCGATGGAGGTTGTAATCTGCACATCCGATGACTCGTTCTGGATGGTAAAGCCATTCGCGCCGTTGTTATGCGAGATGCACTGATCAATCACGACATTGCCAGAGGCCGTGATCAGGTTAAAGCCGTGCCGATCATTGTTGAACGACACACACGAACGCACCACACCATCCAAGACATGATCGAGCGTGATGCCATCGCGCCCGTTGTCATGGCTGATGCACTCGATGATGGAGACACGCTCTGTGCGCTCATGCGGATCAAAGCCATAGCCGCGAAAGTTACGCACTTCAACGCGCCAGCAGCCGATTTGATGCTGGCGTGATCCCTCGATATCCGTGCCGCAGTAAAAGCCATAGTGCTCACCGCTGGTCTGCTTGGCGCGATTTCCATCCAACGTCAGATCACTGATCATGACCTGGCTGACATCGGGAATGTCGGCGATGTCCAGCGTTCGCACCAATCCGACCACATCCTGCGTCACGCCATCGGCCAGCATGAGCACAGTCGCGCCCATGCCGTTGCCATAGACCGTTGTTTTGCCGATGAGATTGACGCTGCCCGACAGCATATAGATGCCGCTTGGGATATACAGGCTGCCGCCGCCCGCTGCATTCACCTGACCGAGAGCGGCGTTGAATGCAGCTAGGTCGTCGGTTTTTCCATCGCCCTGTGCGCCAAAATCGCGCACATTGAAGGGGTTGCCCTTACCGCTTGCTTGCCCCTCAACGATGGGCGGGACAAGCCCCAATCCCAGGGTCACGGCGGCTGTTCCGCCGAGCAGCCCCTTTAAAAAATCGCGTCGATCAAGCGGTTGCAATGTCGCCACTTGGGATCATCCTATTTTCCATGATTAAGAGGGGTTGGGGCGGCGGCGCTTTGGACGGATGGGGCGTCGATCAAGAGACCGAATTTGTCAAAGCCTGTATAGGGTGTAATTGTGCCGCCGCTGTTCACAATCGCGCCACCAGCTCGAATATCCGTCAGAGGACTTGTCTGGAAGAGCAGGGCAGCCGCGAGGGCTTCACCCGTCTCCGTTGTGCCCGTTGCCAGAATCATACTCTGCTTTGGATTCCAGGGCGAGGCGTTCATCAACACGAAGCCCGATGCGGAATTGGGCAGAATATCGAAGAGACCGATCTCATTCGTTTGGCGCAAGTTTCTATTGAGCATCTGCACCAACGGCTGGCGTTCATTTGAGCCGAGCATGATGACATTGGCTGTTTGCAGGACAACGGTATCCAATGATGACGCTTGCATGATATGAATGTCATCGCTTGCCAGCCCGTTCGCGCCCAGATGCGTCACCAGTCGCGCCAGCAGATTGACATCTGTATCGGTCAGCGCATCCGGCAGAATGATGGCGAGAGGCGTCTTTTCGTCCAGCGAGATGAACGGGAAGGGGTAGTTGTTCAACCCTGGCGCGGAGAAGCTCTGCGTGTGTTTCCAGGTGAGGTGTGTATGGGCGTCAAACACATGCCAGAAGTTGCCAGCGGCCAGCGATGCATCGCGCAGCGCAGCGCGGCTAATGATGACTGTGAAGGTGATCGCATTGGCCCGTGTCCCATTCTGTGAGATGATTTGTTTCAGGCGATCTCCGAGCGAAATCAGCGGCGGTGGGGTTGAGTCGGAGGTCGTCACGACAGCGCCAATGGTATCCGCGTTCAGCCGAACCTCAATCTGTGTGCCTGCTGTTAGCAGGGCTGCTGCCTCGCTGCCAATGTTCAATACAAGCTGCGTCACATCAACATCCGGCGTGATGAGGAGGCGATAGGTGCGCTCCAATGTGTCGGCATTTTCGTGAGATGTTCGCATTGAATCGAGATCAGACAGCTCGCGTGTGTATGATGTGTCACTGGTCTGATTGGCTGTGAAGAAGTCGGCTCCAAGATTATTTTGCACCATCGAAACCGCACGCGCAGGATCGACAACTTCTCCAAGCAGGCGATAGCGCATCTGCTGGTTATCATCAGCGAGCATGACCCAGGTATCGCTATTCCAGGGCGCACGCACAATGCGAATAGGCATGTCTGAAACAGACGCAAACGGCTCTGTATTCAGCAGGCGATCTCCCCGTGCTGGCCTCTCATAGAGACCATTTACTGTCCGCGTCACATCGTTGACGGGCTGCGGCTTGCCCAGAAAAACCAGGTTGGAAGTGGCCGCCTGCGCTTCGGTCAAATCGGCACTGCGAACGATCTGGAGCGTCTCCACCTGTGACGACAGCTCATCACCCAGGCGTACCAGAGTCGGCACAGCGGCCTTCAAACGATCAAGCGCCAACGGATCATTCATCACCAGGAGGGTCGGGTGTTCGTCTGTGTGCGGGAAGACATCCTGCATCACGACCAGTCCACTGTCGCCAGGACGATAGAGATGGGCGATATCGGCAATGTTAGGCATATCGGCCAGCCAGATATTACGGTTATGGGCCAGCCACACGCCCAGAACCACAATGACCGTGAATGTGACAAAACGGTACGTGTTGTTGACGAGCATCTTGGAGAAGGCCCGCACTTTTAATCCGGCTTCTCGCGTCAGCCAGCCCGTCTCCCACAGCGTCACCAGCGCATGAACTTTGATGAACGACAACCAGAAAGTCATGAAGGCATACGGGATGACGACCCAGAATTTGCGCGTCTCTACCAGCCAGGGCGCAGTTTTGACCGCACGGCTCACCAACCACCATGTAAATAGCAGCCCCGCCGCCGCCCAGCGATGGGTAAAGAGCAAAAAGATCATGTACCACGCCGCCCAGATGAGGGTAAACGTGCTCATCATGCGATCCAGCGTGTAAAACATCATGACTGGGTCGCGCACCATCCAGGGGCGGCGTGTGGCAAGCGCCCGCAGATCCGAGAACCATGAATTGCGCGCCCAGCGCAGGCTCTGCGAGAAATACACCGATACAGTGTCTTCCGGGCGGGTGTATACAGTGCTATTGACCACGACAGCGCATTTATAGCCTGCATCCTGGATGAAGGTCGTGAGGCATTTGTCCTCGCCGCCACCCGTCTTCTTGATGCCGAGCCATTGTTCCGTCGTCAGATTGGCAGAGATTTGCTTGAGCGGTTCGGCCAGATACGCCGAGCAGCGCCCGGACAGACATGAGACATGCCCCGTGAGCGCCTGTCCCGGAATCTCGAGCAGGTAGCGCAGCTTAAGGCGAATATCGAACATGTAATGCATCAGCTTGTGCGGATTGTGCGCCCGCTGTGCTACCGTCACGCCGCCGATGCCCGGTTTGCTAAAGGCGTGCATGATCGAGTCTTTGACGCCGGGGCCAAAGATTGTGTCGCTGTCCATACAGATGATGATATCCATGCCATCGACCATCTCGATGGCAGCCTTCAAGCCCTTGCGCTTGCCTTTTTCCATGACCGCCATCCAGCGGATATCGATCTCATCGCGGTGGGCTTCAGTGAAGCGATCCGTCAGCTCCATGAGGGCCTTCTCGCCTTTGTCAAAGGTGATGCACACCTGCTCGATCTTTTCGCGCAGCAGTGCCTCCAACACGAGTTGGAAGGTCGCTTCCGGCTCCCCTTTGACGGTGGTTGCGACAGCGACTTTGGTATAAGGCAGCGGCCCCTCAGAACGAATATCGCGCCAGCGCGAAGACAGCGTGAGTTTAATGATCCAGGCGAGATGACGAATCAAACCGATCATGCCAAGCGGCACGAGGTCATGAAGAACTGTCAAAACTTGTTGTGGCGTCACGCCTTGCATACCCCGTTTGAGAAATCACATATAGGCTCCAATAAAAGGAGAAGGATGATACTCATCTGAGTTTTGGATCGATTTTTGAGCGCGTCCCTCATTCGAACCCCTCTGCCGTCCTCGCCCCTTGTAAGAGGTGAGGTTGGGAGAGGTCGGGTGAGGTCTCCAAAACTGAGTTTATTAAGCTTCCATACCGGAAGGTGTGAAGATTTGTTTGAGCGCTTTTCTCCAATAGCGCACAAAGACCCGCGTCCGTTCAAAACGCGGCGTGGTCTTGCGGGCTGCTACTGGCATGGTGTGGGCGGGTTTGGTCAGCGTCTGATAATACTCGTAAACCGTCAGTGCCTGCTGGCGCAGCATCGCCGCTGACATACGACGGAAGCCGCCCTTGATCGGTTTGGGGATTTGGTTCGTCTCCGCCAATTCCACCATCATATCATTCACACGGCGCGTGGCCTCTAGCTGCGGCATGGTGATATTTTGCTGCTGCGCCATTGCCAGCACCGCTGCCACGTCTTTAGGCAGGCACTTGCCGCCATAGGGATAGCCGCTGGCGGTTCCATACCAGGGGTTGAGCGAGCCTTCGCACATGCGTATGGCAAGATCAATCGCCTGCTGATCATCAATCCCCATTGAATTGAGCCACAATCCCATCTGATTAAAATAGGAGATAATCGTCGCATTGTAGGTGTTCACGATGATTTTGCTGGCTTCGGCGACGGCGAGAGGCACAATGCTGATGAATTTCTCTTTCTCCTCGCCAAAGACATGACCCAGCATCTGCGCCAGCATCTCGCCTGTCCGCTGGTCGAGCGCCCCAATCACGATTTGCCAGATGTTCGCTTCATCCTGATTGGCATCGGTTTCGCGCAGGATTTCCGGCATGAAGGCATAGCCAAAATCCTGGCCGGCTTTTAAGCCGGAGTGCCGCTCAAGCTGGGGGATAATCTCACGTTCAGACAGTTTAGGCAGCATCGTGCTACGCATCACGATCATCGGGTAGTGGCCCTGCGCGATACGGCGCTGCAACCAGGGGCCAAGTGTTTTGAGTCCGGCTCGCATATGATCCATATAAATCGAGCCATCAACCTCGGACTGCGGGGTTGAGATGCAAATGAATACCATATCTGCCGTCGAGTCGAGGAGCTGATCCATGTGGTTACAGGCAAGCCCTTTCGCCCGCAATGCCTCAATCGTGCTTTGGTTCACATCGTAGCCAACAATCGGATAACTCCGTTCGTGCCACGTATGCAGCACGCCTTGTCCGACGACCCCTGTTCCAACAACCGCCAAATTGAGTTCATGTTTCATTACAATGACTCCGATAACATAACGATGAGTACTTACAAACGATGATGACAATCCCGCCAGAGACTGTAGACCCACCCTATAGATATACTCAAAATGGGGATAAAGTGCGGTTTCAGCCCTTTGAAAAGGCGCAATTTATGACCTTTTAGAGTATACAATAATTGTTATAGAGTGGAAATGAGTGGCAGAATAAAAACAGGTAAGGCTTTTCCAAGAAAGTAAATCGTCCAAACTAGGTGGGCAGCGGTACGATACACACGAACCATAGTCCTTACTTTGGAGAGTTTTTTAACCTGTAAAAGCCTAAATGGTTTTTTGTTGC
>Ga0105044_10010272_pt1 | contig 12788 bp, 3 predicted proteins | sample MAT01_FD_78092 | JGI IMG/M metagenome (GOLD analysis project Ga0105044, IMG submission 78092) | Freshwater microbial communities from Lake Fryxell liftoff mats and glacier meltwater in Antarctica - MAT-01 | ecosystem: Environmental > Aquatic > Freshwater > Ice > Liftoff microbial mat | place...
ATCCCGCCTCGCGCAAGCAACTCGCAGAGTTCCGAGGCGGCATCATGTTTGAACTCGGCTGCCACGTGCTCGATCTGGTGATCGCGATTCTCGGCAAACCGAAAGAGGTGGTGGCCCAATCCCAGCACGTTTCCAAAATCGATGACAAGCTTCAGGACAACATGCTCGCTGTTCTAAATTATCCGAAAGCCCTGGCCACGGTGAAGGCGAGTGCGCTGGAGGTTGAAGGGGGCACTCGCCGGCATCTCACAGTCTGCGGCACGGAAGGGACGTTCCACATTCAGCCACTCGATAGCCCGGCTGCGAAGATCGCGCTTTCCACGGCGAGAGGAGAATTCAGGAAAGGCTATCAGGATGTGACGTTCCCAAAATTTGTCCGTTATGTGGATGATGCCGCCGACATGGCCAAGGTCATTCGCGGCGAGAAAGCACACGACTTCAAACCAGAACACGATTTGGCCGTTCAGGAAACACTGCTGCGGGCGTGCGATATGCCGCTGTCGTAACGGGGAGAATTTCGTGGCGACGAGATTCCGATCTTGTCGCCCCATGCACCAGATCGGAAATTCATCGCCTCGCCTTGCACTGAGGGCCTATCGCCATTCCACGCGACCCGAAGTGTCCAACCCCGTTGCCCTCGCCCATTTGCAAGCTGGAAATACGCTAACCCTCCGACTACCCAACCCTGAGACCCGCGATGAACGGCTTGAACATTCGCACCGATTCGTGCAACCTCGATTTTCTCTCACTCGGTGCCCTGGTGCATCGACTCGACCCGGGCCACATTCCATTTCGCAAAGCCCGCACACTAGAGATTCATGTCTCAGGGGGCGAGTACAACGTGGCCGCCAATCTCTCCGATTGCTTCGGCCTCAAGACCGGCATTGCCACCGCGATGGTGAACTACCCGCTGGGCGAGTTGATCCAGACCCGCGTTCGCGAAATGGGCGTGACACCGTTCTACAAATGGTTCGAACACGATGGCGTTCGTGGGCCAAACCTCGCCACGGTTTACAGCGATCGCGGGCACGGCGTTCGAGCCCCGGTCGTGTTCTACAACCGCTCGAACGAGGCCGGTGCATTGTTGAAGCCAGGCGACTTCGACTGGGCCGGGATCTTCAAGAGTGGAGTGCGCTGGTTCCACTCGGGCGGTATCTTTGCCGCCCTTTCGGAGACGACATCGGAACTGATCATCGAAGGTATGAAGGCCGCCAAAGCTGCCGGGGCTGTCACTTCGTTCGATCTGAATTTCCGGGCCAAGCTTTGGAAGACCGTGGGTGGCGAAGCTCACGCTGTGCAAACATTGAGACGCATCGTCGAGCATGTCGATTGCTTGATCGGCAACGAAGAGGATTTGCAAAAAGGCCTCGGCGTGAAGGGCCCGGAGGTGACAAAGCAGGCCGAGTCCAAGCTCGATCCCGACTTGTTCTTCGGCATGATCGAGGCCACGGTGAAGGCGTTTCCCCATGTGAAAATGGTGGCCACAACTCTGCGTGAGGTCCATTCGACCAACCGACACGACTGGGGTGCGGTGCTCTGGCTGGATGGCAAACGCTATGTGAGTCCGACTTGTCAACTTGATGTCATCGATCGCATCGGCGGGGGCGACGGCTTCGCATCTGGGTTGATCCACGGGCTAATCTCGGGCAAATCGCCAGAGGATGCTCTCCGATTGGGCTGGGCACACGGGGCCCTGTTAACGACCTTCCCTGGCGATGTAACCATGGCCAAGGTGGAAGAAGTGGAAGCCTTTGCAAAGGGGGGATCGGCCCGAGTTCAGCGCTAACTTGGACTCGTCATGCCTCGTATCGGTAGCCATACTGTCGATGCGAGGCGGATAAGCATAGTCAACGAATAAATGAGAAACTCTCATTCTTTTGGATTGTCCTTTCATTTCGGCCTTCGAATTGGCACAATAATACCGACTCGAAGCCATTGTGGGTTGCTCGGCCACCCACTTGATGGCCTTCCGCATTTTTTTGCGTGTAGATCTTTATCTCGCTGCCCGTCCCTTGGTTAACCGGGCTAGTGCCTTGTGATCTCATAAGGTTCGACCAACCTGAGAGTACCCGTTATGCTTTTTCCTCGGCCATCTAAGTCGAAATCCAAGCGTACCCGCAAACTCCGGTTCGACTCCCTTGAGTCGCGAGAGGTTCCAGCCATCGTGGCGGGCGATGCCATTCCGCCGGCCATGGAAAAAGTGCGGGTGGACACGCCACCCACGCTGAGTTCACCCGAAATGCCTGCCCTGGCAAACATGAGCGCAGGGATGGTCGGCGCAATCCGAAACATGTGGAAATTGCCCTTCGGCTCGCAGACCAATGAATGGGTCATTCAGTTGCCCGAAGGCCAGTTGCCTTTCGCGCTCAGTACGATCGGGGCCGTGTCGGTTCAAGATGTGCCGTTCTGGTCCAATTCCTACGTCGTCAATTTCTCCACGCCCGTGGATGTCGGAAGCTTCCCGGCTGTTTTGGGTGGTGTAACGGAAGCCGAATTCTATTATCCGCTGATTAGCCGAATGCTGGATAAGAAGTTCGTGCCGAACGACACCCTGTTCACCGGCCAGTGGCATTTGCGGAATACGGGTCAGAACGGCGGCACTTCAGGTGCGGACGCCAATTTGGTTCCAGCATGGGATGTGCTGGATGGCGGCGGCCAACCCGTTCGTGGCGCGGGCGTCGTGATTGGCATTGTCGATGATGGCCTTCAAATTGCGCACCCGGATCTTGCACCAAACTACTCTTCGGCATTCAGTCGCGATTTCAATGACAACGACGGTGATCCATCGCCCAATATCGGGCAGAACCACGGCCACGGCACGTCTGTAGCCGGAGTTGCGGCCGGGCGCGGCAATAACAACCTGGGTGTTTCGGGTTCCGCACCGGAAGCCACATTGGCTGGGCTGCGTTTGCTCGGCGATAACTTCAGCGACGCGGACGAGGCCGCCGCTCTCGGTTATCAAGCTGCAAACATCGATATCTACAGCAACAGTTGGGGGCCTGCGGACAACGGTACTCTCGGCTTCATCGGGCCGATGGCATTGGCTCGACTCGAGACCGGTACAACCTCTGGTCGAGGTGGGCTTGGCAGTATCTACACTTGGGCCGCGGGCAACGGACTTGGATCCAACGATAACGTCAACTACGACTCGTATGCGAACTCACGTTACGTGATCGCTGTCGGTGCCATCGATCATAGCGGTGTTCAATCATTTTACAGCGAACCCGGCGCGTCCATGTTGGTGACCGCTTATTCCGAAGGGAGTGTGTCCGGCATCACCACGACCGATCTCGTGGGCAGCGATGGCGACAATGGCCTCCCCGATCAAAATTACACGAACTCCTTCGGCGGAACCTCCTCCGCTACGCCGTTGGTTTCCGGCGTCATCGCCTTGATGCTGGATGTGAATCCGGCCCTGACTTATCGAGATGTTCAACACATTCTCGCCAAGTCGGCCGAAAAGAATAATCCCGGCGATTCGGGTTGGACGAACAACGGCGCGGGACTCCACGTCAACCACAAATATGGCTTCGGGGCGATCGATGCCCTCGCAGCCGTCAATATGGCCAAGACCTGGACCAATGTGCCGGCGGCAATCGAGTTTGGCTCGCCAGTAATCAATGTAAATACGCCGGTCCCTGATAATAACGCAACGGGTGTGACTCGCACTTTCAACATGACTCAAGACATGAAACTTGAGCATGTTGAAATGGTCTTCAATACGACGGGCCATACCTGGCGGGGCGATTTGCGCGTCGTGCTTACCTCGCCATCGGGAACTCAGTCGGTCCTCGCCGAACAGCACCTTGGAGATGATGGAGACGACTATTCCAATTGGGTCTTCTCTACCGTGCGGCACTGGGATGAATCCCCGCTGGGAACCTGGACTATCCAAGTATCGGATGGCTTTACTGCTGATTTCGGCAATTGGGAAAACTTCAGTTTGAACTTTATTGGCACCCCTGCCGCCAACCCACCTTCGCTCGGGAGCATCGAGTCTTCGACACTCGACTATGTGACCGGGCAAGGCCAAGTTCAGATCTCTCAGTCCTTGACCGTGGTCGACACGGACAGTGTTAATGTTGGCGGCGCGACGGTCAGAATTACGACCAACTACAATAACACTCAGGACTTTTTGCGATTCACCAATCAGAACGGAATTAGCGGCAACTTCAGTGTGGCCACAGGTATTCTAACTCTTTCGGGTACGGCTACGGTTGCACAATATCAAGCGGCACTTCGTTCGGTTGCCTACGAAAACACCTCGGCTGCACCAACGATCTCTGTGCGTCGAGTCGAGTTTCGTGCCACGGATGTCGGGGGGGCTAATAGCAACATCCTCTTTCGAAACATCAACATCATCCCGGTGAACAGTCAGCCGACATTGAACTTGATCGGGAACCCACCGACGATCAACGAAGATGGCAGCCAGACGGTGAATCTCACTGGCATCACGGCTGGTGGCGATTCGCAGGATCTTTTCGTAACGGCGACTTCTGATAATCCGGGACTCATTTCGACGATCAATGTTAACTATACCAGTCCCGCCACAACGGGCTCGTTGAATTATTCCCCAGTTGCCGATCAGTTCGGAACTGCAATTATCACAGTGAAGGTCAAGGACTCCGGTGGAACATTCAACTTCGGCGTCGACGAGATCACACGCACTTTCACCGTGAATGTGAATAGCGTGAACGATGCCCCTCGCTACACGAAGGGCCCAGACTTCAATGTGATTTTGGATGCCCCGACTCAGACCTTCCCAAACTGGGCGACCGATATCAATCGCGGTGCGGCCAACGAATCCGGGCAAACTCTCACGTTTGTTGTTACCAACGGCGACAACGCTCTCTTCTCTTCGCAGCCCGCGATTGATGACAGTGGTACACTGACCTTCACACCAATGCTCGGAGCCTCGGGTTTCACCACAGTCAACGTTCGCCTGGAAGACAATGGCGGCACGGCATTCGGCGGCCAGTTCCAGAGCGGAACACAGAGCTTCACCATTAATATTGAGGCGAACGATGCGCCGGTTTTGGATAATTCGGTGACCCGTCGGTTCACGGCCATTCCACGCGGCACAACCGATCCGTTGGGTGATACGATCGCCTCGCTCGTTGGTCCAACCATTACCGACCCGGACCCGCTTCCTTTTGAAGGAATTGCTGTCACGAACCTGACAGAAACCGCCAACGGCACATGGCAATACTCGCTCGATGCCGGAGCAAATTGGCTCCCATTCGGAACGGTTTCGACAACGGCCGCGAGATTGCTGCGATCCACGGACATGGCTCGATTCATTCCAAGCAGTGCGACATTTGTCGGCACCCCCAAGATGAGCTATCACGCCTGGGATCAGACGTCGGGTGTGGCTGGCGATCCTGTCAATTTGGAGCCACTCGCTTCAACCACCGGTTTGGACCGGGCCTTTAGCCTCGCCTCGACCACGGCCGGCCTGCGGGTCGCCATGACCATGACGCCGTTGCTGGAAGACCCCAAGAAGAACAAGGGGGATCAGGTTTTTGCGATGACGGGAGCCTTGGTTACTGATCTCGATCTAAAAGCGAAGCGTGGCATCGCCGTGACCGGACTGGCGAGCACAACTCTTGGCACCTGGGAATACACCTCGGGAGGGAAATTTGTTCCCATCGGCTCGGTTAGCCCGAGCAATGCCTTGTTGCTGACCGACAAGGATCGCATTCGGTTTGTGCCCAACACGAACCAATCCGGCGAAGCGAAGTTCTTCTTCCATGCCTGGGACCAGACCAACGGCATTCGCGGCTCGCGGAAGGACATATCGGCACCGAATGACGTCGGCGGCGGCACAGCGTTCAGCGCTGTAGAAGACACCATGTTCATTCAGGTGCTGCCTGCCAACGATCAGCCGGTCCTCGCCCTGGGTGGCTTGGCCAATCTGACGCCCGTGCCCATTGGAACGGCCGAGCCAATCGGGAATACGGTGGCTCAAATTCTCGGTGGTTTTGTGACGGATGGCGATGCGACCGACCCTCGCGGAATGGGAATTGTGGGTCTGACCAACGTCAGCGGGACGTGGCAATACCGCCTGAATGGATCGGGGACATGGACGGACATTCCCGCGGCCAGCATCAAGTCAGCCTTCCTCCTTGGGGAACTTGATTCCGTTCGCTTCCGGCCGGCTTCAGCTTTTTCTGGCTCCTCGACGTTCAAGTTCAAAGCCTGGGATCAAAGCTCCGGCACGATTGGTGCCATGCTCGATCCGACCAAGAATCTGTCGTTCTCGGTTGGGACTCAAACGGCACGCGTTCTCATTTCTAATGAACCGCGGTTGGAGAACAGCTCCCCACAATTGAATACGTTATCTGCGCCGAACCTAACGCCCGGTGTCGAGGATAAAAATGGCGCGGGCGATCCGGTTTCGGCGATTTTGCTGGGTGGAACTTACGTCGTCGATCCCGACTTTGATGATCTTCAAGGAATTGTCGTCAAGGGCGCTACCTCGACGGCAGCCGGAACTTGGCAATTTAACGCTGGCGCAGGCTGGAAGAGCATGACCGATGCTTCCCCTTCGTCGGCAATTTTGCTGAGAGATACCGATAAAGTTCGCTTCCTCCCAGCCAAGAATGCAAACGGCCAGGCCACGCTGACCTTCCACGCTTGGGATCGTACTCAGGGCTCAGGCGGGCAGAGGGCTGATTTGACCAGGCCTGGAGCCATTGGCGGAACGTCAGCGTTCAGCTTCCTCTTCGATACTTGCACGATCAATATTACTCCGGTCAATGACGTGCCAGTTCTCAATGTGGAGCGGCTATTCTTGCTTTCCCCAATTGCAATCAGTGACCCCGATCCAGTCGGTGATCTGGTAGGTTCGCTGCTGGGATCGGCCGTCTCGGATGTAGACGTGGGTGATCCAAAGGGTATTGCGATCACCAAATTCGACCAGACACAGGGGGCCTGGCAATATCAACTGAATGGAACCTCCACGTGGGTGACGATCAGCGGAGTTTCGAACAATACCGCCACGTTGGTTCGGGACATCGACCGGCTTCGTTTCTTCCCCGTGTCAGGAATCGAGGCCAAACAGTTCTTGTCGTTCAAAGCTTGGGATCAATCCACCGGAACGGTTGGCGCTTCGGTTGATACCGCGGTGGGCACATCGTTCAGCAAGGCGACTGGAACTATGCTGGCAACGGTGAATGCCGTGAACGATCGGCCGATTCTTTATCCCAAGGTGGCCGCGCGATTGGATCCGGTCTTGACGAACGATTCCAATTCACCAGGCACGCTAGTCGGGAATCTCATGGCCTATTCGGCCATCGATCCGGATGCGAGTGCCCTCAAGGGAATGGCCGTGGTGATGACCGACATCAAGAAGGGGACTTGGCAGTTCTCCACCGATGCCGGTACTAACTGGCAAGCAGTCGATGCGGTTTCAACCAAGCTGGCTTTGTTATTGCGAGCACAAGATTTGATTCGCTTCGTGCCAGTCGGAGGTTTTGTCGGAACCGCGAAGTTGACCTACCATGCCTGGGATCAGACGACCGGAACCGAAGGAACCAAAGTGAATCCGCTGGCTCCCGGTGCGACGGCTTTCAGTACAGCCAAGGCGACCTCGATCGTGAAAGTGAACACGGCCCCGAATATCGATGCATAGTAGTCGGCACACTCCGTGTGCCGACCGTTCTGCACTCTTGCTCTCGGAAAGTCGGCACACGGAGTGTGCCGACTACTTTTTCCGATCCCCCACAAACGTCAACACGCCCATTCCTTCTGGCCGTGGGGTCACGCCGGCCGGGCCGCTCCAGGCCTGGATGCCTTTGCCGGGCACGGTGCGAACGACATTCACGGCCCATAATTTTCCGGGCACGACAACTTCGCCGGTCAGTTCTTTCAGCGGAATCGCCACCTCGGCAGTCCAGCCTGATTCGTCGGCGTGGACGGCAACGAACCACTTGGGGTTCCAAGTTTTGTCGCCCCAGCAATCCGCAGCCAAGGCCCCGCGCTGGTCGATTTGCAACTGGTAGTATGTTTGATAATCGCGATCGAGGTCGATCATCAAGCTCACGCGATCGAACGCCCGCAGATCCATGTCGTGCGTCCTACCTTCGGCCTTCTCTTTCTTCATGCCGGCTGGATGCTTGCAGACCACGGCAACATACAGGTGCTCGTCGTCGATGGAGAACGCGGCCCGCGAGCCGGCGGCCTGAGCTTCCGCGACCGCATTCGGATCGGGTTTTCCCGGCCTTTCCTTGACCATTCGTTCGATCGCGTCCTTGCAGCCAAACTCGCTGCCGAGTTCTCCTGCCGTGGTCGCGAGAGGCATCGGGATGGCGTCTTGCCAGCAGGCATCGTCGAGTTTGCCATCGAGATATGGCCTTTGATTCGTGCGCCGACATGCACCCACTGGCTTCGGCGGCATCGCCTGCCCGCCACGATTCAGCAGCCAGGATTCGAGCATGACGCATTCGCGCCAGGGATCCGCCCCGCGTGCCGCCGTCGGCGAGCCGAGCGGAACCGTGGTTTCCGTGATGTAACGCAACAGCCACTTTTGTGATTCCTCGGCTCGGCCCAGTTGACGGCGGGCGGCAGCCAGGCAAAGATTCGTCGGCAAATCGCGAGCATACAGGCTTCCATGTGCCTCCAGACGACTTTCGAAATCGAGAGCCCCTTCATACCACTTGCGTGCCGACACCATCGCGGGAATTGTCTCGCGATGTGTGCTTTGGACGAGTTGGGTTTCCGGCGGCAGCTTGTCCTTGACCTTCGCCTTCGGAATGACCCGGCGTGGATCGGCTCGATCTTTCAAGTTGAAGGAGAGATCAGCGAGTTCGACGAACTGACCCAACTCAGCTCGATGCCGTGCTTCGCTGCTCGAATGAAACCGAACCAGCCATCGAGCGGCTTCGAGCCCCAGCGGATGGCCGGGATATTTGTTGAGCAAGAGGACAAATGCCTCGCGGGCCATGGACCACTGGCCGGTGTTCGCATAGCTTGAAGCGGCTGTGAACAAGGCATTGCCAGCGTCCATAGGCGGGAGATCGTTCAAGGCCTCGCCAATCGCGGACAGTGCTTGCTCGGCACTTGCGAGACCGCCAACCTTGCCGGCAACGACGGCTTGCACATTTCGCTTCTTTTCGTGGGCGATCTTCAACGCTGTTCGTTTCGGTCCGTCTTGTTCGGCAAGTGCCGGCAACTCCCGCCGGGCCGCTCCACCTGGTGCCAGGGGAATGCCTTCGAAGATCTTGGTCTGTCCTTCGGCATCCTTCAGCCGGGTCGCAACCAGGCGATATCCCGGCACGGCGCGAGCTTCATCCCACAGACGAAACGCCTGTGAAGCAAAGCCCTGGGCACTGTCGCCGATGCGTGGCAATGAACTCGTGACATCGACATTCACGGCGGCCGGGTCACTCTTGTTCAACGTGACGAGCAGCTTTCGTCCGGCCCATTCTTGCAGGCCCAGGTTCTTGATTTGCTCGGGGAAAATTTCGGGATCGGCCGCGACATCGAACGCCTTGCGAAGCACTTCAAACACGGCACGCGAGGATTCGTCGGTCGGCGAATCGGTGACGATGACATCCGGCTTCCAGATTCGAAGAGACAAAACCATTTGCCTCAGCATGGCCACGGCCGCCTTCTCGCCGTGCCGCCGTTCCCAAGTATCGAGGATGGCCTGCATGTCGGCCCCGTCTTGAAAGCCGGCCATCGGGAATTGCCAGAGGACTTCTCCGGCTGCACCACCTGTTTGCCGCATGGCGAAACTCAGGCGTTCGTTGTCGGTAGCTCGTTGAGGGTCGGCTGCCTTCATGGCCGCTGCAATTCGTTCGACATCGGTGTCGTATCGGCGTGCCAGCGTGGCCGGATCGGGACACGTCACGCCCAAAGCAACTACTAAATAGCCTTCTTCCCCGCCCAAAGCGGCAACTGTATCGAGCGGAACTCGCTTGGCATCCGAGTGAACGAACATCATCGCCGAACGCATGCCCCCCTGATGCTGCACGGCCCAGGTTTTGCCACCATCGATTGTCGCCAAAATCGTGCCAAGTTCACCGGCGGCCCAGCCATGATTTTCATCCAGGAAGCAAACGGCATGAAGTGGCAACCCTTGGCCGGTTTTCACGATTTCCCACGACAGGCCATGATCGGCGGAGTGGAACACAATCGAGCCGGGCCGACCCACGGCCCAAACGTGTGAGCCATGAACCGCGACCGCATTGAAGTCGATCGAGGCCCGAATGCTCTGAGGTAATTTGAGATCCGGAAAGCCCCAGCGAACGCCGGCCGTATTCTGGCTAACCATGATCAGTCCGCCCTGTCCGACGGCCACGGCACGATCGCCGTTCAGCTTCAGGCCCTTCACATTTCGGCCTGCAAGCGAATCGACATCGGCCATACCCATTGCGCCATCTCGAACGGGGGCGAGCCGATTCCAGGTGCCGGCCAAGACGCCGGTTTCCAGATCGGAGAAATCACCGGTCAGCCACGAGGGTGTACGCGTGCCAGCCACGGGCTTCCAATTACGGCCTCCATCGAGAGTAGTGAACATGCCGCCAGGAAAGACTTCGTTACCATCGCCGGCCGCGATGCCGGTGCGTTCGCCAAAGAACTTCACAAGGTTCAATCCGGGCATTGCGTTGGTGCTCACGCTCAACCATGTGAGCCCACCATCGCTTGTAGCCAGGACTACACCGGAAGAGCCACCCCCCGCTAGCTCGGTTCGGCCAACAATCCAGCCAGAATAGGGCGTGAGAAAGTGCATCGAACGTAGTGATGCCCTGGTGCCAGAAGCCTGTCGTTCCCAGGTTTTGCCATTGTTGATCGTGTGCCAAATGACGCCATCATCGCCGGCGGCCCAGCCTTCGTTCTCGTCTACGAACTGAATCGTCCGAAGTGCAGCATCGCCGAATTGGGCAGGTTCCTGAGCGAGAATCGGACAGGCAATTAGCAAGCAGGCGGCAAGTGTGCGCATTGGGTTTCCCTTGGCATTGAATCGCGAATGGAACATAGCGGACTGATGGGGCAATCTGTCCCCTGTGCCCTATTGGTCCCATTTCAACAAGCCCCAGCAAATAGCCTCGCCTCCTTGGAAAATCCAGGCGGATTCGCTAAAGTCGCGATTTGCAATTGCCGACAAGCCTCCCCCAGGCTCCCGACAACCGGCATATCTTGCCTAAATTCTCCTCGGCGATGGAATGATCCGAACAGTCGGCATGAACCGCAAGGCCCACACAACCGATACATACGGAGTCCCTAGTTTCTCCGTCGAGGTGGTCATGGATCTGACTCGTCGTACCATTTTGCACGGCGCAGCCGTAGCGGGCGGCCTAATGCTCGCGTCCCGGATGCCCACCAAGGCGGCCGGGAAGGGCAACCCCGGCTGGATCGAAGGGAAGATGACGGGGGCCATGGCGGTTGTCGAGACATTGATTCAAGAGGGCTGCGAGTGCGTTTATGGAATTCCAGGCGCTCAGGAGAACGAGCTTTGGGACGCGATGAAGACCAAAGGCCTGCCCTACCTGCTCTGTACCCATGAATTCAGTGCATCAACGATGGCTGATGGGTATGCCCGGACCAAGGGAAAGCCTGGTGTGTTGGCCGTGGTTCCAGGGCCCGGTGTGACCAATTCGCTTACAGGCATGGGCGAAGCACTGATTGATTCCGTGCCGCTCGTGGCCATCGTCGGCGACATTGCACAGGGCGAAAAATTTCGACCGTTCCAAGTGCATTGCCTCGATCAAGTCGCACTGCTGAAGCCGGTCACCAAGGGTGTTTTCCACGTCGAAAAGGTCGATCAAATCGCGGCGGCGATTCGTGCTGCTTTCACACTGGCCATGTCCGGCGAACCCGGTCCAGTGGCCGTGGTGATTCCGTATACGCTCCTCGTCGATGCCCACGATTTTAGGACGCCGCCCGGTGAAGCCCCCTCCATGCCGTTCGACGAAAAATCCTTTGTAGAAGCACTGAAGATCCTGAAAGAAACTCGGCTGAAGGTCGGCATCTACGCCGGGCAGGGCTGTCAGAATTACTCGGATGCCCTCGTTCAACTGGCTGAAGTCTTGCAGGCACCGGTTGCGACAAGTGTTTCGGGCAAGGGCGTGTTTCCGGAATGTCACCCACTTTCGGTCGGATGGGGTTATGGTTCACACGCCACGGGTGTGTCCGAGAAAATCTTCGATAGCAAGATTCCCACTCAGCAAATCGATGTCCTCCTGGCGATCGGCGTGCGCTTCAGCGAGGTTTCGACCGGCTACTACAACATGCCGAAGATTCAAAAGGTCATTCACGTCGATGCCAATGCCTGCAATTTAGGCAAGGTTTTGAAAACGGACGTCTGCGTTCATGCCGATGCGGGCATCTTTCTCGCCAAGACATTGGAATTCGCCCCGGCTTTGAAGCATGAATTCGACGGCAAGTTGCAAGATCGCATCAAGGCCGGAAAGGCCGACGACCTTCAACGACACAACAAGCAGGAGGCACTTTCTGGGGCGGACCCGATGCAGTTTCTCCTGAAATTGCGAAAATGTCTGCCGGAAGAAGGCCTGGTTTTCGTCGATGTGACCGTGAGCGAGCATCTCGCAGCCGAGGCTTTTCAGGTCACAAAACCTCGAACCTATTTCAATCCGACCGATAACCAGGCGATGGGCTGGTCGATTCCCGCCGCACTGGGTGCCGCGAAGGTTTCACCGGGAAAACCAGTCGTCACCATCACGGGTGATGGTTGTTTCATGATGTCCGCAATGGAAATCTCTACGGCCGCCCGCGAAAATCTGCCGGTCAAGTTCTTCATCCTGGACGATCAGGCTTACCACTAC
>Ga0105044_10010278_pt1 | contig 12785 bp, 11 predicted proteins | sample MAT01_FD_78092 | JGI IMG/M metagenome (GOLD analysis project Ga0105044, IMG submission 78092) | Freshwater microbial communities from Lake Fryxell liftoff mats and glacier meltwater in Antarctica - MAT-01 | ecosystem: Environmental > Aquatic > Freshwater > Ice > Liftoff microbial mat | place...
AAAATTCGTCCCGCCCCACAAGGGCTACACATCGTCCACCGACCGAGTCCTATTTCAGCGCGGCGATTTCTTGCAGCTTTCGGCGCAGGCCCGGGCCCCACACCAGCAACGCCGCCACCCGACCCCGCACCTTCACCACTTGCAGCAGGTAGTCGCCCACCGACCGGCCCGCGACAAGGTAGTGCCCGTCGGCCAACTGCTGGTCAAACCACGCCACCTGCGCCTCCGTGACCGTCTCCACGGCCACTTCGGCGCCGGTGGAATCATTTATTTTGGACGTGGCTGCTTCAGGTGCTGAGTTCGTCCCTACCCGTCAGGGCAAAAGCGGCGGTTTTGTCTAGCCCAAAAGCGTGACCTCTTTCTTTCAGGCACTTATCATTTCAGAAAAAAGACTCTGTAAACCCGACCGGGGACATCATGCTTGGAATTGTCATTTACACAACATCTGGCCTCGATGCATCTTGAAAACGTTATCCCACACACTCGCCCCATAGCCAGTCTCACAGATGTAGCTCGTTTTGCAAAAGTCTCAAACGCCACCGTATCGCGAGTGATCAACAACTCGGATAAAGTGGTGCCTGAGACGCGTGATTTGGTGCACAAGGCGATGGTTAAACTTGGCTACAAACCGAACCGCGTAGCGCGACGTCTGCGTCAAAAAGGTGGAGTGCGACATCTGCTGGGTCTGATCATTCCGGACATCCAGAACCCCTTCTTTGCCGAATTGGCCCGGGGTGTGGAAGACGTTGCTTACGCTCATAAGTTCGCCGTGATGCTTTGTAATTCCGACGAAAATCTGAAGAAGGAGGAGTTCTACATTGAGGTGCTTCAGTCCGAGTCTGTTGACGGCATCATTCTACCACCGATCAGCGAGTGCGACTTGGTGGTGCTGAAGTTGATCAAATCCGGCCTGCCAGTCGTTACCGTCGACCGGAGCTTGACGCACGGAGCTATGGACAAGGTGGAAGTGGATAACCGACGGGGCGCTTTCGAGGCGGTTGATCACCTCATCAAGCTTGGGCATCGCCGAATCGGTTTAATTGCCGGTCGAATGAATGTATCGACAAGCCGAGAGCGCCGGCTCGGCTACGAGGACGCCATGATGGAGCACAAGCTGCCGGTGCAACCGGAATACATCCGCGGCGGAGACTTCAAGCAGGCAAGTGGACGGGCCATGACCGAGGAGTTGCTGGAACTCTCGCCGCCGCCAACGGCGCTCTTTGTTTTGAACAATTTGATGACAGTCGGTGCACTTGAGGCCATCCACCGGAGGAAATTGAGAATCCCCCATGACATCGCAGTGATTGGCTTCGACGACTTGCCTTGGGCCGAGGCGCTCGATCCGCCGCTCACTGTTGTCCGGCAACCAGCTTACGAAGTCGGCCGAGCGGCGGCGGAATTACTACTCAGGCGGTTGGAAAATCCAGCGGGGGCTGTAACTCATCTAAAATTACTTCCCAAATTGGTCCTTAGAAACTCGTGTTGATAAACGGGTAGTGTTTTAAAACGGAGCAAACAAACAAAATGAAAACGTTTACATTGATTTGTTCTGAATCTCCATTTAGAGAATTACCCTCATGTTCCCTGCCATATTCGGCTGGATAAAAGTTACCTCACGCTGCTTCTTGTTTGGATTGAGCCTGCTCGCTTTTTTGAAACTCGTGCAGCCAACCTATGGAGAAGCGCCAAGACTAGCGTTGGCGATCGTGACCGATCAATTCCGCCACAATTACTTGGATCGTTTCGAGCCGTATTTCAGTGAGAACGGATTCCGTCGACTGCCTGCCTCGAGAACAAACTTCGAGGACTGCCATTCCCGCCATGATGTTACGAAGACTTCGCCCGGCCATGCCACGATCTCGAGCGGCGTGTATGCAGAAGTGCACGGCATCGTCGCAAACGAGCGGGTTGATCCCATGACTTGGCGGGTGATTGAATCGAACGAGGATCACGAGTTTCCCTTGGTCTGCGCGTCGCCGCGCGTCGGTCATTTACCTGGCGGAGTGCTCGAAGCCAAAGGCGGTCGATCCCCGAGCAATTTTCCAGCCACGACGGTGGGCGACCAGCTGATGCTCCGCTTTGGCTCCCCCCCTCGAGTCTTTTCCGTCGCACATAAGGACCGGTCAACGATCCTAATGGCTGGCAAGCTAGCGGACTCGGCCTACTGGATTGTCGATGGGCGGATTGTCACCTCAACCTACTATCGGGACCAGTTGCCGGATTGGATTGAGGAATTCAATGCCGGGGGCCGCGCCGATAAAATATTCGGTCAAACTTGGGGCCACCTGCTTGCCCCAACGGTCTACGACGCGGTGCAGGGGTCAGACGATGCGCCGGGCGAGAACACCGATTTCGGGTTTGGCCGCACTATGCCCAAGCAACTCGACGGCGGCGCGGCAGTGATTACGGCGAAATTCTACGAGGCGTTTGAAACCACCCCGGCCGCGTCGGCACTGATCGGCGAATTTGCCAGTCTGGCGTTCAAGAAAGAACAACTTGGCCAGCACGCTCATACCGATCTGCTTTGCGTCGGTTTCTCCCGAATAGACAAGATGGGGCATGCCGACGGACCTGACAGTCACGAGCTCATGGATTCGATTGTGCGTCTCGACGGCCTAATCGCGAAACTGCTGGACACCATCGATCGCGAGGCGGGCTTGCAGAATTGTGTTGTCGTGTTTACCGCGCATCACGGCGCCAGCCCTTTGCCCGAGCATATGCGTGCGCTCTGCGGGATGATTCCCACCGGCCGTTTAGATAAGGTCGCGCTTGATGCGGCAGGCACGGCGGCCCTTTATCGGGAGTTTCGGCCTGCGCCGAACGACGATTACTGGTGCCTCCGGGATGATTTTGGCTACCACCTCCGGCCGAGTGTGCTAAACGCGAACAACGTCAGTCTGGCTGACGCGGCGGAAGTTGCCCGTCAGGCCCTGCTTTCTCGGCCCGAGATTGCGCAAGCATTCACCTCGGCCGAGGTTCTTGCCATGACCGCCGAGGGTAACTCGCTAGGTGCCCGGTCGCGGCGCAGTTTTTTTACGGGACCCATTCAAGACATGGTGTTTGTGCTCAAGCCCCGCTTCATCGACCGGCCGGAAACCGGCACCAACCACGGCTCTCCCTACGATTACGACAGCCACGTGCCGCTCCTCTGGTTTGGTGCCGGGGTGCCTGCCGGTAGGCGCAATGAACGCGTCGGAGTGGACGATCTCGCACCGACGTTTGCCGCCCTTTTAGGCGTGCCGACGCCTCCACAGGCCATAGGCCGTCGGCTCTTCTGATCCCCCGTGTCCAACTCAAACTCAAATCTCCTCCAGATGCGCGGCATCACGAAACGCTACCCAGGCGTGGTGGCGCTCGATGGCGTTGACCTCGCGGTGGACCGCGGTGAGGTGCACATCCTGCTGGGTGAGAATGGAGCAGGCAAATCGACCCTTATGAAGATCCTCGCGGGCGCCGTGTCGAGCGACGCTGGCACCATCGTCCTCGATGGTCACGAGGGTTCCATCGATTCTCCGCGCGCCGCCCAGGCCGCCGGGGTGAGTATCATCTACCAGGAATTCAACCTCGTGCCGCATCTGTCGGTAGCGGAAAATATCTTCCTCGGCCGCGAACCCCGGGGTCTCGTGCCGGGTGTGCTCAGCGGCACGCGTCTCGCGGCGGACGCCACCCGGTGGCTGCGTGAGCTCGACGTGGACATCGATCCGCATGCCACCGTGGACAGTCTCGGGGTGGCTGAGCAGCAGATGGTCGAGGTGGCCAAGGCCCTGTCGATCGACGCGAAGATCCTCGTGATGGATGAACCGACCTCGGCCTTGTCCGACAAAGAGATCAGCCGGCTCTTCAAGGTCATCCGCGCCTTGCGCGCGCGCGGAGTGGCAATCATCTACATCTCGCACCGGATGGAGGAACTCTTCCAGATCGGCGACCGCGTCACCGTGATGCGTGATGGCCGCTACATTGCGACGCGAGAGATTCCGACGACCACTCTGGCGGAGCTTATCAGCCTGATGGTCGGCCGTGATCTGACCGATCATTTTCCCAAGAAGACGGTGCCGCCCGGCGAGGAATTGCTGCGCGTTGAGCATCTTTCACGTCACGGTGTGCTCCACGATATCTCGCTTACGCTCCGGCGCGGCGAGGTGGTCGGTTTGGCCGGCCTGATGGGTTCCGGCCGCACTGAGCTGGCCCGCGCGATCTTCGGCGCCGACCCGATCGATGGCGGGCGCATCGCGATCCGTGGTCGCGCGGTCGTCATCGATTCCCCCCGGCGGGCGATCAGCCTCGGGCTCGGCCTGCTCACCGAGGACCGCAAACGTCAGGGTCTCGTGCTCTGCCTCGATATCCAGGCCAACATCGGTCTTGCCAGCCTCGACCGCTTCAGCACCGCCGGCGTTGTGGACGGTGGCCGCGAGGCGGTCGCGGCGCAGAAACTTTCCAACGATCTGCGCGTGAAGACGCCCGGCCTCCACCAGCGGGTGGTCAATCTCAGCGGGGGAAACCAGCAGAAGGTAGTCCTTGCGAAATGGCTCTGTCGCGATGCCGACATCTTGATCTTCGACGAGCCGACGCGCGGCATCGATGTCGGGTCGAAGGTCGAGATATACCTACTCATCAACCGCCTCGCCGCCGAGGGAAAGGCCATCCTCATGATTTCCTCGGAGATGCCCGAGATCCTCGGCATGAGCGACCGCATCCTCGTGATGAACCGCGGACGCCTCGCCGGCGAATTCACCGCGGCCGAGGCCACACAGGAGAAGATATTGCACTCCGCCCTCGGCGCCCAAGCCGCATGAAACCACACCCGATGATCGCCCGCAACGCCCGTCAGTTCGGCACGTTCGCTGTCTTCGTCGTCCTTTGCGTTGTCATCACCATCCTGACACCGCACTTCTTCACGGTTTCCAACCTGCTCAATGTCGCGCAGCAGACCGTGATCAACGCCATCATCGCGGTCGGTCTCACCTTTGTTATCATCTCCGGCGGCATCGATCTCTCGGTGGGTTCGATCCTCGCCTTCTCCGGTGTCGTCATGGCGCACACGCTACGACTCGATTGGCCGTTACCAATGGCTATGCTCGCCGGGATTTCGGTGGGTGCCGGGTGTGGGCTCGTCAACGGCCTGCTCATCTCCTACGGTCGGTTGCCGCCCTTCATCGCGACGCTGGGCATGATGAGCGTGGCGCGGGGCGGGGCGTTGCTCGCCACCGACGGCCGGCCGGTCTCCGGTTTCGCCGAGTCTTTCCGTTGGTTTGCCACGGGTCAAGTTGCGGGGATTCCGGTGCCCGTGGTCGTCATGATCCTGGTTTACGTGGCGGCGCATTTCGTTCTGAAGAAAACCAAATTCGGCCGCTACACCTATGCCATCGGCGGCAACGAGGAGGCCTCGCTGCTTTCTGGCGTGCCGGTGCGGCTCTATAAGATCGGCATCTACGCCGTCGGCGGCGGCCTCGCCGCGCTCTCGTCCGTCCTTCTCACTGCCCGCCTCAACTCCGCTCAGCCGATCGCCGGCCTCAGCTATGAGCTCGACGCCATTGCCGCCACCGTCATCGGCGGCACCAGCCTGATGGGCGGGCAGGGCTCCGTCATCGGCACCCTCATCGGCGCGCTCATCATGGGCGTGCTCCGCAACGGCCTCAACCTGCTCGGCGTGTCGTCGTTCATCCAACAGGTCGTCATCGGCGTCGTCATCATCGCTGCGGTGCTGCTCGACACCTTTTTCAAGCAATCGAAACGCTAACCCCTGATCCCATGAAAAAAATCCCCCCCCTGCTTCTAATCTCAGCCCTGATGCTGTCCGGCTGCGGCCGTAAGACCGAGTCCACCTCCGGTGCCCCGGCCAGACCCGTCGTCGCCCTCGTCGTCAAAACCTTGAACCATCCCTTCTTCATCGACATGCAACGCGGTGCCGAGGAGGCCGCCAAGGCGGCCGGGGTAGACCTCGTCGTGCAAGCGGCCGAGCGTGAGATCGATGTCGAGCGGCAGATGCAGATCATCGAGAATCTCATTCAGCGGAAGGTGAATGTGCTGGTCGTCGCCCCGAGCGGTTCGCGCGAGATCGTGCCGGTCGTCGTCAAGGCTAACCGGGCGGGTATTCCCGTGATCGTGGTCGACACCCGCGTCAACGCTCCGGCGCTGAAGGCCGCGGGCGGGCATACGGCTACTTTCATCGGCTCCGACAATTACGAGGGAGGAAAGTTGGCCGGCGAATTCATGGTGCAGAAAATGGGCGGCAAGGCGCGCATCGCCGTGCTTGAGGGCATCCCGGGTCACGAGACGGGCGACGCCCGTCTCAACGGCTTCCGCGACGCACTCAAGAGTGCGCCCGGCATGGTGATCGTTGCCTCGCAACCCGCCAATTGGGAGCGCGACCAAGGTTACAATGTCTTTCAGAACATCATGCAGGCGCACCCCGACGTGAACGCCATGTTCGCCGCCAGCGACCTCATGGCGCTCGGTGCGATCGAGGCCATCGCTGCGGGCGGCAAGGCCGGCAAGATCACCGTAGTCGGTTTCGACGCGCTCGACGAGGCCCGCGCCGCAGTGCAGCAGGGCACGATGGCCGGCACTGTAGCCCAAGATCCGGCGCAGATGGGCCGCGTCGGTGTCGAGTGGGCCGCCCGCATCCTCAAGGGCGAGACGGCACCCGCTGACATCGCGGTGCCTATCCAGTTCGTGAAGTAACTTTCTCCTCCAATGAACAAGCCAATCAACATCGGTGTCGTGGGGCTCGGCCGGCTCGGCCGGCGCTACGCCAGATATTTCACCAACCGTCTGCCCGGCGCGCGGCTCTATGCCGTGACCGACATGCAGCCCGAGGCCGTCGGGGCCGCCGTCGCCGAGACCGGCGCGAAGGGCTATGCCAGTTACCAGGAATTGCTCGCCGACCCGGCCGTCGACGCCGTCGTCGTCATGACGCCGACCAAGGCACACGGTGAGGTCGTCATCGCCGCAGCCGCCGCGAAGAAGGCTATTTTCTGCGAGAAACCGCTGTCGCTCGAGATCTCTGAGGGCGAGGCCATGAAGGCAGCCGTGGCGAAACACGGCGTATTTTTCCAGCTCGGCTTCATGCGCCGGTTCGACCGCGCCTATGCCGTCGCGAAGCAACGGATCGATGCCGGAGAAATCGGCACGCCGGTCATCTTCAAGTCGACCTCGAAGGATCAGTTGCCCCCGCCGGTCGAGTATCTGCGCCCGACGAGCAGCGGCGGTTTGTTCATCGATATGGGCATCCATGACTTCGACTTGGCTCGCTGGTATATGGGCGAGGTGAAGGATGTGTTCAGCGTCGGCAACTCCATTGCGTTCCCCGAAATCTCCACGGTGGGAGACTTCGAGAACGGTCTGAGCACGATGACCTTTGTTAACGGCGGCATCGGCACAATCAGCCTGAGCCGCATTGGCATCTACGGTTATGGCATCCACACGGAGATCGTCGGCACCAAGGGCACGATCCAGATCGGCTACGATCGAGAGACCGCTATTCTCATGATGACGAAGAACCAAATTGCACACGACACCGTGCCCGGTTTCTACGAACGCTTCGAGCAGGCCTATATCACGCAGCTCCAGGATTTCGTAGACAACCTCGTGCACGGTCGGCCTGCGCCGATCGTGTGCGATGACGGTATCCTTGCGCAAAAGATCGCCATTGCGGCCACGAAGTCACTGCACAGCGGCAAGCCCGAGCGCGTAGCTTGAGCCGTAATTTGTTTTGGGGTTATCCAGCCGGAACGGACTAAGGTTCGCCCGGCTTTTTTATGTGGCCTCAGGCATTACAGTGAGGCGAGCCAGCCGCCGTCTACATATAGGATCTGACCGTTGACAAAGTCTGAGGCGGGGGAGGCGAGGAAGACGGCTGCACCGACCAGATCATCCGGTGTTCCCCAGCGTGCGGCGGGCGTGCGGGTTTTCACCCATTGGTCGAACTCTGGGTTTGCGGCGAGGTGTTGTGTCATCTCGCTGAGAATGTAGCCAGGGCCAATGCCATTGGCTTGGATGTTGTGGCGACCCCACTCGACCGTCATTGCCTTGGTCAGCATCTTCAACCCACCTTTTGCCGCCATGTAGTTGCCGGTTGTCGGTCGGCCAGCCTCGCTCATCAGTGAGCAGATATTTATGATTTTTCCGCTTCGGCGTTCGATCATCCCACCGGCAACAGCTTGGGCCATGAGGAACGCGCCGGTCAGGTTGACATCGAGCACTTCCTGCCAATGCGAAATTTCGAGATCGAGCAGCGCGCCGTAACGGTGGATTCCGGCATTGTTTATGAGAATGTCGATTCCGCCGGAATTTTGCTCCAGCTCTTTTACACTACGTCGCACCGCGTCGCGGTCGGTGACGTTGAATAGTGATACCTCGGCTTGATAGCCTTTCTCACGCAGGGCGGAAATCGCCGCCGTCGCTCTAATGGAATCCAGATCGTTTATGATGACTTTGGCGCCCGCTTCGGCGACAGCTTCTGCAATTCGTAATCCGAGTCCACGCGCAGAACCGGTGATGAGGGCCCGACGGCCATCCAAAGAGAACATTTTCATAGGGAAAACAGACGGACGCCTGCAAACCATGGTTGAATGTAAGGATATGGCAATATTTTCGGCGACGGGTTACTTTTTGCTTTACGGGGAGACGAGTAAAGGGAAAATGTAATCGTTTTCATGAATACCCCTGATGCCCTCCACCATCGCTACTCCAAGTAAGATTTCCGGTCCTCGCCATGGTTTTCCATATGGACTGACTTGGCTCACTCGCGAGAGCGAGAAGCGCTCGGTTGCGCATACGGATTTTGGTATTTGCCGCCAGCGTCGCGGCGAGATCATGTCGGCTACTTCCCCAAAAGAATCCCTGTGGGTCTTACTGCAGGGCAGCGCTCGACTCACCTTTGGTGGAAGCATCGTGAATGTGTCGCGTAGCTCAATCTTTGGGGAGGGACCGGTCGCGCTCAATTTCGGTGCTGGGGAGCCGGTATCGATCCACTCACTCTCGGGTGGGACGGAATGGGCGGTAATGCGGGCCAAAAATCCACGTATGAAAGGAACTCGACTCTACCAACCTGCAGATGTCGCGTTGGAGAATCGGGGCACCGGGCTCGCCCAAGGCGCCTGCCTTCGCCTTGTCCGCACCATTTATGACTATACGACGCGCGCGGACTCGTCCTTTGTCATCGGCGAAGTCGTCAATCTTCCGGGTCGCTGGTCGAGTTACCCACCGCACCATCACGTCCAGCCGGAGATCTATCACTACCGCTTCACCGGCGCTGCAGGCTATGGTCATGCTGAGATCGGTGAAAACGTATACAAAGTAACGGCCGGTGACACAACCGTGATCCCAGGCGGACTGGATCATGCCCAAGTATCCGCCCCGGGTTACGGTATGTATTATCTCTGGGTTGTCCGTCATCTGCCGGGGCGTCCCTACAAGGGATTCAAGGTCACTCCGGCCTACCGCTGGCTGCTGGACCCGGCCAAGCAAGGTTGGGAGCCGCCCAAGTCGCTCTTCCGATGAAAACCATCCGCACCACCACCGCAGCGGCCGTCGTCCGCTTTCTTCAGGCACAGTTCGTGCGTCGTGATGGCGTCGAGCACCGTCTGATCAACGGGGTCGCGGGCATTTTCGGTCACGGCAATGTGACCGGATTCGGCCAGGCGCTGGAGGAGTTCGGCGGCAAAGGGCTGCCATTTTACCAAGCGAAGAACGAGCAGGCGATGGTCCACATGGCCATCGCCTACGCGAAGACGAAACAACGCCTCGGCACGCTGGCCTGCACGAGTTCCATCGGTCCGGGTGCGACAAACATGGTCACCGGCGCCGCTACAGCGACGGTCAACCGCTTGCCGGTGCTGTTGCTGCCGGGTGACATTTTTGCCAACCGCCGGCCCGGACCCGTGCTGCAACAACTGGAATTTTCCGCAAGCCAGGACGTGAGTGTCAACGACTGCTTCCGCCCCGTCTCGAAATACTGGGATCGCATCAACCGTCCCGAGCAAATTCTGACGGCGCTGCCTGAAGCCATGCGCGTGCTGGCGGACCCGGTCGAGACCGGAGCCGTCACCATCGCGCTGCCCGAGGACGTGCAGGCCGAGGTCTTCGACTGCCCCGTGAATTTCTTTGCGAAGAAAGTCTACGACGTCCGGCGCGCGCCGGCCGCGGCGGAAGCCGTGCGCGCCGCGGAGAAACTGCTGCGCACGGCGCGACGGCCGCTGCTTGTCGCCGGCGGCGGCGTGCATTATTCCGACGCCACGGCTGCGCTGCAGAAATTCGTTGAGGCCACCGGAATCCCGGTTGCGGTGACCCAGGCAGGGAAGGGTGCTTTGCTCGAGAGTCATGCCCTCGGACTCGGCGCGGTGGGTGTCACCGGCACCCAGGCGGCGAACCGCATCGCGACTGACGCGGATGTCGTCGTGGTCGTCGGCACCCGTCTGTCAGACTTCACAACGGCCTCCAAGACCCAGTTCCAGCATCCCGGCGTCCGCTTCATCAGCATCAACGTTAACGGCGCCGATGCCGCCAAACACGGCGCCCTGCCGCTGCTCGGTGACGCCCGCGCCACCCTGGCGGCCCTCGGTCGGGCGCTCGCCGGTTGGAAGTCTCCGGTCGCACATCGTCGCGCCGTGACCGCCGCCCGACTCGCGTGGGAAAAACCGTGGCGGGCGATGACTTCGCCGTCGCGCCGCAGCCCGGACGGACTGCTCTATCAGAGTCAGGTCGTCCGGGTGTTGAACGAGTTCGCGGATGCCCGCAGCACGGTGGTGCACGCTTCCGGCGGTATCCCCGGCGACATCCACAAGCTCTGGCGCGGGAAGTCTGCCACCGACTACCATTCCGAATACGGCTATTCCTGCATGGGTTACGAGATCGCCGGCACGCTTGGGGTGAAGCTCGCCGACCCGCGACGCGAGGTCTACGCCTTGCTCGGCGACGGCAGCTACCTGATGTTAAACCACGAGATCGTGACGTCGGTGCAGGAGAAGCTGAAGATCACCATCGTCTTGGTGGACAACCACGGCTTCGGCTGCATCCACAACCTGCAGCGGGCGAAGGGCGGGCGCAGCTTCGGCAACGAGTTCCGCGTGCGCGCGCTGCGCACAGGCCGGCTCGAAGGCGCCGCCGTGCCGGTCGATTTCATGGCCAACGCCCGCAGTCTCGGCGCGACGGTTCTGTCCGCGCACGACGAAGGCTCGCTGCGCCTCGCGCTGCAGGCCGCGAAAAACCAACAGAACACCTGCCTGATCTATGTTCCGGTCACCCCGGGCTCGGTGATGCAGGGCTTCTCCTGGTGGGATGTCCCGCCTGCGGCTGTCTCCGGGGTGCCGACGGTGCGCGCCGCCCGGGCTGCTTACGAGCGGGCGCTCAAGCGCCAGCGTTTTTATTACTGATGATTGCCCCTGCTTCCGCTTCCGCTCCCACGGTGCTCGCCGGCTGCCAAGTCGGCGCCAACCCAATCATCTGGAGCAACGACGATTTCAACGATCTCGGCGGTGACGTGCCGCTTGATGTGATCCTGCAGGAAATGCGGGAAGCCGGGTTTGCCGGCAGCGAACTCGGCCACGCTTATCCGCGCACGACTGCTGAGTTGGGCGCGGCGCTGGACCGCCACGGACTTAGGCTCATCAGCGGCTGGCACAACACCTACTTGGCGGAGAAGGACTACGCCGCCGAGGTGATCGCCTTCAATACCCATCTCGCCCTGCTCGAGTCCCTCGGGGCCACGGTCATCATCGTCGCCGAGTGCACGCGTTGCGTCCACGGAGACAAGAACGCGGCGCTGGGTTTTGGCACACAGGACCGTCCGGTCCTGACCGAGGAGGAGTGGCCGCGGCTCTGCGACGGGCTCGCGAAGTTCGCGGCGCTCAGCGCAGCAGCAGGACTGAAACTGGTTTACCATCATCACATGGGCACGGTCATCCAGTCCGCAGCCGAGCTCGACCGTCTGCTCGCTGGCGTCCCGGCACTGCACCTGCTCTTTGATCCCGGCCACCTGGCTTTCGCCGGCATCGATCCGCTCTCGGTCGCACGCCAGCACGGGCTGCGAATCGCGCATGTTCATCTCAAGAGCCTGCGCCGCGAGGTGGCCGACCGTGCCAGGAGCGAGCGCTGGTCCTTCTACCGCGCAGTGCGCGAGGGGGTATTCACGATTCCCGGCGACGGCATGGTTGATTTCCCCGCGCTCTTTGCCGAATTCGCCCAGCACCACTACCGCGGTTGGCTCGTCGTCGAGGCCGAGGAAGACCCGCTGATGGTCGCCGCATTCCCCAAGGCCATCAAGGCCCGCGATTACGTCCGCACTCACGCCGGTGTCTGAGGAACCTTCACCATGACCGCCACCGCTACCACCACCTCCCGCATGCAACAGATGACCGCGCTCGGCGCGGACTGGTGGAACGACTCCGGCGTGCCCGCCGAACTCGCCGAGGCCGTCGGTCTTGGCGCCACCGGCGGCACGTCGAACCCCGTCATTGTCTACCAGACGGTGAAGGCCAATCCTGACCTCTGCATGCCCGTGCTCGACCGCCTGCTGGCGGAGCACTCGACGGCCACCGAGGACGAACTCACTTGGAAACTCATCGCCGCGCTGGGCCGCGAATCGGCGGAGAAACTCCAACCGGTCTTCGAGGCCACGAAGGGGGCGAAGGGTTACCTGTCCATGCAGGTGAATCCGAAGTTCTACACCAACAAAGAGCACATGGTCGCCCATGCCACCGAGCTGGCCGCACTCGCGCCGAATATCGCCATCAAGGCACCGGCGACGGAGCTCGGCATCGCGGCGATGGAGGAGATGACCGCGCGCG
>Ga0105044_10010279_pt1 | contig 12783 bp, 10 predicted proteins | sample MAT01_FD_78092 | JGI IMG/M metagenome (GOLD analysis project Ga0105044, IMG submission 78092) | Freshwater microbial communities from Lake Fryxell liftoff mats and glacier meltwater in Antarctica - MAT-01 | ecosystem: Environmental > Aquatic > Freshwater > Ice > Liftoff microbial mat | place...
GATGATCATGTGGTAGAACCCTTCGATCACACTTTCCTCAACCACGACATTCCTCACTTCCAAACCGTGGTGCCCACCGCCGAAAACATCGCTGTGTATATCCGCGATTTACTAGAAGCTCCGATTCGGGCGATCGGTGCAAAACTCTACAAGGTCAAGCTGATCGAAAGCCCCAATAACTCCGCTGAAGTTTTTGGCCTCGTGACCTCAGAACCCACTGCCGATGCCAGCAGCGCCGCCCAACGCCCCTTGGTAAATGCGCGCTAACGCTGTAAGCAATAGTTACGAAGCATAGTCACAAAGCATAGTCACAAAGCATAGTTACAAAGCATAGTTACCCAGTTTCGGACTCGTCTCTGTCATTCCCGTGGAAACGGGAATCCATGGGTAGGTTGCCCCTAAAGGATGGATTCCCGCCTGCGCGGGAATGACGGAGTGGTGTCTGGTGGATTATGGCGATCGCTATTGGATTGTGGCGATCGCCACAATCCATCAAATCGCTAAATCCCTCAAAATCTCCGTCCTAAATTCCCATTTCTACGGGAATCTAGGACGGAGATTTTTTAGATGACCTTGGCCGAGTTCCCGCAGGGGAAATGCGCTAGGACTAAAACCAACGCTGGCTAAAACCAACGGTTACGGCGAAAGAGAACCACAGAGCCTAATCCGGTGCTGAAGGCAGCGGTGGCGACGCCGACTTGCCGCATCCACCAATGAGGAGCATTGATGGATTGTTGGCTGATGAGGTCAAACTCAATTCCGGTCTGATTCACAGGAATGGTGAGGATATCGGCGTGATCTCCGACATCACCAATGCGAACTCGCCAGTCGCCTTGAATCGCGGGATCGGGCTGGAACGCAAAACTTCCAGATTCATCCGTGGTGCCTTCGATCCAAGGAACATCGGGATTTGCTGGGGAATAAACCAAAACAGGAGCACCCGCAAACGGCTCTCCAGAACTATATTCGCTGGTGAACTGAAACTGAGACAGCAAGGTGCTGTAGTCGGTTTGAACGCCATGGGCAAAGGCAGTGCGGGGGAACCCAACCAAACTGACGACGAGGGCTAGAAGGAGGAAGAGTTTTTTCATGGTGGGTGCGTGGTAACGAGGTTAAATGTGGCTTAGGGAAAGATTTTTTTGAAGGAGAAGATTTTTGAAAGAGAAGATTTTGGGTGGAATGTAGAGATTAGGCGATCGCCCGAGCCGTTAACACCGCACCCATGGCCATAATCATAACGGCACTGGCGACGGGGAGATACCGCCATAGGGACGCATAGAAAGGGGTCTGGCTCGACCATTGATTTAGCCAGGGCGTTACCCACCGTCGAGAATAGACGACGCTAAGGCCAAGCCCGACTAACACCAAGGTTAACCCCAAGCTGAAGGCTGTGACCAAGGCCAATCCAAACACGGTTTGGTGGAGGGCGATCGCCGATAACAGCAACACCAAGGCTGAGGGACAGGGAACCAGCCCACCCGCGATCCCCAATGCCAGAATAGTGCGAGGGTCGTGACTGTGTCCATGTTCATGGCTATGCCCGTGTTCATGGCTATGCCCGTGTCCGTGACTGTGTTCGTGTCCGTGACTGTGTTCGTGTCCGTGACTGTGCCCGTGTTCATGTCTGTGCCCAGATTCATGGGTGTGAGCCATTGCCTCAGCAGAACTCGCCGGGGGAAGGGCATCTAGGCGCTGGCGGAGTAAATAGCTGCCAACCCCTAGCACCATGACACCGCTGACCAAGCTCAGAATCGGGTAGATCTGGTCTGCCCAGCCCAACTGAGCGGCGACGAGGGCGATCGCCCCTAGCCCAAACACCGCTAGGGTATGGGTCAGCGTGGTTATCAGCCCCAGCAATAGGGCATGGCGAGGGGTGCTGCGATCGCCCACCAAATAAGCCGCTGCCATTGTTTTGCCATGGCCAGGAGCCAGGGCATGGGTAGCTCCGAGCACCACCGCTAGCCCCAGCCCTGTGGCGACCCACACAGGGGTGAGGGTGTCGTGATCCAGTAATGAGAGGAGCGACGAGTCGGGGTGGTGGGGATGGGCGATCGCCCCTTGCGCCATCGCTAGCCATAGCATCCCTGCGGCAATGGGCAGAGCGAGGGTGTGGACATGAGATCGAAGGCGGGGGTGATGCATGGCAAGGGGTGAGGGCTGAGAAATCGCAGATTTATAGGCTGTTTTCGTGGGATGGATGGGAGGATCCGGGCGATCGCCCCAGCCAGCCTTTGGCAGGTTAGCGATTAAAAAAGCATCAATTAACCATTTATTCTAACCGCTTAAAGTGATTAGGATTTTCAACCTGGGTGGATAAAAATTGCCCTGGGTGGCATGAACAACCCACAGATCAAGGCATTGATGCCCATTGATGCCCATTGATGCCCATTGATGCCCATTGATGCCCATTGATGCCGTCACGAATAACAGAGCGCCCAGCTAGCCCTTTAACGAGAAGCGCCCATATTCGAAAAGAAACTGTTGGGGCTTTCGGCAACCCAGCCCAGGCTAGAGCTAGAACGGGTTTCGAAGTGGAGATGTGGGGTCGTGGCATCCCCTGTTTGGCCGACGGTGCCAATTTGTTGCCCCGTTTGGATAGTTTGCCCCGTTTCGACGCTCAGGGTGTCGAGTTGGGCATAGCGGGTTTGCAGCCCACGGACATGGTTCACAACCACTAAGTTGCCGTAGATGCCTTGTTCTCCGGCAAAGGCTACGGTGCCCGCCTCAACCGACAACACCGGAGTGCCAAGGCTAGCCACCAAATCGACCCCGCTATGAAACACCAACTCACTCGAAACAGGGTTTAGCCGCCAGCCAAAGGGGTTTAACACCGTGGTCTGACTGGGCAAGGGATAGCCCTCAAACACCTGCAACCGAGCAGCAGGGTTTTCGCGGCGGGTCAGATGGGGGGTATTTGGAGACCACTCAACCCCTGGGATGAACGCAAAGTTGGGTACGGTGTCACATCCGTTGGCTTCAAACAAAGCATCGGCTCGAACCCCGTAGGTGGCAGACAAATCTTGCCAAGAGACTCCGGCAGGCACGGCAACCTGAATCCCGTCGTAGGGGGGAATCACAATTTCGCTGCCCGGAGTGACGGAACCGCCTCGGAGACTGAGGTTTAGCCCCATTAAAGTAGCGGTTGTGAGGTTGTATCGTTGGGCAATCGAGGCTAGTGTTTCGCCGGAGGCAACCCGATGCCCGCGTAACCGAGACAGCGCAGGAACGGGACACAGGGCGGGAGTTTGGCTTGTCGTGGCTTGGCTGATAACGGTGGGCGAGACGATGGGCGAAACGGTGGATGAGGTCGCTGGGGTAGATTGGGCGATCGCCCTTCCCCCCAGCCCCCCGATACCAAGACTGATGAGGGTAGTGGCGATCGCCATTCCTCGGCTCCAATGCATTCCTTTTTCTGTGCGCCCCTCAGATGGGTTAGAACGGCCTATCAATTCCATATACTGTGCCTATTTTTCTGCAACCTCAACCGCTGGCTGATGCGCTCAATTCACCTAAACTGCGATCCCCTAAACTGGCCAACTCAGGCTGTGGGTGTTTGAGGTGAGCCATGATCCCAAGCTAACAAGGAACGCTAGCGCTTGCCGGGTGATTTTTGGGGCGATCGCCCCCGTCTGGCATTCCTATCCTTTCCTCCGCCTAGGCCACCTTTCAGGAAAGGGCGATCGCGGCTTGGCCTGATCTGCTTTGAAATCCTCCCTTGAACCTCGCATTGACCTAATAGCCCCTGGGATCACCAGACTCACAAAGCTCCAAAAAGCTCCCGACTTCAGATTCCTAGATTCAAATAGATCCCATTAGATCCAATAGATCGAATCCATAAGATCCATGCGATCTAGATAGATCCAGGCAAACCCACGAAGATTGCTAGCTTTTACACTGCCGCAGATGGAGACGGAGGTGTTAGCCTGGAAATTGATTAATAATTTAACAACGTTTAGGTTGCAGTATTTTTCAAACCTTTATGGAAAAGGTCGTTGTTGGGCTTTCAGGTGGTGTAGATAGTTCTGTGGCGGCGGCTGTGTTGCACCGTCAGGGTTACGACGTGGTGGGCATTACCCTCTGGTTGATGAAGGGAAAGGGGCAGTGCTGCTCTGAAGGGATGGTAGACGCGGCGCAGTTATGCGAAGAATTGGGCATCCCGCATCATATTGTGGATAGCCGCGAAGCCTTTGAGAAGAACATCGTGGATTATTTGGTGGGTGGCTATGGGGATGGCATTACGCCGTTGCCCTGTTCGCAATGCAACAAGGCCGTCAAATTTGCGCCAATGTTACGCTACGCCCAAGCCGAATTAGGGTGCGATCGCATTGCCACAGGCCACTATGCTTGCATCACCCACAACACCGAAACCGGTCGCTATGAGCTACGCCGCGCCGTTGATCGCAATAAAGATCAGTCCTATTTTCTCTACGATTTAGAACAAGAAATCCTAGCGCATGTCGTCTTTCCCCTAGGCGACCAAACCAAGGTGCAAACCCGTGCCATGGCCGCAGAGTTTGGCCTCCACACCGCCGAAAAGCCAGAAAGCCAGGACCTTTGCCTCGTGGAAGCCCATGGCTCGATGCAAGGCTTTTTGGATCAGTTTTTGGCTCCGAAGGAAGGCGACATTGTGGATCAAGAAGGACGGGTGTTGGGGCAGCACACAGGCATCCATCACTACACGATTGGGCAGCGCAAGGGCTTAGGCATTGCGGCAGCAAACCCGCTCTATGTGGTTGGGTTAGATGTTGGGCGAAATCAGGTGATTGTGGGCGATCGCACTGCCGTTCATTTCCCAGATTGCACGGTGCAACGGATCAACTGGGTTTCGATCACAGCCCCCCAAACCCCCATCTCGGTGGAAGTACAAGTCCGCTATCGCACAGCCGCCGTCCCCGCAACCTTGATTCCGCTAGAAGATGATCGGGCTCGCATTGTCTTTGACGAACCCCAGTTTGGCGTTACGCCGGGGCAAGCAGCCGTGTGGTATGAGGGCGATCGCGTGTTGGGCGGAGGCATTATCGAACGCATTCCTAACCCTGCTTAGGGAGCCGTGGGTACGCTAGGCTTTGTTGTCTACACGGGGTTCGTAGACGCGGCAGTCGTGGCAGGAGCCTTCTGGGTTAACCGCACAACGCACCCATTCTGAGCGGGCATTGTAAAGGCAATTCGCATTGCCAATCACCCAGCGGCCATCCGTCCAGGTTTTTTCGGCAGACATAGACAACCGGTTGCACGTACAGCGAGACCTTGCTCAAACAGTAACGGCCTCCTCGCAAATGGTAACAATGACTACGCTCCAAAATCCGGTAGATCCGTAGAGGTTTGGTAGGATAAGCGTTCAGGTTTGGGAGCGGGAAACATGGGTTTGGATTGGAGCATTGCAGGGGCCACATTGCCGGGGCGATCAGGATTGTGGGATGTGGGAATTTTGGGCGATCGCACGGTTTCAGTTACCCCCCACGCCAGCACGGATCATCCCGTCACCGCCGATCGCACCCTCGTCGCTGATGGTCGCCTGCTGATCCCCAGCTTTGTCGATGCCCATTTTCACCTTGACAAGGCGCTGATCTATGACCGTGCCCCGGCGCAGGAGGGCACCTTTGCCGAGGCCATGCGCGAAACCCTGCGCCTGAAGCAGGGGTTTACGGTGGAGGATATGCAGCACCGGGCAACGCAGGTGTTAGAGCGGGCGATCGCCCATGGCATCACGGCTCTTCGCAGCCATGTGGAGGTAGACCCCACCCTCGGTCTGCGCGCCCTCGAAGCGCTGCTGCCCCTGCGCTCAGCCTATGCTTGGGGGATCACGCTGCAATTGGCCATTTTTGCCCAAGAAGGTATCACCAACCTGCCAGGGGAGTTCGCGTTGCTGCGACAGGCGCTCCAACTAGGGGGCGATGTCATTGGTTCTGCTCCCTATGTAGACCCTGACCCTCGGCGCAATGTCCAACTCATCTTCGATTTGGCCCAAGAATTTAACTGCGACGTAGACTTTCACCTCGATTTTTTGGATGATGACGAGCCGCTGTTGTTGCCCTTTGTGATCGAAGAAACCCTGCGCCGGGGATGGCAAGGGCGGGTTTGCGTGGGGCACATGACGAAGCTAGCCGCCCTCTCTCCGCAAGCGCTCGACGAGCTTGCCCCAGCCCTTGTAGAGTCAGGGATTGCCGTACTGGCGCTACCAGCCTCCGATCTCTATATCATGGGTCGCAAAGATACCCATAATGTGCGGCGGGGGGTCGCGCCGATCCACCGCCTAGGTGACTTAGGGGTAACGGTGGGGGTGGCGGTCAATAATACCCAAAACCTGTTTACCCCCTTTGGGGATGGGGATGTGTTGAAGGTGTGTTGGCTGTTGGCGGAGGTCTTGCAGCTAGGCACCGAAGCGCAGCAAACCCAATGTTTGGCCATGGGTACGAGTTATGCGGGGCGGGCAATGGGGCTAACCCATGGCATCGAAGCCGGAAATTTGGCGGATCTGGTACTGTTGGGGGTGAAGTCTGTAGGAGAGGCGATCGCCCTCCTACCTACCGAACGCACCGTTTTTAAGCAGGGCAAGCCGGTTGCCCATACCGCCCTCCACCGCCAGATCGGCACTGAGCTAACCCTTTCCCCCTAACGTTTATGCAGGTTGACATTACCACCTGGTGTTTGGAAATGACGGATCGGGCAGAGTTTTGCCCTAAATATTCCAGCGATCCCCACCTCCAGGTGATGCAGGCCGAAATCCCGTCTCCCGAACTCAGCCGCTTCCTCTATGCCAGTGTGGGGGGAGACTGGTATTGGTGCGATCGCCTACCGTGGAGCTACGCAGACTGGCAAAATTACCTCAACCGCCCTGAAATCGAAACCTGGGTCGCCTACCAAGCAGGCACCCCAGCCGGGTATGTAGAGCTAGAGACCGAACCCGAGGGCAGTATCAAAATTGCCTACTTTGGGTTGCTGCGGGGCTTCATGGGGCAAGGCATTGGTGGCCATTTGCTCAGCGTCGGCATTCAGCAAGCTTGGGATCGCGGAGCCAAGCGGGTTTGGGTGCATACCTGCAGTCTCGACAGCGAAGCCGCTCTCAAAAATTATCAGTCGCGGGGCTTCACAATTTGCCGCGAAGAAAAATGTACCCGTGCCATGCCAGACACGCCTCCTGGCCCGTGGCCGAGCGCTTTTCCGCCAATCCCTAAAGCGACATTAAACTAATGATCTGACCTCCGGTCTAGCCGACATTCCGCAGGTTGGGGCTAAGGATAGTGAAATTCACTTGTACTACGTCATTGGTGGCGTAAAGTACAAATTAACTACACTTCATATCGTGTGTTCGCATGTACTTGACCGCTATAGATAGTACCTGAAATTCTAAAGCCTAAAATTCTATGGTCTGAGAGGATGCCTGCCTCGTTTGCATCGGACGGATCACCCACATCCTAGCGATCTCACGCTGTCGGAGATCCGCTATCGGAGATCCACTGTCGAAGATCTGGGGTGGTTTATGGGTGGTAGGGCAATGGCGAGATAGTGAGATGACACCGGAAAGCTATGTAAAATTGCGTAGCTTTCTAGTCAGTAACCCCAACTTTTATGAAGAATTATCTAAGAAATGAAAGAATAACTGCCCGGAAAAGGATTAATTTTCTAGAGTGATGGATAAAGTCGAGGAAAAGTTCTTCCTAATTTCAAGCATTTTTCCGTGAATACTTCTAGGCTTAACTGATACAGCCGGTCAAGGAGTTAATGTCGGGTCAGTGCCTTTCCGGTGTATCGACTTGCAGGAGCCTTTCAAGAGATTCAGATCGGACATCTGGAGATTTGGGTTGAACTGTTTAGATTGTCAGAGATTAGACTATCGAGGTCTTCAGGTTATCAAGATCTTCAGGCTATCCAGGTTTTCTTGCAACTTTATGACTCCATTTGAAATGGAGGGTTTATTTTTAAGGTTAATTGTCAGTCAGTTATCAGTCAGTCAGTTATCAGTCAGTTAGTTATCAGTCAGTTAATTGTCAGTTAATGGAGCTTTTCTCAAAAATCAGATTTCTCTAGAACTGAGGTTGCCTCGGTATTGTCATAATCTCGATGCCTTCTAATCTCAGTTTTAATTAGGACTCACAAGTCTCAGGATTGCCAGAACCTAAGCCTTCAAACGCTTTGACAACTCCATTGATTCAGCCTTGATTCTCGTTAGCGGACTTCACCCACGGCTTCTCCATGAAATCATCCACCCTCCAGGACGTTTCGCTCTATGAACTGGCGCTGAGTTCAGAGCAGCCACCCCAGCCGCTGCAACTCAGCCCCACCACCTTCAAGTCGTTGATCAGTATGCTGATCGACCTGTTAATTGATCGCAAAATTCCGGCGACGGTGTGGATGAAACTGCCACGGGGCGATGTTTGGCAAGCCGAGATCGATCGGTTTCGGCGGTCGGCAGCAGCGCCCCACACGATCTATTCCTTTTGCACCAACCAAGATGGAACGGCTCCTAAAACACTGCCGCGTCGCGCGCTGACGCCGATGCAAATGATGGCAGATATTGAGGCCGATATGCCTTCTCAGGAAATGCTCGACTCGACCTCCAGCATGGAAATGCAGTTGATGGGTGCCGAAGTGGATGCCCTGATCGATGACAAAGGGGTTAAGGCGGCGGCAGCGTTTGACAACACCCGCAGCGTGTTTTTGCCGATTCAAACGGAAGTGCAACTGCGACGAGAATATTTTTTGCTGATCCTGTCAGAGGAATTTTCAGTATTGCTGTTGGCCCATCGGCCCCGCACCGTGCGCCAGCCCAATGACCCCAATGGCGTTATCGATGACCCCGCCGATACCTCCCCTGACCCCAACGTCAGCGATGACACTGAGCGCAAGCATTTATTACTCACCCTCTGTTCGTTTGATTCGGCCACTATTCAAAAGGTGCTGACGGGGGTGAATTTGGCGATCGCCTCTAGCATTCCCTACAACGAGCAGCAAGAAGAACTCACGGCGCTGCTGTTGAACTGGGCACAGGTGACGGCTCCGGCTACCAACATTCACCTCAACCCCAGCATTCTCAGCCACATGATGGTGCGGCAAATTCAGCGCCAAGAAGAAATTTGGCATCGCACCGCCAACTATCGACGGCAGGCCGAAAAAGCCTCTAGTTTGCAGCTCGAAAATGAAGAATTGCTCAATGCCATCCGCCTCAAAGACGAGTTTCTCAAAAATGTGGGGCAAGAGCTCCGCACTCCGCTTTCTACCATGAAAACCGCGCTGTCGTTGTTGGGGTCGCCTACCCTAAAACCACCGCAGCGACAGCGGTATATGGATATGCTGACCCAAGAGTGCGATCGCCAAGGCTCTCTGATTACCAGTGTGCTCGATCTGCTGCAACTCGAAAACCTCGACGAAAGCACCGCCACCCAGCCCATTCGCCTTTCGGATGTAGTGCCGGGCATTGTCAGCACTTACCAACCCCTGGCCCAAGAAAAGGGCATTATGCTGGCCTACACCATCCCCGAAGACCTCCCGGCGATTACCTGCACCACACCTTGGCTACGGCAAATCATCATTAACCTGCTGCATAACGGCATCAAGTTTACATCCCAAGGAGGCCAGGTATGGGTGTGGGCGAAGCAGCAGGGCGACTATGTGCAACTCGATGTGCGCGATACTGGCGCAGGGATTGCTCAATCTGACTTGCCTAAGATTTTTGATCGCTTCTATCGCGTTCGCCAAGGCAACGGCGATGGTAGAACCGGGGCCGGGTTAGGGCTATCGATTGTGCACCAACTGCTGCTGCAATGTGGTGGCTCGATCTCTGTGCGTAGCCGCCCCGGTGAAGGCAGTACGTTTACGGTGTTGCTGCAAGTCTATACCAACGACAACCACGAATCATAAGGGCGATCGGGTTCGTCGGGTTGGCTAAAGACGAGGGTTGGGGAACAGAATGATATGCTCTCAATCCTGTTTCTCCTCAATTCCGCTTCTAAGAGGCGGGGAACTTGGAGACAGCCGCTATGCCCCGGTTTCTTCTGGGGCATAGCGGTTGGGGAAGGTGGCTAGATGGATCTTTTTGATAGGGGACTTTGAAGCAACTTGGGGGCTAATGGCTGAGGAGCCATTGGCTAAGCAGGGCATTGACGCGCTCTGGGTCTTCGTCTTGGGGACAATGCCCAACGCCATCGAGGGGGATGAAGTCTTCGACCACCGGGAATTCTGCGAGGGCGCGACCGAGGGCGATCGGCTCCCAAGGGTCTTCGGTGCCCCAGAGCATGATCACCGGGCAGGTCATTTGGGGCAATAGGTCTTCGGCTAAGGGGCCTTGGGAGTAGCGCACAAAGGCTAAGAACACATCGGCGGCTCCGGGTTCTGCGGCGGGCTTCAGCAAAAAGTCAACAAGCTCATCGGTGACGGCTTCTTTGCGGCCATAGGCTTGCAGCAAAACCTTGCGCACGGTGCGGCGGTTGGCGATTTGCGAGAAGAAGAAATAGCCGATCGCCCGATTATTTAAAATGCCCTGCAAAAGGGGCGCAGAAACCCGCCGTAACCATGGCAGCGTCAGGCGCTTGCGGTCATGTAGCAAGCGCAAGGAGCAATCTAGCATCGCCACACCGCGCACTTGGGAGGCATCCATGACAGCGGCTTGGGCGGCGGCGACACAGCCGATGGAGTTGCCGACTAAGAAGGCAGGCTCCCCCACGACCTCGTGGCAAAAGTCGAGCAGTTGTTGCCCCCATGTTTCGAAGCGATAATAAATTGGGTTTCCAGGTTCTGGTTTGGCGGAGAAGCCAAACCCAATGAGGTCGATGGCAAAGACCCGGCAAGATTCTCCAAGCACAGGTAAGTTTTTGCGCCAGTGGTCGCTGGAGGCTCCGAAGCCATGCACCAAAACCACCGCTGGCCCAGCACTGCCGGCCTGCTGGTAGCGAATGGGAAAGCCCTGCCATTGCCAGGTATGGGTTGTTGTGGCGATCGCCCCCGTTAAACTCATCCCGCCCTGCTCCTGGTTTGTAAACTTATGTAACTACTCTCCTCCATCATACCGATTTCCCCCGGCGACCGACCTCTTTGCCGATCGATTTTACGGATCTGCCCACGCGCCAGACCGCTTAGGCAGGGAAACCCGATCTATCCAGAGTTTCTCTGGGTCTCGGTTTCTGATATAGATTCTGATATAGAAAGGGTTTCGTTTTCACTCATTCACGATGCGATCGCACCATGCAGAAACAGGGCACATTTCCCAATGCCGATGGAACGCCGCTATTTTATCGGCATTGGCCAGCGGTTCTGTCGCCCCAAGCCCCAACGGTGAAGGCGGTGCTGGTGTTAGTGCATGGGTTGGGGGGGCACAGCGGCTTATTTCAGCCCGTGGCAGAGGCGCTAGCGCCCTTGGGCTATGACCTGTGGGCGCTCGATTTGCGCGGCAATGGGCGATCGCCCGGTCAGCGGGGGCATGTTGCCCGCTGGGCAGAGTTTCGGCAAGATGTGGCAGCATTTGTGCAGTGTGTGGCTTCGCAGGCACCGGCGGTGCCGTGGTTTTTGCTGGGGCATAGCATGGGTGGGGCGATCGCCCTCGACTCGGTGTTACACAACCCAGAACCATGGCAGGGCTTGATCCTCTCTGCCCCAACCCTAGGCGATGTGGGGGTGTCGCCATTGCGGTTTGCGATCGCCCGGTTGCTCTCTCAACTTTGGCCGACCTTTAGCCTCAGCACCGGGGTGCGTGCTGACACCGCCGTCCACGACCCAGCAGTATTGGCACAGCACCAGCAAGATACCTTGCGCCACGGTCGCAGCAGCGTCCGCTTGGCCACCGAGTATTTGGCTACGATCGACTGGCTGCGGGGCAATGCCCACACCTTGCCAGTGCCGCTGCTGCTACTGCAAGGCGGGAGCGATCGCGTCTCCCTGCCCGCTGGCAATCGCGCCGCCTTCGATCGCCTCGGTGCCCCCGATAAACAATGGCGCGAATACCCCGACAGCTACCACGAACTTTTCGATGACCTCGATGCGCCGACCATTCTGGCTGATTTGGCGCACTGGCTTGACCAGCAGTTGACCCAAGCCACGCTCCGCTGAGCCGGTCGAGTCGCCCTAGCCTGCCCGTGTTTCATAATCCTTTACAATTGAGACGGATCTCGATTGACTCTCGCTGTTGCCGACCCCGCCTTTAGTTGCCATGCCCCGTACCCGTTCTAAGTCTGATTTGCCCAGCAAGGTTTGCTTAGTGTGCGATCGCCCCTTCACCTGGCGAAAAAAGTGGGCAGATTGCTGGGATGAGGTGAAATATTGCTCCGATCGCTGTCGGCGGCGGCGCAACCAAGCCTCCTCAAATGACTCCTCGGCGGCATCCTAACCCAGGCTTTATTCCCCCAAGACCCCATTTAATTGGATAATGCCATCGGTAGCAAGAAGGCTGCCCCGATCCTGCTAGGCAATAGCAGCGGCACCCATGCCAACCAGATTTGCCAGTGCTGGCCACCATTACACCTGAACGCTAGGGATCTGTGAGCTATTAATCGGGCGGTTACCCTAGAACATCTTCGTAAAATTCTTCTGCGCTAGAAGATTTTAGGAAGTGGAGAGAGCCATCCAAAGGCCGTTGTTCCCTCGCTGCAATCTACCAGTCCACGCACCGTCTACCATCCACCGTCTACCATCCACCGTCTACAATCCACCGTCTACGATCCACAGTTCACGCTCTTTATCAAAAAAATGGGTCTAAAACCCTGCCCTTTTAGGGCGGCTTTTAGTTAAAATGGAAGCGGTTGAAATCCCCAAGGTGGGCGGTTGTGAAGCGGCTTTTAGTCGGCACCCTAGAAC
>Ga0105044_10010280_pt1 | contig 12783 bp, 10 predicted proteins | sample MAT01_FD_78092 | JGI IMG/M metagenome (GOLD analysis project Ga0105044, IMG submission 78092) | Freshwater microbial communities from Lake Fryxell liftoff mats and glacier meltwater in Antarctica - MAT-01 | ecosystem: Environmental > Aquatic > Freshwater > Ice > Liftoff microbial mat | place...
GAGCATCTGCCCATGATCGGCGCACGGGAACTGCCACCGCGCGTGCCCTCCGCCGAGCACACGCCTCTTGCTCCTCGCGATCCGCTGCTGACCGCGCACGCGGCGGTCATCGACGTGCTCGTCGCCTACACCGCGGCGGCGCGCGTGCAGGCCGGAGGCGCTGCGCAGATGGTGGCGGCCATCGCCAACGCCCTGGCCGTCACCAACACGGCGTTCCAGCGCAGCGGCGTCGACGTCGTGGTACGCGAGGCCGGCATCATCGAGGGATCGTACACCGAGGCAACGACGCCGTTCGATCCGATTCTGTCCGACCTCGACGCCATCAGCCCTGGCGGCATCGCGAGCGCCGCCGTGGAGGCGGCCCGCGCGGCCAGCGGCGCCGATCTCGTCGCGCTCATCACCGGCCGCACCGCTCCGTCTATTTGTGGGGTGGCGTGGCTGGGCCCCGCACCGGTGGCCGCCTACAGCGTGACCGAGCAGGTGTGTCTGGCCGCCGGGCAATGGTCGTTCTCGCACGAACTCGGCCACAACTTCGGCGCCAACCACGCACCAGGAGATGGCGGCGCGCCTCCGCCCACGGTGCCCTACGCGCAGGCCTATCGCGATGGGCCGGTGCGCACGCTGATGGCGTATGCCGACCCCGGCCTCTACTACCCGCGCATCCTCAACTTCTCGAGTGAGACGGTGCGCGAGCCACCGATGCCAGCGGGCGTGGCGACCGGCAACAGCCTGCAGGACAACGCGCGCCGGCTGAACGAGACGGCAGCCACTGTGGCGGGCTATCGCACGCCGCCACACCCCGTGCCGCCGGCGCCCGAGGCATTCGCTGCGTCGGTGTCGGGCACGACCGTAACCCTGTCATGGACGCCCCCGAGTGCCGGCGGCGCGGTGTCGGCGTTCGAGGTCGAGGGCGGCCCAACGCCCGGCTCGGCCGCCTACGGCCGCGTGACGCTCGCGCAGTCGCCCGCGACCGTGGCCGATGTGCCGCTCGGCACGCACTATCTGCGCCTGCGCAGTGTGGGGCCCACCGGCACCAGCGCGCCCTCGTCCGACATCGCGGCCGTGGTGTCGACCACCTGTGCAGCCCCGGGGCGGCCATCGCTCAGCGTGATGCCAAGCGCGGGTGTCGTCGCCATCACCTGGTCGGCGCCCGCTGGATCGTCGGCGCCGTCCTACTATCTCGGCGTCGGCTCCGCCTCGGGCAGTGACGATCTCGGCGTCTTCTTCATGGGCGCAGCCACATCCGTGTCGGCCACGCCGCCAGCCGGCACCTACTACCTGCGCGTGGTGGCCGCAAGCGCATGTGGTGTGGGGCCAGGGTCGATTGTGGTGGCGGTGACGGTGTCGTAGCGCCTCAACCGACCGGATACAATGGCCTGACCTGCGCCCACCACGCCGATGCCCGAGCCTTCACCCCTAGCGTCCCTTCCGCCCGAACGGCTGACGTCGCTGCTCTCGGCGCACCCGTTCAAACCGTTTCGCCACTACCGCACCTACTCGCGCACGGAACAGCTCGCGATCCTGCAGGCCGAAGTGGCCGCCGCGTTGGCCGTGCCCGGTGAGTTCAGCTGCGTTGTGGACACCGACCGCCCCCACGCCGCCGTCGTCGCCCGGCCGCTGGCCTGGGACACCGCGTTCTTCGGCGTGTCGATGGCCCGCATCGACTACCTCCTGGCCACGCCCGAGGCCACGCGCGACGACCGCATCGCCGTCGTGCGCGCCGTCTGCAAGGCCGCCCGGGTGGCCGGCGTCCACCATCTCACCGCGCGGGTCGACGTCGCCGACCTCGACACGCTCGGCGTGCTCGAAGCGCAGGGCTTTCGCGTGATGGACGCGCTCGTGACCTATGTCCTGCGGCCAGTGAAAGATCCGCCGCGCGACGTGCGCACCGTGGGCCTGATTCGCCAAGCTCGCCCCGACGATCACGCCGCCATCATCGACATCACGCGCGAGGCCTATCAGGGCTACCGCAGCCGCTTCAGTCTCGATCCGCACCTCTCGCCGGCGCGCGCCGACGAGTTCTACATCGAGTGGGCGCGGCAGTGCGTGAGCGGCGTCATGGCGGACATCATCTTCGTGTCGGAGGATTCCGAGGGACGTCTGCACGGCTACCTCGCCTACCGCCGTCGGGAACCGGCCTCGAGCGTCGGCATGACGCTCTTCGGCGGCGGCTTGGGCGCCTGCCGGCGCGACAGCGCGGGCGCCTACGCCAGCCTCATGCGCGACGCGACGCTCTGGGGGCACGCCATCAACGGGATCGCGGAGTACCAGACACAGAACTACAACTTCCCGGTGATTCGCGTCTACGAAGCCGCGGGCGCCCGCTACGTGCGGGCGGAGTACACGCTGCATGCCTGGCTCGGCTGACGCGGCGGCCTGAGGCTGTGCTAGAATTTCTGGGTTGTCCGGTTCTTTCGGCAACGCACCCGGGGCCCTTGGGCGGCTAGCTCAGCTGGGAGAGCGCCGCGTTCGCAACGCGGAGGTCAGGAGTTCGATCCTCCTGCCGTCCACCATCACCCACCCCGGTTCTCCACAACCCCGTATACTGCACAGGTGACTACTTGTCACTGCTCAGGTACGCGTCTGTTGACGCTGGCGTTCGTGTGCGCCGCGGTCACGGGAGCCGCTCAAACCGCCCCGACCGGCCAGCCGACGGTAAGTCCCGCTGAACTCGCGCGCCGGGTGCAAGCCCGCTACGACACCGTCCGCGACTTCGAGGGCGCCTTCACGCAGACCTACGAAGGAGGCGTGCTGCGTACCAAGACGACCGAGCGCGGCACGGTCGTCATCAAGCGCCCTGGCCGCATGCGGTGGCTCTACACCGCGCCCGAGCGCAAGGAATTCGTCTCGGACGGCATCAAGATCTACGCCTACTTTCCCGCCGATCGCCAGGTGATGGTGAGCCCGGCACCGACCGGCGCCGACACCACCCCGGCGCTCTTCCTGACCGGTCAGACCAACCTCGTGCGCGACTTCGATGCCGCCGCCATGGACGTGCCTGGCGCCGCGCCAGGACTGCTCGGCCTGAAGCTCGTCGCCAAGCGCGCGGACCCGGATTTCGAGTGGCTGGCCATTGCCGTGGACCCCGCCAGCTTCCAGATCCGCCATCTGGTGGCCCTCGACCGCCAGGGCGGCCGGTCGACCTTCACCTTCGCGAACCTGAAGGAAAACCAGCGCCCGCCCGATACACTTTTCGCGTTCCGCATTCCCAAGGGCGTGGACGTCATCACTAATGGCCGCTAGCCGCTGTCACGACGCTCGCCTCGCTTCGCTCCGCCTCGCGTCGGCCCTGCTGGCCGGGCTGCTGGCGGCCTCGTGTGCCTCCACGAGCGCGCTCAGCCAGGCGCGCACCGCAGAACAGCAGCAGGACTACGACTTGGCCGTGGCCGAATACACCAAGGCCGCCCGCGCCCGGCCCAACGACCGCGCGGTGCGTCTCGCGCTCGACCGCGCCAAGATCCGCGCCTCGCAAGACCACTTCGCCCGCGCCCGGCGGCAGTCGGCCACCGGGCACACCGAAGAAGCGCTCATCGAATACCAGCTTGCCGCCGAACTCAACCCCGCCAGCGGCGACATCCAGAACGAGTTGCGCAGGCTGCGCGCGCAGATGCGCACGCAGGTCGCGCTCGACCGCGGCGGGAAGACCACGCTCGAGGCGCTCATCAAGGACAGCTTGGCCGCGCCCCTGCCGGGCGCTGACGTGCCGAGCGACGTCACGCTGCCCGACTCGCTCATCTTCCGCGAGGCCAGCGCCCGCGACGTGTTCACCGCGATTGGCAAGTTCGCCAACCTGAGCGTGGTGTTCGACCCGGCGTTCCGTGACACGTCGGTGAGCATCGACCTGCGCAAGGCCCCGCTGGCCGAGGCGCTCAACGCGGTAGGCACGGTCACGCGGAATTTCTGGCGCGTCACCGCCCCGCGCGCCATCGCCGTGATTCCCGACACGGCCGCCAAGCGGCGCGAGTATGAAGAAGAGATCGTGCGTACGTTCTTCTTGAGCAACGCCGATCTGAAAGAGACGGTCGATGTGCTGCGCATCGTGGTCGACGCGCGCCGGCTGGCGCCCGTCGCCGCCACCAACGCCATCACCATCAAGGACACGCCCGAGCGGGTGGCCGCGGCCGGCCGCATCATCCAGGCCATCGACAAGGCCCGGCCCGAGGTGGTGATCGACGTCGAGCTGCTCGAGGTCGACCGCACGCGGCTGCGCGACTACGGCATGCAGATCGCATCCCCCACCGAGGCGCCGACCGGCCTCGACGGGCAGGTGACCGTGGGCGGCGACTCGCTCACCTTGCGCGACCTGCGCAACCTGACGACCTCGGACGTGTTCCTCACGAATCTGCCGGGCCTGTTCTACCGGCTGCTCAAGACCGACACCAACACCCGCACGCTCGCCAACCCGCAACTGCGCACCACCGAGGGCATCTCGGCGCAGGCGCGCTTCGGCGAACGCGTGCCGGTGCCGGTCACCACCTTTGCGCCGATTGCCGCCGGCGGCGTGCAGACGCAGCCGATCACCTCGTTCAACTACGAGAACATCGGCGTCAACATCGACATCACGCCGCGCACCCATCACGACGACGACGTGTCGCTGGCGGTGAAGATCGAGGTCAGCAGCATCTCGGGCACCGGCTTCGGCGGCCTGCCCACCTTCGGCAACCGTTCGATCACCACCGTGATTCGCCTGCGCGACGGCGAGACCAACATGCTCGCGGGTCTGATCCGCGACGAAGAACGCAAGGTGCTGTCGGGGATTCCAGGCCTGAGCGACATCCCGATTCTGGGCCGACTGTTCGCGTTCAACCGCACGCAGACGCAGGAGACCGACATCATCCTCACGCTCACACCGCACATCGTGCGCGTGCTCGACCTCACCGAGGCCGACGTGCGGGCGTTCCGCGTCGGCCGCGACACCGGCACCTCGGTTATCGAAACGCCGCTGCCACCCGCCAACCGGCCGCCGGGTGGCGATGCCGGCCAGCCCGTGGCCGTACCGGGCTCGCCGGCGCCGGTCGTGCCGTCGCTGCGCCCGCTGCCGCCGGCGCCTGGGCCGGCCTCGCCAGTCAAACCTCCGCCCCCTCCGCCCGGCCGCTAGGCCCGAGGGGTGCCGTCAGCCACGCCCCCTGGACTCCCCTAGACCCGCGCCACCTGCGCGCCGAGCGACTGCAGCCGCTCCACCAGCTGACTGTAGCCGCGCTCGACGGTTTCGAGTGGCTCGACCCGGCTCTGCCCCGTGGCGGCCAGCGCAGCGGCAATGAGCGCCATGCCCGAGCGGATGTCGCGGCTGTCGAGCGCCTTGCCCTTGAGCTTTGCCGGACCGGTCACGATGATGCGGTGCGGGTCGCACAGGAACAGGTCGGCGCCCATGCCGCTCATCTGCTCCAGCGCGAACAGGCGCAGCTCGTAGAGCCAGTCGTGCACGAGGGTGGCGCCTTCGGCCTGCGTGGCCAGCACCGTGACGAGGCTCACGAGGTCGCTCGGAAAGCCGGGCCACAGCTCCGTCGTGAGACGGCCGGCGCCAATCAGCCGCGACGGCTCCACGATGAGCACGTCGCCTTCCTGGCGGCACGTCACCGACAGTTTGCGGAGCGTGGCCGTGACCACCTCCATGTCGATCGCGCGCGCGCCGCGAATCTCCACCTCGCCGCCGGTGATGGCGCCCACCACCGCCCAGCTCCCCGCTTCGATGTAATCGCCGTAGAGCGCCTTGGTGGCGCTGCCGAGGCGCGTGCCGCCTTCGACGCGGATCGTGTGCGAGCCGGCCCCGGTGATGCCCACGCCCATCAACGCCAGGAACTCGCACAGCTCGACGACATGGGGCTCACAGGCGGCGTGGCGGATCTCGGAGATGCCGGGCGCGGCGGCGGCCGCGAGCAGGGCCGTTTCGGTGCCGGTCACCGACGCTTCGTCCAGATAGATCGAGGCCGGCTTCAAGCCGTGCGGCACCTCGAGGCGGTGGCCGTCACCGGCGACGTGCACGGCGCCCATGGCCGTGAGCGCTTCGAGGTGCGTGCGGATCGTGCGGCGCGCTGGGAAGTCGCCGCCCGGCGGCGCCACGAATGCCTGACCAGTGCGGGCGAGCAAGGGCCCGAGCAGCAGTACCGATCCGCGCAGCCGGCCGACCAGGGCGCGGTCGGGCTCATGCGACGTGACCTCCGCGCAGCGGATGTGCAGCGTGGGACTGCCGATCCCCTCGACCTCGGCACCCAGATCGAGCAGCAGGCGCGCCATCACGTCCACGTCGACAATCCGTGGCACGTTCGTGAGCACGCACGGCTCGGTCGTGAGCAGCGTGGCGGCCATGAGCGGCAGCGCGGCGTTCTTGTTGCCTGCCACGTCCACCACGCCCGACAGGCGGCGGCCCCCTTCGATGATCAACGTCGACATGTGTGGGATCCTACCGGCTACCAGGCGCCGAGTCTGACGATTTCCTCGCGCAAAGCCACGCCATACGCGTCGTGCACGCGCGCCCGGCACAGCTCGACCAGCGCGGCGATATCGGCGGCCGTGGCCGTGCCGTCGTTGACGATGAAGTTGCCGTGCGCGTCCGACACCCGGGCGCCGCCGATCGCGTGGCCCTTCAGCCCGGCGCGGTCCACGAGCGCCCCCGACGACATCGGCATGCCTTCGGGCACGCGGTCGCGGACTGGCTGCGGATTCTGGAAGATGCAGCCCGCACTCGGTGAGGCCAGCGGCTGCGTCTGCTTGCGGAACGCGAGCGAAGCGCGCGCCACGGCGCGCAACGCGTCGGGGTCGCCGCCGGGCCGCACCCGCAGCGCCGCCCAGATCGCAATCTCGCCGCTGCGCTGCAGGCGGCTCGTGTCGTAGGCGAACTCCATCCGATCGTTGGGCACCTGGCGAAGCGCCCCGTCGCGGCTGACGACCCGCACGCTCTCCACGACGTCACCGATATTGGCCTGGCGCCAGTGCGCGTTGCCGTAGAGCGCGCCGCCCACGGTGCCGGGCGTGCCGGCCCACGCTTCCACCCCGGCGAGGCCGCGCCCGACCGTCCAGCGCACCAGCGCGTTGATGGTCACGGCGACGTCCACGCGCACGATGTCGCGGCCGACCATCTGCATCGTGCCGCCCCGCGGCCGTATGACGAGGCCGCGCACGCCGGCGTCGGCGACGAGCACGTTGGAGCCGCCGCCGAGCATCGTCACCGGCACGCCGTGCGCGTGCGCCACCTTCAGCAGCCGCACGATGGTGTCGCCGTCGTGGGGCTCGATCAGCCAGTCGGCGGGTCCACCCACCTTGAAGGTGGTGAATGGCGCCAGCGGCGCGTCCGCCTGCACGGTCAGTTCAGGAAAGCCCGCACGCAGCACGTCGCCAAACGTGTTCATGCGCCAGACTCCTCGGGCATCAGGCGCAGCAGCTCACGTTCGCGCGCGATGAGCGCGGCCCTGGCTTCGGTGCGCGTGCAGGCCGCGAACCGCACGACGTCGCCCGGACCGAGTTGTCCGGCCAGGGGGAGGTCGGCCGCAATCACGGTGGCGATCTTCGGATAGCCCCCCGCTGTCTGCCGGTCGGCCATGAGCAGGATCGGCGAACCGCCCGCCGGCACCTGCAGGGCGCCGAAGGGCACCGGCTCCGAGAGCAGTCCGTCGGCGCGAGTGGCCGCCACTAACGGCCCCTCGAGCTGGAAACCCATGCGATTGGACTGCGTCGACACGCGGTAGACCTCGTGCAGCAGGGTCTCGATGGCGTGCGGCGAGAACCACGTGTCCTGTGGACCCAACATCACGCGCAAGGACCGCACGAGGCCGGCCGCTGGCGGCGGTGAGGCGGGGGGCGCGCGATGCGGTCCCACATGGGTCGGCGCGGGCCCGAGCGGCAGCACGTCGCCACGCACCAGGGCGCGACCATCGAGCCCGCCCATGCCGCTCAGCAAGTGGGTGGCGCGGCTCCCAAGCACCGGCGGCGTGTCGATGCCGCCAGCCACGGCCAGGTACGCCCGGCTGCCCGCCCGGCGCTCGCCGAAGCGCAGCGTGGCGCCAGGCGCGAGTGCGAAGGCGGTGTGGTGCGGCGCCGCCCGGCCGTCCACGCCGAGCACGAACGCCGCGCCCGCGACGGCGACGACGAGCGCGCGATCGGCCCGCAGCTCGGGGCCGATCAGCGTCACCTCCAGAGTGGCCGCGGTGGGCGCATTCCCGACGAGCGCATTGGCCAGGCGATGCGCCATGCTGTCCATCGCGCCGCTCACTGGGACGCCGAGCGCCTGACTGCCCCACCGTCCAAGGTCCTGCACGGTGGTCAGCAGGCCGGGACGCACCACCGTGATACCGGCCGCGCTGCTCACGACGACGGCACGCTGACGCACGCGTGCCACTGGTCGTGCGGCAGCGAGACGAAGCGCACGGCATCCCCGGCCCGCAGCACGGCTGGCTGCTGGCGCGTGGCGTCGAACATCCGCCAGGGCGTGCGGCCGATCAATTGCCATCCCCCCGGGCTGTCACAGGGATACACCCCGGTCTGCAGGCCCGCGATGCCCACGCTTCCCGCCCGCACGCGGGCGCGTGGCGCCGGCCGGCGCGGCACACTGATGCTGGGGTCCACCGAACCCAGATAGGCGAAGCCCGGCAGGAACCCCAGCATGTAGACGCGGTAGACGGGGGCCGTGTGGCGCTGCACGACCGCGCCTGGAGAACACCCTGCCGACGCCGCCACCGCCTCGAGGTCCGGCCCGTGCTCGCCGCCGTAGCACACGGGAATGTCCACCACCCGCGCCGGCGCGCCGGCCACGGCCGCCACGTCCCAGGCGTGGGCGACGACCTGCTCGAGGGCGGACGCATCGAACCGCAGCGGGTCGACATGCACGCCCACCGACGCAAAACCCGGCACGACGTCGCGCACGCCCGGCACCGCGGCCTCGGCAATCGCTTGCGCCACGGCCACCACGCGCGCATTCACCTCGGGCGCCATCCGCGCCTCGAACTCCACGAGCACGAGCGAGTCGCCTGACAGATGCAGGCGTGGTCTCGTCAACGGCGCGGTCACGACAACGCCTCGAGCAGCTTGCCGTGGATGCCGCCGAAGCCGCCGTTGGACATCACGACGATGTCGTCGCCCTCGGTCGCATGCGCGGCCACGTAGGCCACGATGGCGTCAACGCCCGGCAGTTGACGGGCCGAGACGCCGGCTGCCTGCAGATCGTCAATCAGTTCCGTCTCCGACAGGCGCACGGCCTCGGGCAGCGAGCTGCGATAGATCGGCGCGATCACCACTTCGTCGGCACCGGCGAACGCCGCGGCGAAGTCCTGTTGGAAGACCCGCCGGCACGACGAGGCCGAGCGCGGCTCGAAGACCGTCCACAGCCGGTGCCCCAGGCGCGCTGCGCGCATCGCGGCAATCGTCTCGGCGACCGCCGTGGGGTGGTGCGCGAAGTCGTCGTAGACCGTGACGCCACGCCGTTCGCCCACCACCTCGAGCCGGCGCTTCACGCCCGCGAAGGTGGCGAGGCCGACGCGGAGGGCCGCTACACTCAGCCCGCACTCGTGCCCCACGGCCAGCGCCGCGAGCGCGTTCCGCACGTTGTGCGCGCCCCGCATCGGCAGGAAGAACTGTCCGGCCACGCCGTCGGGGCCGGAGAGATGAAAGCGCGTGCCGTCGCCGTCGGGGGTGATGTCGCTCGCCCGCCACGTCGCGTCGGCCGCCAGGCCGAAGCTCTGCACTCGGCTGCGCGCGTGGGTCGCAAGCGCCGCCGCATCCGGGCTGTCGGCACCGAGCAGCACCAGGCCCCGGCCGGGCACGAGCTGCACGAAACGCGCAAAGGCCAGGCGCACGGCGTCGAGATCGGGGTAGATGTCGGCGTGGTCGAACTCGACGTTGTTCACGACCGCGATGTCGGGCAGGTACTTGAGGAACTTCGCGGTCTTGTCGAAGTAGGCGCTGTCGTACTCGTCGCCCTCGATCACGAACGTGCGGCCGCGGCCCACGCGGTAGCTGGCGCCGCCCGCGCCGAAGTTCTTCGCGATGCCGCCGACGAGCAATGACGGATCGGCGCCGCCGCTCGTGAGCAGCCACGCCGTGAGCGACGTGGTGGTGGTCTTGCCGTGCGTGCCGGCCACGACCACCGACTCGGCATCCCAGAGGAACGTGTCGCGAATGGTCTCGGGCAGCGACGCGTAGCGAATCGATCGGTCGAGCACGGCCTCGAGTTCGACGTTGCCGCGCGAGATGGCGTTGCCCACGACCACCAGATCGAGGTCGCTCGTGATGTGATCGGCCGCGTAGCCGGCGAGGATCGGAATGCCCTCGGCGGCGAGGAAGTCGCTCATCGGCGGATACACGTGTTCGTCCGAGCCCTGCACGTCGTCGCCGCGCGACTTGAGCAGCGCCGCGAGCGTGGCCATGGCCGTGCCACAGATGCCGATGAGATGCACCCGGCGCGCCATCAGCAGACCGCGGCCTCTTCGATGGAGAGGGCGGCCGTGCTCCCGGCGAGGAGCCGGGCCGACACGCCGAACGGCAACGTGAGCGCCGCCCCGACCGTGTGCCCCGACGGGAATCCGAAGACCACCGGGCCGGGGAAATGCGCGAAGAGATCGCCGAGCACGGCCCGCGCCGTGGGTCCGCCGCCCGCCTCGTCACACCCCGGGAACGCGCCCAGCACCACCCCGGTGACGTGGCGGAACATGCCCGCCTGGTGGAGCTGCGTCAGCAGCCGATCGAGGCGATAGGGACGCTCGCCCACGTCCTCGAGAAACAGAATGGTCGGCTCCCTCGGAAGGCACGCAAACGGCGTGCCGAGCAGTGAGGCCAGCTGCGTGATCGTGCCGCCCGTCACGACGCCCGACGCCTCACCCGGGCGCATCACGTCGAGGCCGGCTGGCGACAGCGTGCCCATCGCCACCGGCTGGGTCACCGCCGCCATGAGCGAGGCGCGGTCATAGCCCGCGTGGCCGCGCGCGAGCCGGCCCTCGACCATCGGCCCGTGGAATGCCACCTGGCCGTGGCCCACCTGCCAGGCCAGCAGCGCCGTCAGATCGCTGTAGCCGATGAACACCTTGGGATCCGCCCCGAGCCAGCGCGGATCGAGCAGTGGCAACAACTGCTGGCTCCCGTAGCCGCCCCGCACCGCCACGATGCCCCGAATGGCCGGGTCGCGCCACGCGTCGGCCAACGCAGCCGCCCGCACGCCTGGCAGCCCCGCGACATAGCCGTGACGGGCCAGCACGCGGTCGTCGTAGACCGGCTCGAAGCCCAACGCGCGAAGTTCATCAGCCCCGCGCTCGAGGTCGTCGGGATTCACCGGGCTCGCCGGAGCCACGAGCGCGATGCGATCGCCGGGCTGCAGACGGCGCGGACGGCGCCGGCCGGCCGTGGTCACACGCTCGACCGTCATCACGCAAACACCGCCATCTCCGCGGCCACGAGCTGGTGCTCTTCGCAGCCCACGACGTCGCGCCAGGCGCGCAGCCGTTGCCGCATCGGCGCCGCCGCCGCCCCCAGGAATCGCGCCTTCACGCGGGCACTGCGGGCCAGCGCGTCGTCGACGCGGGCCAGGGGGAGCGCCCCCGACTCCACCGCCTTCACGAGCGCCTCGAGGGTCAGGGCCTGCATCTCGACGTTGCCACTGCACACGAGCAGGGCGTCACAGCCAGCCCCCACCGCAGCGACGGCCGCGTCGGGCACGGGCCACGACTTCGCGATCGCCTGCATGTCCAGGTCGTCGCTCACGACCACGCCGCGGAACCCGAGGTCGTCGCGCAGCAGACGTAGCACCCGGGGCGAGAGCGTGGCCGGACGGGTGTCGTCGTGAGCCGGCACCACCACGTGCGCCGTCATCACCAACGCGACCCCCGCCGCGATAGCCGCGCGGAACGGCGCGAACTCGACCGCCCGCAGGCGGTCGGGCGAGTGATCCACGACGGGCAGGTCGAGGTGTGAGTCGACCGTGGTGTCGCCGTGGCCAGGGAAGTGTTTGCCGCACGCCGCCACGCCCGCCGCCTGTAGCGCCGTGATGATGGCGGTGCCGAGCGCGGAGGCGGTGTCGACGTCGGCCGACAGCGAGCGATCGCCGATCACCGGGTTGGCTGGATTGGTGTTGAGATCGAGGACCGGCGCGAAGTCGAGCGAGATGCCGACGGCCCGCAGCTCGCGCGCCAGGGCCTGCGCGAACCGGGTGGCGAGCTCCACCGAGGGCGCGCGGCCCAGGGTGGCCATCGGCGGCCACACGGTGAACGGCGCGCGCAGCCGCGCGACCCGGCCGCCCTCTTGATCCACGCTCACCCAGGCCGGCCATTCTCCGCCCAGCACTTCACTCGTGAACGCGAGCTCCAGTACCTGCTCGGGGCTCTCGACGTTGCGCGCGAACAGGACCACGCCGCCCAGATCGAATTCACGCGCCAACGCGCGCATCTCGACGGTGACCTCACGTCCGGGAAGACTGCCGATGAGCAACTGACCGATGCGGTGGCGGAGTGGCGCGGGCATTGCGGTGCGAGCATTATAATTCCGCCGTGACCGTTACCGCTTCGGCCCCGACGCGCGTCGACCTCGCCGGCGGCACCATCGACATCTGGCCGCTCTATCTGTTCCACCCAGGCGCGCAGACCCTCAACGCCGCCATCAGCCTGCGCGCCCGCGTGCGCCTCGACGCGCGCGCCGACGACCGCGTCGTGCTCGTCTCGGACGATCTCAGCCGCTCGACCGCACCGCTGGCCTTCGATGATCTGCCGCACGACACCACGCTGCCGCTGCTCGCCAAGCTCGCGCATGCCTACGGCGCCCGCGGGGTCACGATCGCGACCAGCAGTCAGGCGCCAGCCGGCGCCGGCA
>Ga0105044_10010288_pt1 | contig 12779 bp, 9 predicted proteins | sample MAT01_FD_78092 | JGI IMG/M metagenome (GOLD analysis project Ga0105044, IMG submission 78092) | Freshwater microbial communities from Lake Fryxell liftoff mats and glacier meltwater in Antarctica - MAT-01 | ecosystem: Environmental > Aquatic > Freshwater > Ice > Liftoff microbial mat | place...
CCACTCGAACCGGTCGAACTGCCTGAGAACACACGCGTCGAGTTTGAACCGAAGGTCACCGATGCAGCCATTCTGCCGTTCGCACTCCAAGATACCGAGATCACCGACCGAGACGTCGAAACCTTGCTGCGGGTCGCGCGCGACAAAGACGCTCCCGCCGGCCACTACAAGCGGACACCGAAGAAGGTGGCCCGTTCGAAGCACAATTAACCCAACTGTTGAACCGAATCTACTCCCGAGTCCCCATGGCTGAGACTCTGACGAAACACGCCTTCACGGTGGCGGAGCTGCCGAACGTTCAAGATTTCCATTGCGGTGACGAGCCTTTTGAGAAAGAGGTCGCCGACTGGCTAAAAGGGCCCGACTCGCCGGAGGTGGATAGTGCTCTCACTTCGATAAAGCATCCCGACAAACCAAGCCGCGTGTGGCTGTACAAGCTGGGCGATGAAGTCGTCGGCTTTGGCGCGTTAGCCAAGACGGACTGGCGCTGGCCGGGAAAGAACAACGACCCCAAACTTCCTCTGTCGATCATCATCTGGGTCGGGGTTCAGATGAAGTATTGGGGCCAGCCGCCCGGCCCGAAGGAGGAACGCTTCTCGGTTCAAATACTCGACGACCTTGTAGCCGAAGCATCCGAGGACGCGAAGACGCACCCGGTACTCGGCTTGTTTGTACACAAGGACAACAAGCGAGCGATCAAGTTCTACAAGGACGCGGGCTTCAGCGACGAGTTGGAGCAGCGCGTTGAAAAGACAGGACATTTCAAGATGTTCATTGTCCTCGACCAAAACGCGCTGGAAGCGGCGATTGCCGCTGTTAACAATCGTCGCGGACTCTAAGGAGAATCCGCTCGAAGGCGGTCTAAGCATCGACGAGGAACGAAATAAGGGGACATTCTGAATTCCCTGCACCCAGTTTGGCTACTAGCTCCTCTTCAAGCCATTCAAGTCTTCGGTGCATCACGCAGGAGACGCGAGTCACTCACTCCACCATCACGCACCCAAATTCTTCCAGCGCCGCCGACTCTTCGGTTGTGAGGGCCTCGACCGGCGAGGACTTCGCGGCGAATCGGACGGCCGCCTTCTCCAGCCGAGGGTCCCGTGTGCTAACCAGACCGACCAAGTGCATCAATTTCTGAGACGGAAGTTAGATCGCACCGGCGAGATTGAACAGGGTCCGCGATTTGTGAGTGCCTTCACCCCTCTCGCTCCATGGCCGACGATGCGGGTGCGTGTGCGTTTGCCTCGATCCGGCCGATCAGGCCGCCGACCGAGACGACTCCGTTTCCCTCCATCTCCACCAGCTTCAGCAGCCAGTATTGTGTCATGTGCAGATTCATGTACCTCTCCTTTTCAGGGTGACACAAATTGTTGGGCCAGAGTTCGCTTCAGCTTGAAGTGAGGATCTCGAATCGGCAGGCCAAGCGGCCCGCCGCCACATTTCGATTCTCGCTCAAGCTTTCCGCAAACTACAAGAATCAGTGCGACTCACGTTCAGAATCTTTGCAACGAACGCAGATTTTCAGCAGTCAAATGAAAGAGAATATGACTACGGATCGCACGGATAGACACGGATAAACTCCAAGAGGTTCATGCATTTATCCGTGAAAATCCGTGGTTAGATGATTCTGTTACGGCTGGGCGAAGTCATGAGGGCGTGAAAGGGTCGCGCAATTCCAATTTTGGCAATATTGATTCCGATCGAGTGCAATTCGTCTGGAAAGGGGTGGGAGTGTGTCGGTCGGAGAAATGGGAGCCAATTACGCATTTTCAGGGATAAGCATTTCGCCCGACAAGTGCCACGATGGGCAAAAATCGCTTCGGCATTTTGCTGCGTATCGCACGCTGGTGACGCAAGGCTATCGGCAACCCACTTATACGGCGAAATATCCGACATTCCGAATTTCGTTTCATTGCATTGCATATTGGTCGCGTGCAACGAAAAGTGCGTGTGTGAAACGCAATGAAACGAAACGAGAGCGGGCCGATCACCCTAATAGTAGATGATCTTCTTTTCCTCATTCGTCGCGATGTCATAATAGCCCAGAACCAGGATGTCGTAGCCGGTGCCGCCGTTGAGGTAGTCGATCGAATTGTCACCCGGATTGCTCCAATTTTTGTCGCCCAGGAAGTCGTCGCCGCCATAGCCCCAGACGTGGTCGGATCCGATACCGCCTTGCAGATGGTCGATGCCGCTCCCGCCCTTGATGTAATCATCGCCATAGCCGCCGTGCATGTAGTTGCTTTGGTTGCCGCCGATCATGTTGTCGTTGCCAACCTGGCCGTACATGGTGTTCACTCCCGACCCGCCCTCCATGTAGTCAGCGGCACCTCCGACGAAATCGTCCTCGCCTTCTGCTTGCCAGTCGCCCCACATAACGTCGTTGCCGCCTTTGCCGAACATGTAGTCGGTGCCATCGCCGCCTTCCATCTGGTCGCCCAGGCTGCCGCCGACCATCCAATCGTCGCCGTGGCCGCCGAACATCTGATTGCCGCCGTTACCGCCATAGAGTTTGTCGTTGCCGGCTTGGCCGTGCATGATGTTGAAGCCGCTGCCGCCGGAGAGAGTGTCGTTGCCTGGTTTTTGGGCCGTGTGGCTGGGCATGAAATCGTCATCCCCCCAGAGAGTGTCGTTGCCAGAGGAACCGTTGACCACGTCGTTGCCTTCCTCGCCCGAGAGTGTGTCGTCGTTATTGCCGCCTTCGATCACGTCGTCGCCATCGCGGCCTTTCAGGTAGTCGTTGCCGTTGCCGCCGTAAATCGTGTCGCTGCCGTAACTGCCCAGCACGGAGTCGTCGCCGTTGCCGGCAAAGTATTTGGATGGCAGAATGGTCGAGTTGTCGATGTTGTCGGAACCGTCGCCGGTGCTGATTTCGATGTTCCTCACGTGCTTGCGAAGGTGCTGGCCGCCCTGCTTGTAGCGATCGAAGCGAAAGGTTTCACTTTCGCCGCCGAGCGTGTGGATGGCGACCACGATTTCATCATCGATCATGCCGGGCGTGTCATGTTCGTCGACATACACGGTGACGTCGTCCTGCTGCGGCGTGCCCGTAATGTACAGCGTTCGGTTTGGAATATTGAAAAAGGCGGACATCAAGTCGCGTTGGCCGAGTTGTTCGAGTGACAAATGCTTTTTCACGGTCGAATCCTTGCTGGCGTGCAGCATGGGGTTTTTCTGGGTCTCGCCAGCAATACGCGCCACGCGCGGATTTGTGATTGAAGAGGGGCAAGAAAAAGTGGAATACCGCAAAAACAGCGGTGCAAGCTTGGTTCAGAAACGATTGCAGCCCCTCGAAAGGGGCTGCAATTTGCAATTCCTCGGATCTTAGAGACTCGTCAGTTCCTCAGTCGCCAGTCGGTCTTTGGCCAGGTCAAGAAGGTTGGTCAGGAACCAGTCATCTCCTTTTTTGCCCGTCAACGTGTCCTTCGTCACATCATCGTGAATCGTTAAGCTCGACAGGAATGTGCCATTGTTTAGTCCGCCCAATCCGCCCTTCAAATGGGCCACCCGATCCGCGTAAGACGGAGTCAAAGTCCACTCGTTGAAGATGTTCGAAAGGCCGGTCAGATCGGCATCGAAATCGGTGGAGCCGCCGATCATGAGCTCATCTCCGGCACCGCCGGTGAATTTGTCTGCCCCGCTTCCGCCGATTAATACATTCTTGCCTGCCGCATCGGAAAGGGTGTCGTTGCCATCGCCTCCCACGAGCATGTCGTTGCCTAAGGCCCCGGTCAGTTTGTCGTTGCCGGCCTCTCCAAAGAGCCGGTCGTTGCCGCTCCCGCCGATCAAGATGTCGTTGCCAAGTCCGCCGTAGACATCGGCCGGCAGAAAGACCTTTTTGGAAATCGTCACTTTGTCGACGCCGGCCAGTCCATGCACTTCGATTCCGGCAACGCTGGAAATCAGGAAGCTGCCGATGGTTGCCTTGTTCAACACGACCAGCAGTTGCGTGGTGTCCTTGGAGAGATTCACTGCAATCGTGTCGTTGCTGGCCGTGCCGCCCACGAGCAGCTTGCCGCCAACAACCGCCGTCTGCTGCAGGGTGATGGAGATGTTCCGAGTATCGCTCTTCGCCGGCGTTCCATCATCGACGACGCGAACCTTGAAGAAGTAGGTGCCAACCGCGTCCGACGAACGCGATGTCCAGGTGAAGGCCCCGGTATCCGGATCGATCCAGGCCCCGATCGGTGCGCCGACCAGGCTGTAGGTGAGCGTGTTTGCCTCACCATTGATAAGGTCGTTATCGACGACCGTGGCCGAGAACGTCGCAGTTTGACCGGGAACGATGGTCTTGGTGCTTGGCACTCCCGCAAGAGCCGGTGCCAAGTTCACTTCACGAACAGCAACTTGAATTGTCTTCGAGTCAACGGACTGCCCATCGGAAACCTGAATAGTGAACTGGTAACTATTCGGCCCCTGCTCCTCGGTCGGTGTCCAGGTAAAGATGCCGCTCGAAGAATCGATAGTTGCCCCAGTCGGACCGCCAACCAGGCTAAACGTGAACGATTGCGGATCTGGATCGCTGACCAGTGTGGTGAAGGTGTAGAGTTGGCTCTCGTCGATTGTGGCTTGCGAAGGAACGCCCGACAGCAGCGGGGAGGTATTTCCAGTCACAGTGACGGTGATCGGCTTGGTGTCGCTCAGAAGCGGTGTGCCATCGTCAACTACGCGAACGCTGAAGGAGTAATCGCCCAAAGGCAGTGTGGTCGTTGTCGGCCAGGAGAAAACACCCGTATCCGGGTTGATGCTGGCACCCGCCGGGGCCCCGATTAGGCTGAAGGTCTTGGAGTTACCCAAGCCGTTGATCAGATCGAGGTCAGTCGCAGAAGCCGTGAAGGAAAGTGTGTCGCCACGAACAAGCGGCTGAGTGGCTGGAACGCCGCTGAGAGTCGGGGCTGTGTTCACCTCTTTGACGTGCAAGGTGATTGAGGAATCGACATTCGATAAGCCATCGGTGACGCGGACCATGAACGTGTAATCATTCGGAGCTTGGGCTTCGGTCGGAGTCCAGACGAAGATGCCGGACGAACTGCCAATACTGGCGCCGGCCGGAACGCCGACGAGGCTGTAAGTGAGCGTATCACCCAAGTCGGGATCGGTGGCCGTGGCTGTGAAGGTGTATGGGGCGAGTTCGTTAATGCTGGCGGTCGCGGGGACGTTGGAGAAGGTCGGAGGCTTGGAGAGGACGATGGAGCGAGTAATCGATCCGGTAATATATGCGCTTAACTTGACGAGAAACGTCGCCGTACGTGGCGAAGTATCCGGAGTCGGACTTGTGTTTTGATAAGTGACCGACCTCAGAACTGATTGATAGACGTCCTGAGTGGCGGTTCCGGTCAGGATAAGCTTACCAGCGAAAATGTCGAAAGTGCCCGTGACTCCGCCGAACGGAGTGAACGCCAGGAAATCCTGTCCGGCACTGTAACCGGTTAGCGATACCTCGGCTCCATTCGCGAAGTACGTGGGACTAGACAGTTCGAGGTCAGGCAGCAGGACAGCCGGCGCATGGGTGCCGTATGACAATTGAAAGGTGTCGGCGGCCAGATGCACACTGCTAGGGTAGGTGGGGTCGACACGCATCACAGCCATGTCTCCTCTGGTGCCGCTCGCGTTGAGTGCATAACCTGCAACGACAACACGCCCTTTCGAATCCACGACACCGCCACCGGAGTAATTTGTGGTTGGGTGAATTTTGAGAGTAGTTGAGGTACTATAGCTACTGACGAAAATCGAGCTGACTCCGCCGGTTATAGAAGATCCAGTTATCACAGAGTATCCCTGGGAATCCAGGTTTACGCTATTGATGCTGGCAACCGGGAACCCGTAACCGACCGTAAAAGCGCTCCCGTTTGTACCATTCTGTCCGAATACTACATCCTGCCCGGACCCGGACCCATTCACTCCGTATAGATGGGCATAAGTGTAAGCGCTTTCGTTAATCGTCATTCGCTGAATAATGGCTCCGCTTCCGATGGCCATGGTCGCTGCGCCACCGACTCCCCAGGTTGAGTCATTGGACCCATCTGAGGTAAAGCGATCAATGAAAGCAGTCCGACTTGTGCCCCCTGAGATGAAGTAACCACCTAGGTAGATTCGGCCTTGGGAATCGACCCAGATCGAACTTCCGAAGATATCCTCGCCAACGCTATCGAACCTCAGTATGCCCGTGGAACTGAATGAAGGATCGAGGGAACCACTTGCAATAATGCGTACCGCGACCAGGTCGTGCCCACCCGACGGTCCCGTCTCCCCGATCAAAAGAATTCGATCGAGCGAATCGATGATAAGATCGCGGCAGAAATCGCCAGTCGCACCGAAATCGACGATTAACTTCCCGGTATTGTTGAAAGTGGTATCGAGCACACCTGCCGAAGTGAACCGCACCACACCAACATCGTTGCCCGTATACCCGGCGGCGATAATCCGATCTTGGCTGTCAATGGCTAGAGTTAACAACTCGTCGCTCACTCCTGCCTGGAACGAGCCAGTCGTCATGCCATTCGTACCGAAAGTACTGTCAAGAGTACCATCCGTATTGAACCGAGTGATAACGAAATCGTAGTTGCTGCCCCCTGCGTTATAGCTTCCAGAGACTACCGATCGTCCCTGAGAATCGAGGACAACGTCGTAGGCGTAGCTGCTGCCAGATAGGAAATCGATCAACGTGTAACCCGGCGCGTTGTAGCGGGTATCAACCTTGCCATCCGGAGTGAGCCGCAAAATGCCGATGTGGTAATTGGCGCCATTGTTCACGCTACCAGTGAGATAAACGCGTCCCAGTTGATCGAGCGCCATGTCGTAGGGGAAGTCGTCGGCCGCAAGGACTGGGGCAGTCCCTTTGCCACTCGAGGCGAACGTGGTATCGAGGGAGCCGTTTGTGTTGTAGCGTGCGAAACCGAAGTCGCGGGTTGGGTTAAACCCGACGGGCCCCCCGGCCACGATTCGGCCTGCCGAATCGATTGCTATGGAAAGGATGTACTCGTTAGTCCCGAAGGAAGTGATCGCCAGTCCGTCGCCATCGAAGGAGTTGTCGAGAGCCCCGGTGGCACTCATGCGTCCGACGATGAAATCGTAGTTGGAGCCGTTATAGCTGGCTCCGCCGAAGACATACCGTCCGCTGCTATCAACCTGAATGTCGTACGCATAGCTCGTGCCTCCGAGCGATAAGATCCGCACTCCTCCGCCAAAGAAACTCGAATCGAAAGCCCCGGCCGATGTCAATTTCACGAACAGCATGTTGCCCGTGCCCGTACTCGCGAATCCACTCAGAATGACATTGTCCAGGCTGTCGATCGCAACTCCTTCGCATGTTTCAGTGGCTCCCGCGTTATAAATCTGTTTGCCATCGGAGTCGAAGCTGGTATCGAGACTGCCATTTGGAAGCAGACGGCAAGCTGCGATATCGAAGTTCGCTCCGTTAAATGCCGACACACCCACGACGATCCGACCCTGGCCGTCGATCGCGACCTCCTCTGCATAGCAGTTAAAGGTTCCAACAAATTGCACCGTCACGATGCCGTCGTTATCGAAGCTTGCGTCGAGTGAGCCATCGGAATTGTAGCGCACAACAGCCACCAGATCCTGGACGCCGTTAAACGTGACGCCGACGGCGACAATTCTCCCGCTCGTATCAATCGCCAGCTTCCGGAGTTCCTCGTTGTAGTTCGACCCGAATACCGAGAGCGTCGCCTTCCCGCCGTTGCCGAATGAAGGATCCATTTTCCCATTAGTCAAGTACCGAGTGAGCTGAAAGTCATTGCTTGTGCCATTCCAATATTCTCCGGCGATGACGGTCCGGCCAAGAGAATCGATCACGGAGCCGTATGCCTCGTCCGTATTTCCGGAGTTGGAAGTTACGCTGCCTCCGGTGCCATAGGTCAAATCAAGTCCGGAAGCGGGGACGGTGCGGTCTTCAAGTCGCTCCACCATCAGTCGACGACGGGCGCTGGAACGGGAGGATCGGCGAGGAACGGGCATGGGTTCACCAGATTAGTGGGGAGTCGTCAGGAGTTTGGATCATTGATTCGCGAAGTGCGAGTTCGCCTTTACGTTCTATGACGTGTCAATTCGATTTGTAGGCTTTGGAGCCAATCCGCGGGCAAGAACGGCATGACGTGCAGGCTCAGGCCTGTCTCGACCAACTCCTCTTCGAGGTTCTCCGGTGTCGGATCCTGAAGCGTCTCAGCCAGTTCGCTCACGAGCAACTGGGCGAACAGTCGGCGGGCTCCACTGAGTTGCTTGCGGTAGGCATCTGCCCGCAGGGGGCGACCGGCCAACTTGCTTGCTCGTCCCCCGAGTGCCGTTGAATCCTCATCGGCGTGGTCAACTGAAAGCCGCAGCACGGTGTGAAAGAGGTTGCCCGGCGAACGCTGTTGGTGACTTTCCAACTCTTGCCACGCCCGGCCAAGAAGCACGTTTCGCCAATCCGCCAGCCAGGCGCGATCGACGTCGGATTCGGAAATGTCTGGAATCGTGTCTTCGAGAAAGTGGTCGCCGGTTGTTCTTGCTTCCGTCTGCTTTTTGCGCAAGTGTGAAAGGGCCGCATTTCGCACCGACGTTTTCAGATAATCGCGAAAGCGTCCCCGGTGTGCCGAGGCCCGGACGAAGCCCGTTTTCACGACTCGAAGAAAGAACTCCTGGCACACATCGTCGGCATCGGGCCCGGGTCCGAGCAGCGCTTCCAGATATCGGCGCACGGATGCTGAATAGCGAACGAGGAAATGTTCGACGTCGTGAATCTCGGACCAGCGGGTCGAAATGCGGTCGAGGTTGGTTTCACTCATCGAAGCCGCTCCGTGTGCCAAATGCACAACTTGCGGTCGGAAGCACCCGAGACGAGAACACTGCCATCGTTCGAGAACGTCAGGCCACGCATCAGTCCGCCTTGATGGATGGAGAAAGGCTCACGGATCTGTTTTCCGGTCCCGGCATTCCAGAGTCGGATGCCGTCCGACGATCCCGAGGCAACGACCGGATGAGTTGGTGAGAAGGCGACGGCCGTGGGTTCTCCTTCATGTCCACGAAATGCGAACAGCTTTTCGCCCGTGCTCGTGTTCCATACGGGCACGCCACCCTTGCCGGAGATCAACGCAGTCGCGAGTGTTTTGCCATCGGGCGAAAACGCCAGCGACCACGCTTGCCCGGCCTCGGCCTTCAGTGTGTGCAGAATCCGCCAATCGCCGACGCTACGAATGAGCACGACGCCATCGCGGCTCGCCGTTGCCAACATCTTGCCATCGGGTGAAAAAGCGACCGCGTCAACCGCTGCCATATGGCCCGGCATCACAATCGACGAGTCATCCGTGCGGAATCGCCAGGCACGCAAATTCACGGTGCTATTGTTCCATGGAGCAATGCCAATGACGATCCATTCGCCATCGGGAGAAAACGCCAGGGAGGCGATGCTACCCCGAGCCATGTCCACGCTCGGCCGTTCGACGAGGCTTTGTCCGATGTCCCAAAGACGCAAGCGCGAATCGGTCGTACCGGCGGCCAAGGTTTTGCCATCACTTGCTAGAGCCATGCACTTGAGTCGATGCGGCACCGTCGCGGCCAGGCGTTCACCCGTGCGTGTGCACAGAACGCGGACGGCGTTTGTGCCGGACGTTCCCCAGGCCAAAAGTTCGCAGTCGAGAGAGAGTGCCACGGACTCGACTTCCCCTTCGGCATCAAGGGGCCCTTCGGTCAGGAAGTCCTTGGCGAGAGTGGTCTTGTTTGGAGATGCTGGGTTCGAAGGCGGCGAGTTCGGCGACGTAATCGGATCGAGGACGGTTGGCTGATTCACGACCACATAAGCAATGCCCGCACCCACGACTCCGACTGTCAGCAGTGCTGCCGACAAAACCAACGGTCGTCGCTTGGCTGGCACGGAAGCCGAATTCAAATCGCGCGAGGTGTCATTCGGGAATGGGACATTCAGCAAGTCTTCAAGCTCGGCCAGCATTTCGGTCGCGGAAGAGTAGCGGGTAGCAGGTTCCTTTGCCATCGCTCGCTGAACAATCTCGGCGCAACGGGCAGGCACATCGGGAACACGCCGGCGCGGATCGGGGACCGGGCTCGAGCACTGGGCCAGCATGATTTCCACATTGGATTCGCCCGGATAGCAGGGCCAACCGGTCAACAGCATGTAGTACGTCGCGCCGAGCGCGTAGAGATCGCAGCGATGGTCGAGCGTGTCCCCTCGACATTGTTCGGGACTCATGAACTCGGGCGTGCCGCTAACTCGCATGCTTCGCGGACCGTTTTCACCAGACCGATCGACGGGCCTGGCGAGGCCGAAGTCCGCCAGCTTGACAGATCCATCCGCAGTCATCAAGAGATTGGCAGGCTTGACGTCGCGATGAATCAGCCCGGCCGCAGGGGCGGCAGCCATCGCGAACGACTCGGGTCGCCTCGCGCCAGGGCATAGCAGTGTGGTCGCGCAGCCGTTGATGCACGCTGCCACCCGGAACATACTCCCTCATCAGGCACGAATTGCCGGCAAATTCGCTGACCTCGTGAATCACGACCACATTGGCATGGACCACGCCGGCCGCACTCCGGGCCTCGCACAGAAAGTATGCGGCCGCTGAGGCATCGGTTGAATGCACGATCTTGATGGCAACTCGGCGATGCAGGCGCGTGTCGTCGGCCTCGTACACCGCGCCCATGCCGCCACGACCGAGCAACTGGGTGATGACATGCACGCCAATGCGCGTGCCCGCGGCCAGAATCACCGTGTCTGGCCCCGATGGAGAAGTGGCCTCGGATGTGGCGGGATCGCGAGAGATGAGTGAAATGTCCTCGAACGTCATCGTCTCCTCTTTCTATTGCAGATCCAAACGAGGTGAACGATTGTCAGAGCCGCGAACGCAGCGCAGCGGAGTAAGCGGCAGCTCAGACCGCTTACTCCGCTGCGCTGCGTGCGCGGCTCTGATTGCTCATTCTTTCACGGCGTACTTATCGCGAAGCATCCTTCACACACCGAAAACCCGCATGGCTCGCGGCATCATTGGGCGGGTTGTGGTCGCGAGCGGCGGGGAGATAGCGTCGGCAGTAATCGTCGGCACACAGGAATGATCCACCTCGCCGCACTTTTGCCTGCTGATTGGTGTCCCGGCCAGCAACGCCGGACTCCGGGCCTTTCGGGTTGTTCTTCGGGCTCGTTCGATAATATGTTCCCGCGTACCAGTCGGAACACCATTCCCACACGTTGCCGGACATGTCGTGTAAACCATAGCCGTTGGCCGGATAGGTGGCGACCGGCGAGGTTCCGCGATAGCCATCGGCGGCCGAATCGTGTCCGGGGAAGCTGCCTTGAAACGTGTTCGCATACCACTTGCCGCCGGTCCCCTGCTTCTCGCTGCCCCAGCAATACTCTTGCTTATCCAACCCACCGCGTGCGGCGAATTCCCACTCGGCTTCGGTTGGCAGGCGTTTGCCGGCCCACTCGCAATAGGCAACCGCGTCGTGCCAGGAGATATGGACGACCGGGTGATTCATGCGATCCTTGATGTTGCTCGATGGCCCTTCCGGATGCCGCCAGTCTGCTCCCGCCACGAAGTCCCACCAGATCGGCGGCGATCGATTCGGATCGACGTCCTTGGGAAGTGCGACCGCTTTGAAGCAGACGGAAAACGGCACGCGTCGTTCGGGGGGAACCTCGCCCTGGGCTAGTTCCTCTTCCGTCGGCGGTAGTTCAGCCGTCGTTTTGTAACCGGTCGCCTTCACGAAGACTTCGAACTGCGCGTTGGTAACTTCGGTCTTATCCATCCAAAAACCCGAGACCACGACCTGGTGTGCCGGGGCATTACCCTCGGGATCGTTGTCCGAGCCCATCCAGAACGGACCGCCGGGAATCCAGACTATGCCTTCGGGAGGAGTACCGGGCATTTCAGTTGCTTCAACAAACGTCTCTTCCATCTTGGCGGTCTTCGAGAACAATCGCGGCAGCAGAAATATGCTGGCGAATCCGACGATCAGGCAGGCAGCGGCGATCAGCCAGGGGCGATACGATGTGGGAGTCTGGCGTCGGATCGGTCGCGTCATGGGAGGTGCCGAGGTATTTTTGTGTTGCGTAGCACAACCGTCTCGGTTGTGCTTTATTCAAGCACAACCGAGACGGTTGTGCTACGGGGGTTCGCGAACTGATAGCCCGCCACTTCCCCTTCACTCTATGATCAAAGTATCCCGGTTGGCTCCTGGTCTTGAACTATGACCCCGCTCCTCAATCTGTTCGAAACAATCGGCGACTTCGCCCACTTCGCGTGGCAGGCGTTGCTCTCGGCTGTTGCCGCGATCGCCAAGCCGAAGGAATGGTTGCTGCAACTCTATTCTGTTTTGATCGGCGCGTTGCCACTTGCGACCGTGGCCGGCATCTCACTCGGAGCCGTCGTCTGGCTCCAAACATATTCTGCTCTCAAAAGATCGGGGACGGAGGAGTATTTGCCCACCGTTCTGGCGGCGGCCGTGCTGTTGGAACTTGCCCCCATCGGTGCCGGGTTGATCGTGGCGGCCCGCACGGGGGCCAGCCTCGGAGCGGAACTCGGCGCCATGAAACAAGGCGAACAACTCGATGCGCTGGAGTTGCTTGGCTTGCCGCCGATGCGAGTGTTGGTTGGCCCCCGTGTGTTGGCCTGCATTCTGGCCCTGCCGTTACTGCACGTGTTTATCGCGGTGCTTGCGCTGATGAGTGGCTACGTCGCCGAGAACATGGTGGGCAGCACCAACTGGTTGAAATTCCAGGCGGCGTCCTTGCGCGAGTTGTACCCGCACGACGTGATCCCAGCCGCCCTCTAGAC
>Ga0105044_10010292_pt1 | contig 12774 bp, 11 predicted proteins | sample MAT01_FD_78092 | JGI IMG/M metagenome (GOLD analysis project Ga0105044, IMG submission 78092) | Freshwater microbial communities from Lake Fryxell liftoff mats and glacier meltwater in Antarctica - MAT-01 | ecosystem: Environmental > Aquatic > Freshwater > Ice > Liftoff microbial mat | place...
AAGTCGTTGACGGTGCCGGGGTAGTTTACGGGCAATCCGTCGCTTGCGCTTCGGGCTAACGGTCACCCGCACCCGTCAACTCCACTGCCACCGCGGCGACGAAATCTTCCGTGGGGTGCCAGCTCCGCAGGAACCATTTGCCCGCGGCGGCGTGGTCATCGCCCATGCGCAGAACTTGTTCGGGTTCGCCGGGGCAGAAGGTGACGTCGCATTGATCGAGCGACTGCACCCCCCGGCCGATCGCCTTGAGCGCTGCTTCTTTTCGCGTCCAGATGCGGAAGAATGCAGCCTGGCGTTCGGACTCCGGCAGCGACTGAAACAGGTCGCGCTCCCGTTGGGTGAAGAAGCGTTCGATCAGCGAATGGGCATTCGGAATCTCTCGCCAGCGTTCGATATCCACGCCGATGCGTCCCCGGCGGGTGACGGCATACAGCCCCAGCATTTCCGAATGGGTGACGTTGAAATGCAGAGGACTGCCCAGTGCCGGGTCGAGGTACGGCTTGCCGCTCGGCTCACGGTGGATGGGAATTTCGCGAGGCGGCATCGGCAGATAGCGCCCGAGGATCTGCCGCAACTGGCAGCGTGACGCGATGAACTGACGGCGGATCCGCTCCATCTTGAACCGCCCTGCCCGGTCAAGTTCATCGGGAGTCAGGCAGGAATCGTCGGTGGAATCGAGCGAAACAACCCAGAGATGGATCTCATCATCGGCCGGCAGGCCGGGGGCGTCGTTGAATTCGGGAAAAGTCATCCGCATGACGAATCATCTTAGCGATTCGATCAGCGGACAACGCGGCAGGAAAATCAGAATCAGATCGCGCCCATGACGATCGAGGAATTGTGGCCGCCAAAGCCGAAGCTGTTTGAATGGCAGTGTTTGACGCGAGATTCGCGCGGCTGGTTGGGGACGTAGTCGAGATCGCAGGCCGGGTCAGGCGTATGAAGGTTGATCGTCGGGTGGATGACACCCTTCTTGAGTGTCAGGGCACAGGCGATGAATTCTACGCCGCCGCTGGCACCGAGCAGATGGCCCAACATGCTCTTGGTACTGCTGACCTGCAACTTGTTGGAGTGCTCGCCGAAAACTTTCTTGATCGCCTTGGTTTCGGCCGCGTCGCCCAGCTGGGTACTGGTGCCGTGGGCATTGATGTACTGGACGTCATCGGGGTTGAGGCCGGCCATCTTCAGTGACATCTGCATCGAACGGGCCGCGCCGACACCATCTTCGTGCGGGGCCGTGATGTGGAACGCGTCCGCCGTGTTGCCGATGCCGAGGACTTCGCCGTAGATGTTCGCCCCGCGCTTGCGCGCGTGTTCATACTCTTCGATGACGACGATGCCGGCCCCTTCGCTGAGCACGAAACCGTCACGGTCCCTGTCAAACGGACGACTGGCGAGCTGCGGCGCATCATTGCGGTTGGATAATGCCTTGCAGGCGATGAACGCCCCCAGGCCCAGCGTCGTGATCGCCGCTTCCGAACCGCCGGTGACCATAACGTCAGCGAGGTCCCACTTGATGGCGTGGTACGCATCGCTGATGGCGTGCCCCGCCGACGAGCAGGCGGTCGACACGGCCGTGTTCGGCCCCATCAGCCCGAACTCGATCGAGATGATGCCCGACGCGGAGTTGGCAATCATCTTCGGAATGGTAAACGGGTTGATGCGACCAGGCCCGCCCTCGAGGCAGCGGCCGTACTGGTCCTGGAACTCGTTCATACCGCCGATACCGCTGCCGACCATGGATCCGCAGCGGAACGGGTCTTCCTTATCGAATGCGATGCCGCACTCGTCGATGGCTTGCCTGGCGGCGACCATCGCGAACTGCGCAAAGCGATCGAGATGACGGGCCAGCTTGCTGGGCAAGTGCTTCTCGGGTTGCCAGTCCTTGACCTCGCCGCCGAAATGGACCTTGAAGGCGGTCGTATCGAACTGGGTGATCGGCGCAATACCGCTGGTGCCCGCCAGAAGGCCCTTCCAGTAGTCGGGTACATTCATGGCGATCGGATTAACGGTCCCCATGCCGGTGACGACCACACGCCGCGTCATTGCTTCTTCCGCTCCCGCTCGATGTAGTCGATCGCTTCGCCGACCGTCTTGATCTTTTCGGCCTGTTCATCGGGGATCTGGATATCGAACTCTTCTTCGAGTTCCATGATCAGTTCGACAATGTCGAGCGAATCAGCCCCGATGTCTTCGATGAAGTTCGTGGCGCGCGTCACTTGCTCCTTGTTGACGGCAAGGTGCTCGCACACGATCTCAATCACTTTTTGCTCGACGTTTTGCTCGACGGACACGCGTTAACCCTCCGATAGCGGCTGGCGCTCCACCTGCAACCGCCGGACTTGGGGCAGGTCATCGCCCGAAGGTTCCTGAAGAACACATTCCCCGGTTGCGGGCAGGAATCAGACCGGGGGTAATGATACAAGCCCCGACGGCATAAGCCGACTGGCTTGACGCTGAGAATCTATGAACGAATCCCGCAAAAGAAAAGACTTTCCCGTCCGCTTCTTTTGTTTGGCCGATCATCCATGGCCGATCAGGCGGCACAGTTCCGACATTCCACTTTCCGGTTCACCCGTTTCAGCAACCCGGCCAGCACTTTTCCGGGCCCGATCTCGTAAAACCGTTCGATCCCGTCTTCCAGCAGATTTCGCAGCGTCTGCTCCCATCGGACAGGCTGCAGCACCTGTTGCACCAGCAATCCGCGAATTTCGTCCGGATCGCAGTGCGGCTTCGCGTCCACGTTCGACCAGACCGGTACCGTCGGCGACATGAACGGCACCGCCTGCAGCGCTGCAGCCAGCGTCTCGTCCGCCGGCTTCATCAGCTCTGTGTGAAACGCCCCGGCCACCGCCAGACGCGCCGTCTTCGCCCCTTTGGCCTCAGCGACCTTCTCGACCGCGTCGCATGCGGCCAGTGAACCCGAAACCACCGTGTTCCCCGGGCAGAGGTAGTTGGCCAGTTCCAGTTTTCCCGCCGCACGCGCCTCGGCCACGATCTCCTCGACAACCGATACTTCAGGCCCGATCACGCTGACCATGCCGCTCGGCGATGCCTCGGCCGCGGCCTGCATCGCCCGACCGCGGATCTGCACCAGCCGCAGTCCGTCCGCGAAACTCATCGCGCCGGCGAATACCAGCGCGGTGTACTCGCCGAGGCTCAGCCCCGCGGCAGCCACGCATTCGCCGAGGGCAGCGGGCTCGCTCGCTTTCAGTGATTCGAGAGCGGCCAGGCTGGCCACGAAGATCGCCGGCTGGCTGATATCGGTCGCGTTCAGCCGTTCAGCGGGTCCGTTGACGCATAACGCCAGCAGGTCGTAGCCGAGTATCCCGGCCGCTTCATCGAACAGCGCCTTCGCGGCCGGCACTGTCTCGACGAGCGCCTGCGCCATGCCGACCTTCTGGGCTCCCTGACCGGGGAAAAGAAATGCAACCTTGGCCATGCGAATCCTCACGCAAGCGATGTCAGTTTCATCGGCAATTTCGCCGGTGACCATGTTCTATCGAGCCTCCCCGGGCCGGGTAGCTTACTGTCCTGCGGACAGTGCCGAACGGTCGGGCTGAAGTTCCGTGTCGTGATGATTCGACCGCACAACGGATGAAGTTCCAAAATCGCCCGGGTCGATGGCAGGGGGCAGATGGCGTTCATTCCGCTTGCCGAATCGGGAATTTCGCGCCGTTGACGGGTCACCGCGAGGCAATGATGGACCGAGTACGGAGATCGCTGAATGCCGTTCGCCAGCGCCCGTACACGGTCATTGCCGCTATCGTCGCGGTCGCCATGATCGCGACCCTTTTCGGCCGGAATAAAGTCGATTGGGATGAAGTTTATCTTCCCGCCGCGTCACGCCTGATCCGCGGTGAAGACTTGAATCGGGAGGCCTTCGCCTACCCGCCGGTCAACGCAGTGTTGGCACTGCCGTTTGTCGCCCTTCCGCCGATGGCCGGCCGCGCGCTGTGGCTGGCGTTGAACCTGCTGGCGCTCAGCTGCGTTATCATGGGAGCCTGGCGGCTGGCGGGTGGTGGCCGCTTGCAGGGCCAGCCCCCTGTTCCGCGCAGCGAGCATCTGATTCTCTGCCTCGGACTGCTGGCGACGGTGCATTTCTCTGCCGATGCCCTGATCAACTTTCAAACCGACCTGTTCATTGCCGCCCTCCTGGTCGGCGGCTGCACCGCCATGGTCACGGGACGAAGCGCATGGGCGGGTGTACTGTTCGGCATTGCCGCGGGAATCAAGTGCACCCCCTTCCTGATGGGCGCGTACCTGGCGTGGCGGCGGCGCTGGCTGGGGGCGATGCTGGTACCGGTCGTCGCTGTCGGGGTCAACTTCCTGCCCGATGCACTTTACCCGCAGGCGAATGCGAAACCTCGCCTGCAGCAATGGGGCGAATTTTATCTCGTGCCGATGATCGAGAAGAAACACGACTTCGGCGTTTGGGCCTGTGCGCCGATCAACAACCACTCCGTGGCCGGGCTGGCGAATCGGCTGCTGACGCTCGATTTGGACCGCGGCGCGCCGCTGGGATGCGTGCCGCGCGAGGGGCGAATCACCCCGGCTGAATTGAAGAAAGTCGCACTCGGCACCTCGGCCGCACTGGTGTTCATCACACTGGCCTGCAGCCTGATCGCGGGCTGGCGGTCCGCAAACGGAGTTCAGCGTTCACCTTCGCGTGAAGCGCTCGAATTTTCGCTGGCATTCGTCCTGATGCTGATGCTGTCGCCGCAATCGAGCAAGCCGCACTTCTGCACCATGATCCTGCCCGGCTTCTGCCTCGCCCGGATGGCGGTCACGCAGCGCAGTCGTGTCCTGCAGGTAGTCCTTGCGCTGGCGATCCTCGGCGCGATCGCATCCGGCAAGGACCTCGTCGGCAAGTTCGCTTACGATCATCTGATCTGGTACGGCAGCGTGACGGGGAGTGCATTGCTGCTGTTCGCGGGGTGCTGCTACGGCCTGGCGCGTTCGCCCCGGCAGGCGGCGGAGGTGCCCGCCGTCCAACCGCAGCGCCGCGCGGCGTGACGCTACTCGGTACCGTTGCGAGTGACTTCTTCGGCAGCGTGCTCGCCCGTTTCCTCGGCACTGAACTCGTCGAGCTTCTTGTGCAGCGTGTTGCGGTTGATGCCGAGGCGGTCGGCTGCCTTCACCTGCACGCCGTCGCACAACTTGATGACATGCTCGATCAACGCCCGTTCCAGTCCGCCGACGAGAAACTTGTACAGCTTCTTCCCGTTCGACGCCGGCGACTGCGTGCCGACCTTCACCAGTTGCTGGATCAGGCCCGGCACATCTTCCGTGCGCGGCCTGGAACTGCGCAGCGTGTACTTCGGCCGACCAAAGCCCTTCAGCAACTCCGGCGACATCGACTTGCCGCTCGACAGCACAATGAGCCGTTCGATCGTATTTTCAAGCTCACGGACGTTACCCGGCCAATCGTGCGACAGCAGTGCCTCACGCAGCTCGGCACCCATTTCGGGCACATCGCGGCGGTTTACCTCGCCGTACCGTTTTAGAAAGAACTGGGCCAGGAGGGCGATATCATCGCGCCGTTCCCGCAACGGCGGCAGCGGGATCGGCACCACGTTGAGCCGATAGTAGAGATCGTCGCGGAACCGGCCGGTCTCGATCTCGTCTTCCAGCGACTGGTTGGTGGCAGCGACCACGCGCACATCGACACGAATCGTCCGGCTCTCGCCGACGCGCTCAAACTCGCGCTCCTGCAGAACGCGCAGCAGCTTCACCTGAAGTTTGGGCGACATGCTGGAGATTTCATCAAGGAAAATGGTGCCGCCGTGCGCGGCCTCGAAGCGGCCGGTCTTGTTGTCGATCGCGCCGGTGAACGCCCCTTTAACGTGGCCGAACAATTCGGATTCGAGGAGGTTCTCGTGCAGGGCACCGCAGTTGACGCGGATGTACGGACCGTCCGATCGCCGACTCAGTTTGTGGATCGCCTTGGCGATCACTTCCTTGCCGGTGCCCGTTTCGCCAATGATCAGCACGCTCGCATTGGTGGGAGCAGCGAGCTTGGTAAGGCGGTAGACTTCCTGCATCGCGGGACTTGATCCCACAATGTCCGGAAGCGGCGGAGCCTCCGCCAGTTCATTCTTGGCCATCAGGCCACCATCGCAATCATCGATCGTTCGGGAGAGGTAGAAGTAGTATAAGGACTTGTTGCCTAATGGTGCCACAGAGAATGCTGATTTTCCGTGCATTTTTTCTGTCGGAACGTCCGGCACGGGAGTTGGCGAGCTGAAAGTGCGTCAAACAAGCGAGACAACGGTCCATCGCTGCACTATTCCGCGCAAAGCGTGAGCGCTTGTTGATTCAGTTCGACCGATTGTTGAATGACCTTTGCGCGCCACACTGGATCGAACGGTGCGAAGGTATCGATCACACGATGTTTGATGGCGGCATAACGCGGGTGCGAACGATCAAGGAAATGGTGGGCCATGTTCTCGCGCCGCAGCGTGCCGATGACGCGAGTGCTGTCGAACGTTCCGAACTCGGCACACAGATAGATGTACTGCCGCTCCGCATGCTGCCGGCTGAGCCACTCGCCGATATCGCCGTAGTTGTGGTACCCATCTTCCGCGTCGTTGTCGAACTTGACGCGATCGGGTCCGAACAGTTTCACGGCATCGAGCATCCGCTCCGATCCGACCGGATCGCTCGAGAGCAGGTTGAACTGGCCGTACCGGCCCAAACCGGTGTGGTAGTCGAGGTGGATCACGCGATCCGCCGAACCGATCAACAAGGGCAGTCGCTCGATCACGAATCGCGTGGTTTGGCATTGCCCGGTGCCGCCGTAGAAGATCCCCTTCGGGAACGAGTACTGCCCGGCCGGCATGACTTCGCGAAGATACTTCAACCCGTACTGCAGGGCCATCCACGGGAACTGCACGAAGAACCAGTTGATTCTTCCCGGGGCCCGGGTCGGGTTCAACCATGAGTCCAGCGGGGCGAACAACGGCCGGGTCTTCCCGGCCAGCACCGGAAACTGTTCGGGCAGCAAGAAGTTGCGATTCAGATCGACATTCTCTTCATTCGCCCGGCGAATCATCGCGAAGCCATATGGATTGAGCGCGTGCAGCAGGACCACACCCGTGCCGGGCGGCGGTTGCCAGCCAGACGGCAGCGACGCCAGCCAGGCGAGTTGCACGGCCGAGCCGAAGAACCCTTCGCCACCATGAAGTCCCGAGGAAAGCACCAACACGCGTGTCGCTTCCGAAACACCAAAGCAGGCAACGTCGATCGTTAATTCACCGGGATTGAAGCCGGGGGCGTCGATCGAATGAGTGATCTGCTCCCAGCCACGTTCGGCGACCATCGCGCGGAAGCGATCGCGGGCGGTGGCGTAGTCCGGCGAGAACGCATCCAGCGGTGACATGACCCATTCAGGGGACTGCCATCCCCCGCTCGACTTGGAATAATCGCACTCGTTCCCAACGCTCAGCGTATGGACTCACGCCACGATGATTGCGGTTGCCCGTGCCGGATGCCCGCGTTATACCCCTGCTCTTCAACGCTCGACGGCTACGAACGCGGGGAGAGACGATGCAGTGCCGGCCGCTGTTGCGATATATCTTTGACGACGAATCGCTGACGCGCGGGCTGGGCGATGCCGAAGCCCGTGTGCTTGTGGAATGGCTGGCGGACTGGGCGGAGCTGCTGGCCGGGGAAGCCGAGAGCGATCAGGAAGCCTGGACGCGAATCCGTCAACTTTGCCGGCGAGCCCGGGGTCTGAGCCGGTTTGTGCAACTCTGGAGCGAGCCTGTCTCGCGCGGTTCGGCTGTTCAACTGGCCGCTGTGGAACGATTCTCATGGCCGTTACCGGTGGAAGATGAGGAGCCGGCCGAGCTAATGGCCCGTATTCTGGAGTGGGAAGACCGTATGATAGTCGTGTGAGGTGTGAGGGACCCACCTTGCGGGTTTGGAGAGGTAGGGATACCTTGTGAACCTGTGCGATGCAACAGGCGAACGGGGAGCGTAAGCTCCCTGTGCGGTGTATTCCCCTTTACGAGGCGCGCTATTGTCCCGGCAATTTCCCATGCAGCGGCCGTTCGACAAGGAGGCGTTTCAGCGCCTGTCCCGCCGCATTGACCAGGCCAGCGACTTCATGGCCCGTGTCTCGGGCACCGATATCCCCGCTGCCGACTTCTACCAGTTACTCACGACCAAGACGATCAGTGTCATTGGCGGTACCGCCGGCATTGTCTGGATGAAAAGCCCGCAGGGCCAGTTGCAACGCCTGCATCAGACGAATCTTGCCACGGTCGGTCTCGACAACATGTCGAACGGGCGGACCCTGCACAGCGAACTGCTTCGCCATGCCCTGTCCGGCAAGCAGTCCTACTGCCTCGAGCCTTCGCATCGGCTGCCGACAGCCGTCGGCACCGAATGCGGCAATCCTTCCACCTATCCTCTCTTGCTGTCGCCGATTCTGGACGACCAGGGCCAGACGCTGGGCCTGTTCGAAGTGTTCCTTGATGCTGATGCCGACGTGAAGATGCGCCACGTGGCCATCAACTTCGTCAACCACATGTCCGGCTTCGCAACGAACTACCTGCGGAACAATACCGCCCTGCGGAATACCGTGCAGGAGCAGGTCTTCACTCTGATCGAGAGTTTCAGCCGGCAGATCCACGCCTCGCTGAACCCGACCGAAGTTGCCTATCTGATCGTCAACGAAGGCCGACGCGTGATCGGCTGCGACCGCCTCAGTGCCGGCATCCGCCATGGGAAGCACACCCGCATCGAGGCCGTCAGCGGGGCCGACGCCGTCGAACGCAGCAGCGTGCAGATCAAGTCGATGCGCGATCTGTTCGATGCGGTACTCGACTGGAACGATCGGCTCGTTTACAGCGGAACCCCCGACCAGAGTCTTCCGCCCAAGGTTGCGAATGCCCTCAACACTTATCTGACGCAAAGCAATCCCAAGCTGCTCGTCGTACAGCCGTTGCGCGACGAACGCGAAAAAGTGAAGTCGCGCGATAAGGATGCCCACTACGGCCCGGCACGCTCGGCACTGCTGCTGGAATCGTTCGATTCCCCTGACCGCGTCGAGCCGCTGCTCGACCGGTTCAACCTTGTGGCCGGGCACGCGGCCAGCGCCCTGTACAACGCGGCGGAGATGAAGCGCATCCCGTTCGCGTTCATCTGGAAGCCGATCATGGCCCTGCAGGGTCGGGCCGGCGGCAAGCGCCGGTTCTACACGATGATTGGCCTGGGCATCGCGACCGCGCTGGTGCTGGCGATGATCTTCGTGACTTACCCGCTGAAGCTCGACGCCAAGGGGCAACTGGAACCCGAAGAGTGGAACTACATCTACCCGGCCGATTCGGGCCGAATCGTGCAGTTCAAGGTGGGCCCCGGGCAGATCATTCGGCCGAACACGCCGATCGCGATCCTCTCCGACCAGGAGTTGGGGCGGCAGATCAACGAGAAGCTCTCCGAGATCGTCAAGGGCGAAGCGGCTGTGAAGTTGCTGGGTTCGCAGGCCGCGAGCGGTGACCTGCCGCCCGGCAAGCGCAAGGAGAAGGCCGACGAACTGGAGCGCGAGCAGAACAACCTGAACTCGCTTAATGATCAGTTGAATCTGATGCTCGAACAGCACCGGGCCGATCGCGCGAATCCGGGCCAGTTCCTCATCACCGCACCGGAGTTTCCGCGTTCGCGAAGTTCGAGGGGCCTGGCTGAATGGAAGGTCCTGAATGCCGACTTCGTGCATCAGATGGTCAACCGTTGGGTCCGACCGTCCGACCCGCTATTGCGCGTCGGCAATACGACCGGTGCCTGGCAAATCGAGATGAAGGTTCCGCAGAAGCATATCGGCCAACTGCTGCGGGCGTACAAGTCGGGTCAGGGTGGGGAATACCTCGAAGTCGATGTCCTGGTGACGAGCGCTCCGACACAGACGTTCAAGGGGCGACTCTACCGCCGCGACATCTCGGCAGAAGCGGTGCAGAACAAAGATGACCACAACGAGTCCGAATTAGTGGTGCATGCCTACGTTCGCGTTAATGATCCGGACATGCCGGCTCCGGATCATATTCCGAAGGAACTGCTCACCACCGGCGTTGAAGTCCACACCAAGATCCGCTGCGGCAACCACTCGCTCGGCTATAGCCTGTTTCACGGCGGTTGGGAATTCTTCTACGAGAATGTTCTGTTCTGGTTTTGAAATCATCTGCTGAGGCACCGCCATGGCCCGACATATTCTTCGCGTGTCATTCTTCGGAGTATTGGTTCTCTCCGTGGCCGCATGTTCGTCCAACGAAACACCACGCATGGGCGACTCGGACACAGACCGACCGGGCGCAAACGTCGACATCGGCAAGCCGATCTTCGAGGAGAAACCCTGGCCCGTGCTGCCGTCGAGCCTGACGGCCGTCAACGAGGCGATCCGCGTGCCGTTCTGCCATCTGACGGTCCTCGACCGCGTTGATGTTCCCAGCAAGGAAGATGGAACAGTTGAATGGTTTGGTGCCGAGATCATGCCCGAAGAAGTGATCGACCCGAAGGACGTCTTTTCCCACCCCCGCACGAAGAAGCAGTTCGTTCGCCTGCGGACCGGTGCGAAGGTGAAGCGCGGGCAGATCATCGCTTTGCTTAACGACGAACGGGCCGACCTCGAAGTCGGCATTGCCGACAGCAATGTCGAAGGGGCCAAGACCGAACTGAACGCGGCCACCGAATCAATCAAGTACTACGAGGCTAACCTCAAGATCGAAGAGGATTCGAAGAGTGCCAAGGCAGGAATCGTCGCGGCCAAGGCCAACTTGGCCAAGGCACTGGCCGAAGAGGCCACGAAAAAATGGGGAGTGAAGCGGTACGACGGTGAACTGCAAAAGGCGAAGGAGAAGTTGAACAACCATATCATTCGTGCACCATTCGACGGCGAGATCGTCCAGTTCTACAAGCATGTCGGCGAAGGCGTGAAGGCCGGCGAACCGGTACTGCAGATTCAGAACACCGGCCGACTGGGCGTCGAGGGCAACCTGGAAGTGCAGTTTGTCGGCAAAGTGGCCGTCGGTACGGAGGTGTTCATCGAACCCTCGCTGATGGAGCCACCTTCGCCATTACGGTCGCCGCATGCGAGCAGCAAGCCCATCGCTGCCGTGGCCGCGGGCGTACGCTCCAAGAAGCAGTTCATCCTCTCCGCCGGGGAAGACGGGGCCGTGCACCTTTGGGATGCCACGACGGTGCATGCCTCCTGGCCGCACCCGGCCGCGGTGCGAGCGCTCGCGCTCACCCGGCCTGAATGCGCCACGGCCCTTGTGCTCACCGGCTGCGATGACGGCAAGGCCCGCCTCTGGCCGCTCGACACACTCGGCAAGGAGCCGTTGCGATCGCTCGACACGCATCACGAAGGGGGAGTCCGTTCGGCGGCGTTCTCACCCGACGGCAGCCTGTGCGTCACTGCCGATGACCGCGGCGACATCCACCTGAGCGATACCGCCACCGGCAAGCTGCGCTACCGTTTCCCTCGCGAACACAACGGATCGGTGACGTCGCTGACCTTTACGCCGGAGTGCCGGGTCGTCTCCGTCGGCGGCGACGGCCGTGCGATCATCTGGAAAGTCGGCGATCAGGGCGCGGGCATTGATGTCTCGTTCGACCATCGCGGCGGCGACGTTGCCCAACTCGGTGTCAGCGATGACGGCGGGCAGATGATCCTCGACCTCGACAAGAACCGCCTGCGCGTGATCGAACTCGCCACCCGGCGGAACCTGGGTACGCTCTCGCAATCGAACGACGGCAAGTTCGGCGCGTTCGCGCTGCTGTCCCCTTCGGTGAACAACGAAGGCGATCGCGTGATCCTGACCAGCGGCCACACCGACGGTGTACTGCAATTGTGGCGCTGGACCGGCGGCCCGGGCAAGGGATCGGAACTCAAGAAGCTCGTCAGCACCGGCTACGCGCCGATCACCTGTGCGGGGTTCTCACCCATCGGAGTCAACGGCTCGATCGTGGCCGGAACGCGCAAAGGCGATGTCCACGTCTGGCCGATGCCGAAATCATCCGAGATGACCGACCGCTTCAAGGCCCGAATCACCACGATCGCGCCCAACCTCGAGTCAAGCGGCAAAAGCGTCCGCATTCATGCGGAACTCGACAACACCGACCCGAGATTGTTTCTGCGCCCAGGCACAACGGCAACAATGGTGATTCCGCAGAAATAGGGGTCAGGGGTCAGGGGTCAGAGAAAGCAAAAAGAAGAGAGAAGAGAGAGAAGACAAGAGCGGAGCGGAAGCTGAGGGGAGATTGTGATGATCCAGTCGTTCCGGGATCTGATTGTTTGGCGGCGAGCGATGCAGTTCACGAAAGAAGTCTACATGCTGACGAAGCGATTTCCGAAAGAGGAAACCTATGGGCTCCCATCGCAACTTCGCCGTTCGGCCGTCTCTGTTCCTTCTAACATCGCCGAGGGCCATGCTCGACAGGGTAACGAGTTCCCTTACTTCCTGTCGATTGCACGCGGTTCGCTTGCCGAAGCGGAGTGTCAGCTTCTTCTCGCAGTCGACTTGAGCTATCTGAAACAGGACGACATCGCTGCGGCATTGGGTTACGCGACGGAGATTCGGAAGATGTCGTCCGCGCTCTGTGCAAAAATCAGTTGAACAGCTTTCTTTCTTCTCTGCCCTCGAACCGACATCGTGGTTGAAGTCATCGCCTGATCGGAGTCTTGTTTTCCTGACCCCTGACCGCTGACCGCTGACCGCTGACCGCTGACCCCTGACCCCTGACCCCTGACCCCTGACCCCTGACCCCTGACCCCTG
>Ga0105044_10010295_pt1 | contig 12774 bp, 13 predicted proteins | sample MAT01_FD_78092 | JGI IMG/M metagenome (GOLD analysis project Ga0105044, IMG submission 78092) | Freshwater microbial communities from Lake Fryxell liftoff mats and glacier meltwater in Antarctica - MAT-01 | ecosystem: Environmental > Aquatic > Freshwater > Ice > Liftoff microbial mat | place...
ATCGTGCTCGGCCGGCTGACCGCGCGATAGACGATCTCCTCGCCCTCCTGGATCGCGACGACCGAGGAGGTTGCGGAGGTCAGCGTAGACGCGCGATCCGCGACGATGCTCATCACCTCGTCGGCGTTCATGCCAGCAGCTGCGATCGCATTCTGCAGCTCGATGATCGACAGCATCCGCTCGGGGCTTGGCGTCGCTGATGGCATCGCTGGCATCATACACACAGAAGCAAGCCCGCGCAGACTCCCGAGCGGTAACGCCGGTTCAGGCGTTGCGTGGGTTGATCTGACTCGACACCGTCAGCTGGCTCGCGCGGTTGCGCGTCTCGATCTGGATCTCGACGGCTTCCGCATCGATCTTGACGTACTTGGCGATCACCGCGGCGATCTCCTGGCGCATCTCCTGGAGACGTCCACCTTCGAGACCTGAGCGATCGTGGGCGAGCACCAGATGCAGGCGGCCCTTCGCCACCTCGCTGCTACGCCTGCCGGTCAGGAAATTCTTGATGCCATTCAACATCGCTTGGAACCTCACGCCGGGGTTGCCGAAAGCCCGAGCGCACGCCCGAGCCGGGTGAAGAAGCCGACGGCAGCCCGGTCCTCGACCTCCATGCCTGCGAGCCGCTTCGCGATCCGCTGCAGCTCCTTGGCTGCGAGCGACTTGCCATCGATCACCGCGGGCGTGCCGCGGTTCGTGGTGGCCACGATCTGATCATCCATCGGGATCGTGCCGAGCAGCTCGAGCGCGAGGATCTCGATCACGTCGCTCTGGGACAGCATGTCGCCGCGCTTCACGAGGTGCGGAGAGATCCGGTTGACGATCAGACGTGCGGGTACCTCGGCCGCGGCGAGGAGTCCGACGACACGATCGGCGTCGCGGATCGAGGATACCTCCGGGGTCGCCACCACGATCGCCTCGTCGGCGCCCGCGATCGCGTTCTTGAAACCTTGCTCGATGCCAGCTGGGCAATCGATCAGCACGTAGTCGTGCGCGTGCTTGAGCTCGAAGATCAGGCTGCGCATCTCGTCCGGCGTGACCGCGTCCTTGTCGTCGGACTGCGATGCCGGGAGCATCCACAGGTTGTCCATCCGCCGATCCTTGATCAGCGCCTTCGCCGCGGTGCACTTGCCTTTGATCACGTCGACGACGTGATAGACGATGCGGTTCTCGAGACCCATCACCACGTCGAGATTGCGGAGACCGATGTCTGCATCGACGAGGACCACGGAGTGCCCGAGCTGGGCGAGCGCGGTACCGAGATTGGCGGTGACGGTGGTCTTGCCGACCCCTCCCTTGCCTGACGTGATGACGATTGCGCGACCCATTGTGAACTCCTTACGTGAGAGAAGCAGCGAGCCCTGCGGGCAGCTTGCCGGTGTACCGCTCGACGACGATCGAACCGTTGGTGACGTAGGCGATCTCGGGGATCGCGGCGACGGCCTCGTCGCTCGCACGCGCGACCATCCGTCCGATCCGCAGCTGCTGCGGCTGGAGGTGGAGCGCGACGATGAAGCCGACGTTTGCGCCGATGCCTGCATGCGCGAGCCCGCGCAGCCGGCCGAGAACGACGATGTTGCCCGCCGCGCGAATCTCGGCGCCGGGGTTGACGTCACCGAACACGATGACGTGACCGCGGTGATCGAGGATCACACCACTTCGCACCGGGCCGACGACGATCCGGGTCTCCGGGTCGATCTCGATCTCGGGCGCGGGCGCGGGCTTATCGTCGACGACGTCGATCTTCGGCGCTGGCTCGGGCTGCGGTCCGGTGGGCGGCGACACCCACGACAGGCCCCCGCGGACGGACACCAGCGCATCCTCGAGCGAGACGGTGCCCAGCGCGGGCGCGAGCACCATCGCGGTCGCCATCACCACCCCGTTCGGCGGCGCGGGAAGCAGCTGGGTCGGGACGTCCTCGAACTCGTTCGAGGTGGAGCGATAGGCGGCACCCTGGGTGGTGGGCACGTCGTCCCATGGCGAGGAGCCGAGGGCGAGCGCGGTCGGCTGTGGGACTGCATCCTCGACCGGCTTCGACTTCTTCGCCGCTGCGATCTCGATCAGCCGCAGGTCGAAGCGCAGCGCGAGCTCCTCGAGCTTGCCGAGGCTGCCGGCGGGAAGCGGGCCGTCCTCGACCCGGATCCGCACGTCGCTGCCCTTGAAAAAGGTGGGCGCCTCATCGAGGCGCGCGGTGGCCGCCGCGACAATCGCATCGAGGCCCGAAGGCGCGTCGACCACGATCTCGAGCCCACGCGCACTGCCGCGCAGGGTCGCGGCCGGCTTGTCGGTGCGTGGCGCACCTGCAAGCTGGTCGGTCTCGTCGGAAATCTCGATGGCCGTGGTCCCCACACTCATGGCTTCAAAAAGCCGTATGACGCCCTGAGAACGCGCGCAAGTTTTCGGCGAATCCGATGCAGAATTCCCGCGCGAGATCTCCCCGACCTACAATTTTCCCCGTGACCGATCGACTCCCCTATGCAGACGTCTCGATCGCGGCGGTGCTCGTCGCGGTCGGGACGGCCCTCGCGGCCTTCCCATGGCTCGGAGTCCTCTCGTTCGCACTGGCGGCCGTCATCGTGGTCGCGCTGTTCGCGGTGTTCTCCGGCCCGACTTCGAAGGGCGTGACCTCCGGCGAGCTCCCGTGGACCTAGCGCGCGCGGGTGCACGGCGATTCGGATTTGAGATTGGTGTTACGTTCCAGGCGTGGAACGGTTCGAGCGTCTGGCTGTGCTTCGCGGCGATTCGGTGAAGGGCCTGCCGTCGACGGCATGGCAAACCAATCTCGACGACGTCGATCGAGACGTCATGATCCGCGCGCTGATCGAAGCAACGCGTGCGCTGATCCTCGAGGAGTGGACCAGCAAGCGCCCCGCCGACCGACGCCCGCACAGGGCCCTCGAAGCGGTGGAACGCTGGCTCACGAGTCGCGCCGAAGGCGACCTTGAGCACCTCAAGGAAGTGGCGAAGGACTGCACCGCTGCGCGCAGCGAGACCATCGGCACCGATCATCGGATCCCCGAGGCGGCCCGTGCGTGTGCCTGGGCGCTGACAGCGAAGGACAAGGCCGACATCTGGGATGGCCTGGTCGCCGTCGAGGGTGAGCTGCTCGCGCGCGTCAACCTGGTCGCCGAGTACCACCGGATTCCGGAACAACGGAAGGCGCTGCTCGCCGTACTCAAGCGCGTGATCGAGCCGCCACCGGTGGAGGTCAAGCCGGTGATGAGCGGCCCGATGCCGTACTCCGCGAGCGCCAACTTCTCCGTCGGTCAGCAGCTGACCCATGTGAAGTTCGGCGACCTCGTGGTGACCGCGGCGGGTGACAAGTGGATCGACGTCACGCTTCCCGACGGCACGACCAAGCGCCTCGCGCAGAAGCCGAAGTGATCACGTTCGGCGACCTCGTGGTGACCGCGACGGGCGACAAGTGGATCGACGGCACGACCAAGCGACTCGCGCAGAAACCGAACTGATCACCTTCGGGTGAGGTTCTCGCGGTGATGGTCGATCATGCCGACCACATCGACGGCGCGCGGTAACGGCGCGTCCCCGCCGGCGATCAGTTGATCGATGTACGCGAGATCGGCGGTTCCGATCGCGACTGCCTCGGCGCGGCTGAGACGTGGGCCATGGCCGGGGATGACCTCGTGGACCTCACGCGCGATGACGTCGAGCAAGCGCACGAGCGTGGCGCGATAGGCCGCGAGATCGTCGACGAACGGGATCTCGCACGGCGACAGGTAATCACCGACGAGCAGCGTGTCGCCCGCGACCAGGCCAAGCCCGTCGGGGCTGTGCCCGGGGAGATGGAGCACGCGGATCGCTTCGCCCCCGAGGGTGATCAACTCACCATCGACGAGGCCACGACGACGCACGGGCCAGCGATGACCATGTGGACGAGGGATGTACCAGCGGGAATCGAACTCGTGGGCGTCCTCGAGATACTTCGCGGCGCGCGGATCGCCGCTCGCGATCGAGTGCTCGAGCGTCGACGATAACCACACCGGTGCGTCGATCGCGACGTGACCCATCACGTGATCCCAGTGGCCGTGCGTGAACACCACGGCCTCGGTGGTCCCGAGCTCGGTCGCGCGGACGGCGATCGCATCGAGCTCGCGCGGGAAGTACGCGGGATCGATCACGAGACAGGCGCCGCTCGCCTCGAGGATCGTCGACGTGGTCTGCCAGATCCCGCTGGTCAGGACCTCGATCCTCACGCGAGCCCCAGCTGCTCGCGGGCGCACGCGAGGCGTGCGACGCGTGCGGCGCCGGCGATCTCGAGCAGCTTGCGGTCGCGATGCCATCGCGTGCGCTCGTCGCCCTCGGGCCAGCGCGCGAAGACCTCGGTCACCAGCCGCGTCATCTGCTCGAGCAAGCCACCGAGCGCGAGGTGTGGCCGGCTGTTTCGGAGCCCCGGCGGCCACCACGCGAAGCCAGCGCGATCCACGAGTGCACCACCGATCACCGCGCGATCCACGGTCGTAAGCTGACGCTCCCGTTCCGCCTGCGTCGCCGACCACCACGCGTGCGACGCTTCCGGCGGCGAGACCTCGAGGGCACGACGCAACACGTCCATGGAGTGAACTGTAACGAACGCCGGTGGCGTACGCTCGCCTCATGGTCGACGATCCGGGCGACGACGAGGGGGGCGACGCGAAGACCGCGGTCGAAGGCCCGGGCCGTCCGCGCTCGCGTACCTCGCGAGCGGTCGCGACCCAGGTGCCACGCGATCCAGCGTACGCGGCGATCGATGCCGAGACCGCATCGGCGGGATCGCTGTCCCGCGCGTCGCGCCGGCTGCCGTTCTCGATGGTCGGCAAGACCGTGCAGCTGCAGCACGGCGGCTACGACCTGTACGAGACGATCGGCCGGGGTGGCATGGGCGAGGTGATCGCCGCACACGATCTGAAGTTCGATCGCGACATCGCGATCAAGCGCATGCATGGCGAGCAGTCCGCGCGCGCGATCGGCCGCTTCCTGCGCGAGGCTCGCATCCAGGCGCGTCTCGAGCATCCGGCGATCGTACCAATCCACGATCTTGGCACCGACACCGACGGCCGCGTGTTCTTCACGATGAAGCGGCTCGCCGGTGTCACGCTGTCGGAACAGCTCCGCGAGGACAAGCCGATCCAACCGCTGCTGCGCGCGTTCGGCGAGGTGCTGCTCGCGATCGACTTCGCACATCAGCGTCGCGTCGTGCATCGCGATCTCAAGCCCGCGAACATCATGCTCGGCGAGTTCGGCGAGGTCTACGTCCTCGACTGGGGCGTCGCGCGCGAGCTCGATTCACGCGACGACATCGTCACCGACGCCGGCGGCTTCGAGCCGAGTGCTCCTGGTGCGAGCACACCGTCATCCGCGGAGATCGCCACTCGCGTGGGCTCGGTGCTCGGCACGCCGGGCTACATGTCTCCCGAACAGGTGCGTGGTGAGCCCGCCGAGACGCCCGCGGACATCTATGCACTCGGCGCGATCCTGTTCGAGATCCTGACCGCACAGCCGCTGCACCCGCGCGGCGACGACGCGCTGGTCGCCACGTTGACCTCGTCACCCGAGCGTCCGTCGCAGCGGCGTCCGGATCGCCAGATCGCGCCCGAGCTCGACGAGCTCTGCCTCGCCGCCCAGGCGGAAGAGCCGGTGGATCGGCCGAGTGCCCGCGAGATGGCCGAGCGGCTGCGCCGCTTCATCGATGGCGATCGCGACGTCGCGCTTCGCCGCACCCTTGCAGCCGAGCAGATCGCCGCTGCCCGCGACGCCCTGAGGTCGACCGATGCCAACGCGCGGATGACCGCGATGCGACACGCGGGTCGGGCCCTCGCGCTCGACCCCGAATCCGCGGAGGCCGCCGAGCTGGTCGGTCGGTTACTCCTCGAGCGACCCGCGGTGTTACCACCGGCGCTCGTCGACAGTCTCGATCAGCTCGATCGCGATGCGCTGAAGACGCGCTCGCGACGAGCCACGCGTTCGTACGGTGCGGTGTTCGTATTTCTGTTGTTGCTGCCGGTGCTCGATGTGCGCAGCTGGCCGTGGCTGATCGCGTTCAACGTCGTGCTCGCGATGCTCGTCGGGTTCGCGTGGCGCGGCTCGCAGACCGGGCGGGTCTCGCCGTATCTGTCGATGCTCGGCAACTTCGCGCTCGCGCTGGTGTGGACGCGGATCGCGAGCCCATTCGTGCTCACCCCGGTGATGATCTGCGGCGCGTTGATCGCGGTCGCATCGCATCCGTGGAACCAGGAGCGCCCGTGGACGATCTTCGCGTGGGCCGCGATCACCGTGACGACTCCGCTCGGCCTCGAGGCACTCGGCGTGCTCGAACCGACGTGGTGGATCAACGACGGTGCGATCCACCTGACGTCGACGATCTACAACTTCAGCGGTGGCGGCGGCGCGGCAGTCGCGATGATCTTCGCGAACCTGATGTTCGTGCTGCTGGTCGGCGCGTTCGCGTACACGATCACGCGCAACGGTCGTGCCGCGTCGCGCGACCACCACATGCAGGCGTGGCATCTGCGGCACCTCATCCCCGAGCGAACTACTGCGGCCGACCCTGCACGATCCAGCTCTCGACCAGCTGGATCTGCTCGAGGCTGAGCGCAGGTAGGCCGAGCGGCATGCCGCGGATCCCGTCGACGCTGCCACCGCTGGCCTCGACGTGGCGAGCCATCAGATGCGCGACCACGCGCGGGGTGTCGAAGACTTCGTTGCCGCGAAGCGGCGGACGCGACGGCGAGGCATCAAGGACTTCGTTGCCATGAAACGCAGGCGAGGCATCGAATAGTTCGGTGCCGCGAAGCGCAGGCGAGGCATCAAGGACTTCGTTGCCATGAAACGCAGGCGAGGCGTCAAACAGTTCGGTGCCGCGAAGCGCAGCACCAAGGACTTCGTTGCCATGAAACGCAGGCGAGGCATCAAATAGTTCGGTGCCGCGAAGCGCAGGCGAGGCGTCAAAGATGCGCTCGAAGATCGAGCGCCGCTCGCCATCGGGACCGAACGCTCCCCCGGAGATGCCGGTGTAGCTCGACACGTCGAGCCCGCGCGGCGCGAACCCGAAGCCGCCGCTGTTGCCGGGTCCACCATCGCCGCGCGCGAAGTCGGGCACCGCGTGACAGTGCCAGCAGGTGTCGTGAAACACCTTCGCGGAGACCTCCGCCCACGGCACGCGCCGCGCGAGCACGGGAAGGCGTTGCGAAGCCACGGGTTTCGAGACGGCCGCGAGTGGCGTGGTCGCGATGAAGGCCGCGAGCGCACGCGCCTCGGCGGGACCAACACCCGCGATCGCCGGCATCGCCCCGCCCGGCTTCTCGATCCACGCGGCGAGCGAGCCGGGTTGCAGGCGGGCACGTGCGAACCTCAGATCCGGTGCGAGCGTCCATGCGACCGCCAGGGTCTCGACCTCGCGACTCCGCCGCCGCATCTCGTCGGTGAGCTTCGCGGCGGCGTGCAGCTTGGCGTCGTCGGCGGAAGCGCCGGTGAAGCGATGACACCGTGCGCACGCGAATCGCCTGTACAGCTGCTCGCCCTGCGCGACGAGCGTCGGATCGAAGGCGACGCTGGCGCTCTCCGATGGTACGAGGAACGCCGCAAACCGGTCCGCCTCGACGTCGGAGATCGCGAGTCGTGGCATCTGCGCGATCGATCCCGGGCGGACGTCGTGCGGACGCAACAGGAACTCCTTCACCCACGCGCGTTGCAGCCGCGTCGCCGCGATCAGCGACGGTACGTCGCGCAGACTCTGGATGTGATCGCGCCACCGTGCCAGCGTGTCGGGCTTTGCGTCGAACGTGCCCGCGTGAATCTGTTGATGACAGCGAACGCAATGCTTGTCGCGTCCGGCCGGCTCGGTGTTCGGCACGTCGTGGCAGCGGTTGCACTGGAACTTCTCGATCAGATCGTCGACGCGCGGTCGCTCGGCGGTCATCGCCTGCGGCGCGATCGCAGCTGGTTCGCGCGGCCGATCGCACGCGACGAGGAATGCGATCGCGAGGACGAGCCTCACACGCACCTCGGATCGTGGACCGCGATGCAGGTCCAATGAACGGCGAGGTGCTCCAGGGTTCATCACGTTGCTCGCGGGAGAGTTGGGCTGGTTGGCCGTGCTCGTCGCGAACACGAGCGGCGAATCGATCAGTCAGGGGCCACGAACAGGAAAGTCGATCGAGTTCGCCGCCGCTCGTTGGTCATCTCCGTCAGCGAACCCGGCGGCGACGACCGTTGAGGGACGCGTAACTCATTCGCGGGGCTCAGTCAGTTAGGTCGTGCTGTCCCGGCGAGATCCCAAGTCTTGCGAACTCAGAACAGCGACTTCTCCTCGAAGGATCTCGATCGCTTGGCGAGATCCGTGATGAACCCTGGGGCTCGCGTCAACCGTGGTCAGCCTGGCAGCTTCATCTTGCTCGAGCGCGCCGTCTTGGCCGGCCTGGGCGCGGCCATCTGGATCGTGCAGATCGACTTGGTCTTCGCGCGGGCGCGGCAGGTCTCGAGCCAGGTGTCGACGTCGGCGCCGTTCGAGAGCTTCGCGAGCGTGAGGTACGCGAAGCCATCGGGCATCAGGTCCCGCTTGTGGAGATCCGTGAGGATCGCGAGCGCTTCCTCGCGCTTGTTCAGCGTCGCGTAGGCCTCGGCGAGCCACGCCTTGTAGCGGAGGTTCCTCGGCGCTGCCTTGCTGCGCCCGGCGAAGTAGTCGACGGCAGTTCGCGCGGCGCGCTTCGGTGCCGTGCGGAGCGCGAGCACCATCGCAGCATCGTTCGCGCGCGACTCGGTGTACGTGTCCATCCAATGAACATCGTCGAGTGCTTCGCGTGCTCGACCGTACTGGCCGGCGTCGAGGTAACCCTCGATCTGGCCGATCGCCTTGACGGCAGCGTCGCCTTCCATGATCGTCCCGTTGAGACACGGCCACGCCGGCGTCGCGGTGGCGGCAAGCACGGCAACGGCAATCGCAGCTCGTAGCATGTCGGCTCCGACAACCGGCCTTGCGATCCGGTTGCGAAAACCTCGACGGCTCGCGGATCGCGTCGGGATTTCACTGCCTTGCCACCCGTCACATGCGGGTTGACACCCCCAGGTTCGTTGCGCATTCTGCCTATCCTCCATGCTGCGCTTCGCCCTCCTCATCTCCTTCGCCCTCGGAACTGGTTGCGATCGCGGCCCCTCGAAGAGCGAGGCTGCCACCGCTCCCGCGATCACGCCTACGGGCACGCTCACGCCTACGGGTACGCCCACCGCCCCCATGGGTCCTCCCACGGGCGCCGTCAAGACCACGTCGTTCGGTGCCGGCGTGACGGTTGCCGAGGTCACGTCGATCGACAAGATCCTCGCCACGCCCGAGGCCTTCAAGGGCAAGACGGTCAAGGTCGAGGGCATGGTCATCGACGTCTGTCCGAAGCGCGGATGCTGGTTCGAGATCGCCGGCGCGAGCGCGGGCCAGAAGATGAAGTTCAAGGTCACCGACGGCGAGATGGTGTTCCCGATCGACAGCAAGGGCATGTACGCCTCGGCGCAGGGCCAGGTGTCGGTGAAAGACCTGACGCTCGACGAGTCGAAGCAGTACGCGGAGGACCAGGCCAAGGAGTACGGCAAGCCGTACGACCCGGCGTCGATCACCAAGCCGATGCAGATCGTTCGTCTCGACGGCACCGGCGCGGTGTTCCGCGACAAGAAGTGATCGCGTGCGGTGGCGGCACCTGTTCCGGGTCCTCCACAGGGACATCGGCTACACCTGTGTCGCGCTGACGCTCGCCTATGGCCTCTCGGGCCTGGCCGTCAATCACATCGACGACTGGAACCCGAACTACAAGTTCGCCGAGCGCGAGGTCGACCTCGGCCCGCTTCCCGCGGGCACGCTCGATGCGCAGGAGAAGTTCGTCGTCGCGGCGCTCGAGCTGGATGCACGCACGGTCCGCGGGCACTTCGCCGAGACCGAGACGCTGCTCCGCATCTTCCTCACCGATGGGCAGGAAGCCGCGATCGACATTCGCACTGGCAAGGGCACCCTCAAGACCACGACCACGCGCGCGGTGCTGTTCGAGGTCAACTCGCTGCACCTCAACAACCTCAAGGGCGTGTGGACGTACGTCGCCGACATCTTCGCGCTCGCATTGATCATCCTCGCACTCACCGGGGCGTCGATGATGAAGGGCGATCGCGGCATCGTCGGGCGCGGCAAGTACTTCATCGGTGCCGGCCTCGTCGTGCCGATCGGCTTCATCATCTACCTGTACAGCGGCTGATCGATTACGTTCGCCGCATGGTCGACACTGTCACCGTTACCACAAACCACGGCGCCTTCACGATCGAGCTCGATGCGGCAAAGGCGCCGAAGTCGGTCGCGAACTTCCTCGCGTACGTCGATGCCAAGTCCTACGACGGCACCGTGTTCCACCGCGTCATCCCGACGTTCATGATCCAGGGCGGCGGCTTCGATCCGAAGCTCGAGAAGCGGCCGACGCGCAACGCGATCATGAACGAGGCGGACAACGGGCTGTTGAACCTGCGCGGCACCGTCGCGATGGCGCGTACCGGCGAGCCGCACTCGGCGACGTCGCAGTGGTTCGTCAATACCGTCGATAACGCGTTCCTCGATCACAAGGCGAAGAACGGCAACGCGTGGGGCTACGCCGTGTTCGGCAAGGCCACGTCGGGCATGGACGTCATTGACAAGATCAAGGCGGTCAAGACCGGTGCGAGCGGCCCGTTCGCGAAGGACTGCCCGGTCGAGCCCGTGATCATCGAGAGCGTTCGTCGCGGCTAGCAGCGGCTCATAGGTAAGATCTCAAGAGTGGTTCCCGACGAGAACAGCGTTCGAATCAGCCACGTTCGCGCCGGCTGATCCAAAGCTGCCGCTCGGATGTCGACGTGGATCAGGAGGCGCTGGTCGAGGGTGAACATTCGCGATCTGCATGAGCGAATGCGAGCTGGGCGATACCGACACCAACCGATTCGACGTGCGCGTATCCCGAAAGCAGACGGGACACTGCGACCGCTAGGAATCTCGAGCACCGAGGACAAGGTCGTACAGGGAGCGCTGACAACGCTGCTGAATGCGATCTACGAGCCGGTGTTCATGGATTGTTCGTACGGTTTCCGTCCGAACCGCAGTGCACATGATGCGAGCAGAGCGCTTCATGACGCGACCTTTGGAAGGATGTCCTGGATTCTAGAAGCCGACATCGAAGCGTTCTTCGACAGCATCGACCGAAAGAAGTTGGGTGTGGATCTTTCGCGACGGCAGAAACCTGATCGATTCCGCGAGGTTGGTTTCGGAGGCGCTGTCCGGATCGAGCGCGAGCGGGGAGCGTCCGCGGCCTGATGACCACGACGAGCACCGCGAGGATCGCCAATGACAGCCCGTTCTGCGAGGCTCACGTGGCGATGGACAAGATCATCGAGCAACTGATGGCGATGGCCGACGTCGGGGCGACCGCGGACGAGGTGTCGCAATTGCTCGCGAAGGATGGCACCGCGCTGCTGCGCGACCTGATGCAAGGTTACTTCGATCGACGCGCCGAGCAGGAGCGCCGCGTGAAGGTGGTCGGAGCCGACGGCGTCGAACGTGCGGAGGTGCGTACCTCGTCGCGTCGGATCGAGACGCCGGTCGGCGAGATCGAGGTGAAGAGGCTGTTGTACCAAGCACCCGGGGTGGAGGGGCTTGCGCCTCTTGATGCAGCGCTGGGGCTTCCCGACGAGAAGTACACGCACGAGGTGCGGCGGATCGTCGCCGAGGAGAGCGCGAAGTCGTCGTTCGACGAGGTCGTGGAACTGATCGCGAAGCGCACCGGTGCCAGCGTGCCCAAGCGTCAGGTCGAAGAACTGACGGTGCGCGCTGCGCAGGACTTCGACGCGTTCTACCGCGACCGGCTGTGCGAACCCGAGATCACCGACGACCTGCTCGTGCTCAGCTTCGACGGCAAGGGGATCGCGATGCGGCACGAGGATCTGCGCGAGGCGACGCGCAAGGCGGCCGAGGCCGAGCCCAAGCTGCACACGCGCCTCGCGAAGGGCGAGAAGCCCAACCGCAAGCGCATGGCACAGGTCGCTGCGGTCTACTCGATTGCGCGCTGGCATCGGACCAGCGCCGACGTGTTGCACGGCCTGCGCGACCATCGAGACCCCGCTGTGCGGCCGCGGCCGACGAACAAGCGCGTCTGGGCGAGCGCGCAGCGCTCGGCGCAAGCGGTGATCGAGGACGCGTTTGACGAAGCGCTGCGACGCGATCCGAACCGTCGGCGCCGGTGGGTCGTCCTCGTCGATGGTCAGCGCGACCAGATCAAGCGCGTCGAGCGCGCGGCACGCAAGGTTGGCGCGGAGATCACGATCGTGCTCGACATCGTCCATGCGTTTGAATACCTGTGGCGCGCGGCGTACGCGTTTCACAAGGACGGCACGCCGGAGGCCGAGTCGTGGGTCGAGCACCAGCTCGTCAAGCTGCTTGGCGGAGCCAGCGGTGGTGTGATCGCGAAGAGCCTGCGCCTGATGGCCAAGAGCCACGGCCTCGACGCGACGGCTGCGCGGCCCGTCGAGAAGGCCGCAAGCTACTTGGTGAAGCACACGCGGCTCCTCCACTACGACCGCGCGCTCACCGACGGGCTGCCGATCGCGACGGGCGTGATCGAGGGTGCGTGCCGCTACCTCGTGCAGGACCGGATGGGCCGGACCGGTGCGCGCTGGTCGCTCACCGGTGCCGAAGCGATCCTGCGCCTGCGCGCGCTGCGGACCAGCGGCGACTTCGACGACTACTGGCTGTTTCATCTCGCGAAGGAGAACGAGCGCACGCACCAGTCA
>Ga0105044_10010296_pt1 | contig 12773 bp, 14 predicted proteins | sample MAT01_FD_78092 | JGI IMG/M metagenome (GOLD analysis project Ga0105044, IMG submission 78092) | Freshwater microbial communities from Lake Fryxell liftoff mats and glacier meltwater in Antarctica - MAT-01 | ecosystem: Environmental > Aquatic > Freshwater > Ice > Liftoff microbial mat | place...
ACAGATGGCATAAACCTGCTTATCCACACGTAGTATTTTTTACGAAAGATTTTTGATAATAATCATTGACACAAGCGGTATCAGGGCATATTATAGGGGTAGCTCCTGAATAAAAAACTTATACAGAAGCCAAAAATAAACAGCCATCAAAAAAACTCCACTTAAAACAACCGTTCCTCGCAGGCGGTTGTTTTATTTTGACCAAATTGCCATCAAAATACAAAAATACCCATCGCATCGATGGGTATTCTCTAGATCATGTTGGTGGAGCTGCCGGGCACTGCCCCCGGGTCCGAAAGGTAACGGATTATTTATCTACAAGTTTAGTCTGACCTATGATTTAAAGATGACATGGGGCTCAAGGCAAGACATAAAATGCCCTCGTCATCACGCAATACAATGTCTCAATCTGGCGTTGCTGCCCACCAGAGCAATAAGCGACATGTTTTATAACACCACTTCCCATCTATGTCGCCTGTAGGAAGTGACGATCTAGTGGTTTAGACTAGATTGTTGCGTATGCGTATTTAGGAGCAAAAAAGCTCGCTAATTTAGCAAAACCGCTTTTAATTGTTTCTGCAATTAAATTGTGTGGGTTACGCCCACGGTCGACTTGCAAAATAATCTGTTAAAATCCTTCCGTCGAAAGCTAAAATCAGCCCCAACGTAACAGATTGAGTATAGCATGATTTGCACTGTTTTACTAGTCATGCTTAAATAAAGCTTAGTATGGTGGCACGAGTGATGACAGTTGCTCCGATTGGATTCGATGGTTCTATAGTCGAGGTTGAAAGCGATGCAACCAAAAACCTCCCCTCTTTTCAGATAGTAGGACTTGGTAACAAAGCAATTGATGAAGCGAAAGAACGCGTCAGAAGCGCAATTACAAACTCGTTTCTTGAATTCCCTAAGAAACGTATCACTATTAACCTTGCCCCGGCCGAACTACCAAAGGACGGTGCTCACTATGACCTCCCTATTGCGCTGGCTATTCTGTGCGTAAGTGGTCAGTTGCGTCAAAAAGAGCTCGATGGTGCCATATACGCCGGTGAGCTGGCCTTGAATGGAGATATACGGCCGATTAAAGGTGTTATTAACATTGCAGAAACTGCCAAATCTCATGGCTACACACGTCTGTATGTGCCGTCACAGAATGTGGAGCAAGCGAGTCTCATCCATGACATCGAGATCTTTCCTGTTGCATCGATTAAAGATCTTTTTCTTCATCTGAAAGGAGAAATCCTTCTGCAGCCGTATGCGCGGTCCATGGCCACCCAAGCAACAGACAGAGAGCTCGTTCCTCCACTATTAGACGACGTATACGGACAAGACCAAGCAAAACGTGCACTCATCATCGCTGCTGCCGGGCACCATAATATACTTTTTACTGGCCCCCCAGGTGCCGGCAAGACAATGCTTGCAAAAGCACTTGTAAATCTGTTACCTGCCCTTGACGAATCCGAACAGGTAGCCACAACCAAATTGCACAGTCTCGCAGGCGAAGCCAACGGCGATGTCATTACCAAACGGGCGTTCCGGTCACCTCACCACACCGCAAGTCGGGTTTCCATTGTAGGTGGCGGTAGTCGTCCTAAACCAGGAGAAATTAGCCTAGCGCATCTAGGAGTACTTTTCCTTGATGAGCTACCAGAATATCCCCGTTCTACCTTAGAAGCACTGCGGCAGCCCCTTGAAGACAAAAAAATTGCGGTAAGTCGTGCTAGCGGACATGTCACCTATCCAGCAGACTTTATGCTTGTCGGCACGATGAACCCATGTCCCTGTGGTTTTTACGGTGATAGCTTAAAGGAATGTTCGTGTACTAGTACTCAAATCCTTGCGTATCAAAAACGACTTTCAGGACCACTTCTTGATCGCATAGATTTAGTTGTCCATGTATCGCGTGTACCGAATGAAATATTGCTTGATAGTAAGTCGATGCATAACTCACAACATAAAGCCGCAGTTGGAATAATCGATACTGCTCGTATAAAACAATATGACAGATATGGTAGTAGTCTTATATACAACGCTTCTATTACAAGCAGCCAAGTCAGCCAGTCCACGCTTCTCGCCATCGACGCCAAAAAACTTCTCACAAAAGCTGCAGATACGTTAGCATTAAGTGCTCGAAGTTATTTTAAAGTAATAAAAGTTGCCCGAACAATTGCTGATTTAGCTGGTGAAAAAGACATTAATATAGCTCATATTAGCGAAGCTTTGCAGTACCGTAGTTAATAGACTTGAACTAGTGGTCTGTATCTGGTAGAATAGCTAGCGAGTAAACGCTCAAAAGGAGACGACGATCAGTACATCAATTCGTATCAATGAATCAATTCGTGCAGATCAGCTGCGTGTCATCGGACCTGATGGAGACCAACTAGGTATTCTCAGTCGAAGTGAAGCACTTAAAATAGCAGAAGAAGCGGGTGTTGATCTTGTTGAAATATCACCTAACGCAGATCCTCCTGTAGTAAAAGTAATCGATTGGGGTAAATACCAATACCAAAAGATGAAAGAACTGCAAAAAAGTCGCAAGAATTCCAAGACTGTCGAATTAAAACAGATGCGCTTGGGACTCAAGATTGGCGCACATGACCTAGAGATTAAACTTCGCAAGATTCGTGAGTTTCTCGCAGAAGGACACAAGGTGAAGATATTGGTGGTGTTTCGTGGACGCGAAATGGCTCACCAAGAACTTGGATACGTTATGATTGACAAGATTGTTGCTACCCTGGAAGAGTATGCAATATTAGAACAAAAACCTCAGATGGCTGGCCGCAATCTAAGTATAGTAATAAGGAGTAAGTAATGCCAAAAATGAAAACCCATAAAGGAACCGCCAAGCGGATCAAAGTTACCAGCACTGGTAAATTGACCCGTCGTCGCGCTTTTGGCGCACACTTGCTCGCTGGTAAAGGTAAAGGCCGTAAGCGAAATATTAAAACTACCGCACTTGTTACCGGTGCGATGGCTAAAAACGTTCGACGAGCGTTGGGAATCTAAATCATGCGAGTTAAAAGAGGCGTCACAGCACGTGCTAAGCACAAAAAGATACTAAAACTAGCCAAAGGTATGCAACACGATCGTACTCGTTCGTACCGGCTAGCAAAACAAGCCGTTATCAAGGCACTACGATATGCGTATCGAGACCGTCGTAACAAGAAACGTGACCTACGTGGTACATGGATTACACGAATCAATGCCGCTGCGCGCGAACTTGGTACCACATATGGCAAATTGATTGCTGGACTAAAAGCAGCAAACATCGAGTTGGACCGTAAAGTTCTTGCAGAACTTGCAGTCAGTGAGCCTAAAGCATTTGAGCAAGTTGTTAAAGCAACCAAGCTAATCTAAGCATATCCACCTGCCTAATAAATAACACCCGAAATGGGTGTTATTTATTAGGCAGTACATCGATAAGCCGGGTTCTGTCTGGGGTAATCATCTATCTAGCCAAATAGTTGCCCATGTGGTCAAGCGGATATCGGCCTGCGGACGAGCAGCCCTTAATGCAAACCTCCTTGCAGCTGACAGGGTTTACCTCCACGCCATGTCGCCATGGAATGCTGTGAGCTCTTACCTCACTCGTTTCACCTTTTCCCTTCAACAAGTTCGGGGTAGTTTCGTTTCTGTGGCACTTTCCCTAGAGTCACCTCCGGTCGCCGTTAGCGACTGTCATTGCTCTACGCTGCCCGGACTTTCCTCTTATACTCCAAAAGAATACAAGCGATTACCTAATGAACTGCCTGTAGCTAGTATAGCAAAGTTAGCTTAGATCACTTTCATGTTCATCAAGAAGTTTGTTAACAAGAGCGTCAGCCATTTTATTCAGTTCTCTGGGGACATGATGAAACTTGACGTTATTGAATTGTGCTACGAGTGACTGAATACGTTCATTAATAGGCCACAGTTCTCTATTTTTTATCTTATACAGTCCGTTTAATTGATTCACTACAAGCATACTATCGATGCGAAATTCTAACGTCTTAATTCCCCTCTCAAGTGCTCGTTCAAGCCCCAGACGTACTCCATGATACTCTGCCTGGTTATTCGTTGTAATCCCAATATACTCGCCACCCTGATCAATCACGTTATCATTATTTAACATAACGAACCCAGCTGCTGAAGGTCCTGGATTTCCCCTGGAACCTCCGTCAGAATAAATAAGAATATGTTCAGCTGTTGTGTTTTTAGCACTATTTGTTAACCTAGTTGGTGCAACATTATCATGCGTAGGTAAACTTGAGTCGAGTCCTAACAGATAGAAAGCACTTTCCCTAAGTTCTGCTTGTTGTATTTCTGACAATTTTATCCATATAGATTTATCGTAACTTCGTCCTGGTTGAATGCTCGTTGCTTGACTGATACCGTCAACAGAATAGACAATAAATACATGCTGTATATCTCCTTCGTCTCTATTTGTCATCGAGAGCGCATCAAGTACCCGAACAGAATGCACATCAAAGCCTAGATTATTACGGAGATGTCTACGAATCCCATCATCTGGCTGTTCGTTGTCGTCAAGCGTTCCTCCTGGTAGTTCGTATTTCCCAATAATACCAGGTCTTCCTTGTGAGCGACGTAACAATAAGACGGTGTCATTACTACGAATAATTGCTTGTACTACGACCCGTTGTTTCATAGTTGGTTTCTTTCTGTGTTTGGTATTGAGCTTATGGTAATAGTGTAGCACTGTACACTAGAGTTTTATAGGCCGTATGAGTTTGGGGTAAGTTCTTGTATATTTATTACATACAGAAATCCCAGGGGTATACTTTTGGCGCTCGATATTCCTTAGCTGTGAAGGTAAGGTGGGTACTTGCAACGCATTTCCACGGAAATGAATGTATTAAGTTCCCGATCTATATGATATTCAGGAAAATCATATACGCCTAGGTTGTCCCTGGGATACTTCTATTATAGTCCTAAACTGCAAAGATATTGCTGAATACACTTATAAAAAAATTAATAGCCGTAGACATAAACGTTCCAAGTATCGAACCGGCGATAAGTACAAGAATAAATACAACTATGATGCCGAATCTTTCCATAACTTCCATCCCTCGTTTTATAAACTCAGGTGCGAGTGCGTACAGTACTCGTGATCCGTCAAGTGGTGGAATTGGTATGAGGTTAAACACAAAAAATCCAAGGTTTACAGATACTAATGCGCCAAATATTTGACTTGTGACACCACTAGATGGCATGCCGACAATTACCCACACGCCAAAACTAATGAACGCGATAAATAAGTTAGTAAGAGGACCCGCAAATGCAATAAGCGCCGCCCCCCATTCACCCCATCGAACATTTTGTGGATTGAACGGTACTGGCTTAGCTCCTCCAAATATAGGCAGACCCGAGATAGCCAGCAAGACCGGTAAAATAATCGTCAAAAAAGGATCGATATGTCTCATCGGGTTAAGACTCAGACGACCCTGTGCCTTTGCGGTATCGTCCCCTAGCCAATATGCAACAAATCCATGCATCACTTCATGAAATGTCATTGAAAACAGAATAACCGCCAAGACAATTACAATATATACAATATCGATACTCATTGCATTCCATTATAGCAGTTGGATGGCAGGTAGTGAGCCACATAAAACTTCTACACACAAGATTTTGCCTAGACATATCCTACCCCTTGACTAAACAGATACCAAAATGTATACTTATACAGATTGTTAATAATAAGTGGAAGTAAATGAAATGGCAGCACGCTGTGAACTAACAGGCAAAGGCAAACAATTTGGTCACAATGTGAGCTTTTCTTTACGTCGCACAAATCGTGTCTTTAAACCAAATCTACAAAAGAAAACTTTTGAATTTAATGGCCAAAAAGTAACGATGATTCTGAGTACTCAAGCTATTCGTACACTAAAGAAAAAAGGCATTCTCGCCTAAGCACCATTTGTGCCGCCAACAAAAGATCCCCTCACCAGGGGATCTTTTGTTGGCGGTAGGCCCTGTACTAACTGCGCGTAAGTTCAATAATCGTTAAGGCGCTCGGAATTGTAGCAGTGCTTTTAACTCTATACTTTGCAACTGCCTCAACAGGTGCCCCCAGATCAGTCACAAACTGGCCAAGTGAGTCCTGAATAACCTCATATGTCAGTGCCTTGTCAGCATAGTGCACAGGAATAACAACCTTCGGATCAATCTTGCCGACCAGATGTGCCGCACCTGTTGCGTCAAGTGTGTAGCCATTACCGCCCACTGGAATAATTAAAATATCGATAATACCTAATTCTTCGAGTTGCGTTTCATTCAGTTTTTCATAAATATTACCAATCAATCCAATACGAACATCTCCGACCTCAATCCGGTAGATCGTTGATGCGAGTGGCTGGCCTTCAGCATCAAGATGACGCTGAGCCGCAATTCCCTTAATATCAAAATCGGCTACGCCATATTCTCCAGGGCCTTCAATCGAAAGCTTCGCATCCTGACCATTGGTTGCAAAACGCTTTTCAGTAGCAACTTCAACCGAATCCTTAATCGAAATATCCTTTAAACCCACTATGGATAATTTAGGATCTGCGATAAGTGAAACCTTTTTGGTTGTTATAACTACAGTGTTTCCACCTTTATATTCAATATCGAACATTTTATTCCCCTTTAGTTTTGGCCTGTTAGAACGTTATCTTTATCGGCTACCACGATATATGTGCCATTAATTATCTCCGTGATGAACCTATCTTTGACACTTAGCCGGTAATAGAACTCATCGTATGATAGCACGCTATAATTAATATCACGACCCTCACCTTTTTCTATGAGCTTGATTGCTGCAGTAACTTTTCCAGCAGGTAAATTACCCACTAGCAGCACATCAACTTTACTTGTTGAGCCTCTGACAAGTATTCCAGCAAATAATGCTAGACGGAGTCCGTTCATAGATTTAATCACACTGCCATACTCACTATCCGGACTGTCCCCAGTGGCCGGTGAAATAGTAAGTTCTTGAGTATTGTCTCCGAAGATTGCCCGTAATGGTACGTAATAATCGTATCTCTGATTTACTTGATAGTAGAGCTTATTGTCAGCGCTATCGCTCGTAATAATACCCACTTCAAGCATGTTAGAAAGTTCACGACGAACTGAATTAATTTGTTCATCAATTTTACGTGTTATTTCGCGTACATAAAAAGATTGTCCAGGACTATTCAAAAATAAGTGCAATAATTTTACTCTTGTTTTTGAACCAAATAATGCGTCAATCATATGTATTCCCTCTGGTATTTTTCGTTCTTCTATAATAACACGATTACTCAGCACTGACGAGTCGGTCGGCAATATATGTGTTCAAGCCTTCGGGTGTATCCCAATGTATGAGACTACTACGGCGCAGCCACGTCAGCTGACGCTTTGCGAGCCTCCAGTCAATTACACATGCGCGTGTCAGCAACTGCTCAATTGATATCTCATTTTGTATATATGCATGAACAATTGGATAGATATTGGACTTCATTGGCTCAGTATCCCATCCATACTTTTTGCCCAATTTTTTTGCTTCTTCAACCACTCCGTTTTTAAGCTGCTGTTCAATGCGTGCAGTAATACGGTCACGTAAGACAACTTTGTCTGTTGTTATTCCAACAATAATATTTTTGTACACTGGTGTAGTGTTCCGCTGTTTTGGTAGATTAGTATTCTCAATTGCACGTATGATGTAGCGCTTGTTCTTATCATTTTCAGGAAGGTTAATGTGGTGCACATTACAGTGTTCGCGTAACTCGTGTAACGTCATACGTTGTAATTTCGACCTCGTTTCTGTATTGGGTTTCGCACCAAATGTATATCCAAATAATACCGCATCAATATATAATCCAGTACCACCAACCATCAGCGGAACATGGCCTCTTTTGCGTATTTCAGCAATCTTTTGGTCTGCATAGTTCTTGAATTCAGCAACAGAAAAGTGTTGATCTGGACCCACAAGGTCTATGCCCCAATGCGGCACAGTGGATTGATCCTCATGCGTAGGTTTAGCAGTCGCAATATCCATACCTTTATACACCGTCCGTGAATCTGCGCAAATAATTTCGCCATTAAATCGTCGTGCTATGTCGACAGCAAGCGCCGTCTTGCCGCTTGCTGTTGGACCGACAATAATTACGAGCGGTTGGTTATTTATATCCTTGGTTGCCATCGTATATCCTTAAAATTATCGACAATATGGTTTGTACATGTAACGCTTTCCTGAGCAAGAAGTTGTTGCTGCGTTTCTCTTCCGCCATAAAAGCCTGCAGCAAGCCCACCAAAACGATTCACTAATCGATGCCATGGTACATCTGGATTACCAAAATGCGCAATACTACCGACGACACGCGATGCGTGAGCGTGACCCGCAAGACCTGCTAAATCACCGTATGTTGTTACCTGTCCAGCTGGTACTTGTATCATCAAAGCCTCAACCTGGCTACGAAAATTAACCTCAGCCATATTTACAACTTCTGTAGATATACTGCTAGTTGGTCAAGATGTATCTTTTCTTCTCCTGATTGAGTACGAATACTGACCTCACGATTGTCTTTATCTTGTTGGCCAATAATGAGCTGTACTGGAATTTTCCATGTTGTTGCTTCACGTATTTTCTTGCCGAGTGATTCGTTACGGCTATCAATGGTGAACCGGAGTTCGTTATATTTGATTGGTTTCATCAACACGACACCGCCTAGAACAGATGTAATCTCGTTGACGTAATCCAAGACTGTGTCATTGATCGTCAAGATTCGGATTTGCTCTGGTGCAACCCAGAACGGAAACCACCCGGCCGTATGTTCGATGTATACACTCAGGAAACGCTCGATTGATCCCAGTAGCGCGCAGTGGATCATCACTGGAGTCTGTGCGTTACCTTCGCTATCTGTATATTGCAAGCCAAATCGTTCAGGCTGCACGAAATCCAGCTGAACAGTCGCAACCTGATACTCCCTTCCAATTGCGTCAGTTGCCATAAAGTCGATTTTTGGACCATAAAAGGCAGCCTCGCCGTCCTGCTCAAAATAATCTAAGTCATTTGTTGCAACCACGGCTGCTTTCAATTGTGCTTGTGCTGAATCCCATAGTGACTGTTCACCAAGATATGCATCACTCTCATCACGATACGACAACCTCACGCGTAGATTCATATCTATAGTACTGTATAGCTCACGGGCGCTGGCAAGTAGATTGTTTATCTCTGTTTCAAGCTGATCAGGCGTACAAAATACATGGCTATCGTCTTGTGTCAGCGAACGAACACGGTTTAAACCACCCAACTCACCTGTCTTTTCGTCCCGGTAGTCGGTCGTTGTTTCAAGGTATCGTACCGGCATATCACGATAACTTCGCGGACGAGAGGTATATATCTGAGTATGATGAGGGCAGTTCATTGGTTTGAGTGCCATTTTGTCATCTGTTTCTTGGCTTGTTACGAGGAATAATTCGTCACCAAACTTTGCCCAGTGCCCTGACGTCTCGTACAGGTCCTGTTTAGTGATATGTGGTGTCCAGACTTTATCAAAGCCAAAGCCAAGACGTAGCTGATTTGAATATGCTGCAAACAAATCACGTAAAACCGTGCCACGTGGCGTAAAGAGCGGTAGCCCCGCACCTACTAGATGCGATACGGTATAAATATCAAGTTCTTTGCCCAATCGTCGGTGATCTCGTAGTTTTGCCTGTTCAAGCATCTCTAAATGATTATCCAACTCTTCCTGAGTCGCAAATGCCACACCGTACAAACGTTGCATCTGTGGATTCTTCTCATTACCGCGCCAGTACGCACCAGCTACACGAAGTAACTTGAATACACCAACGTCTTTGGTATTCGCCACGTGGGGACCACGACATAAATCGACAAAATTACCGTTTTTATAAAAAGACACATTTTTAATGGCTGCATCACCGTCGGTCGCCAGACCTAATTCGCTGACGTCCAGGTCCTTTGCGACTGTAGTGCCAGATCGCTTTAAATCATTCAGCAGCTCTTCTTTGTAGGGTTGGTTGTTTTGACGCGCCCAATCAATCGCCTGGTCAATTGGCATCTCGAATCGTTCGAACGTATCACCATAATTAATGATGCCGCGCATTTCTTTTTCAATTTTTGGAAAATTCGTTTCGGATATCTTGGTTTCTCCGAGATCAATATCATAATAAAACCCGTTATCGACTACAGGGCCAACGCCAAACTTCGCCTCTGGCCACAGGCGCTGTACGGCTGCGGCAGTGATGTGCGCCAAGCTGTGACGCATTGCGTATAGTGTTTGATCGTCCATATGGCTTTATTTTATCATGAATATTGCGCGTCCACCTCTATTTTGCTATCCTGTATAGAGTTCACGGGTCCTTAGCTCATTTGGCTAGAGCGCCTCATTGACGTTGAGGAGGTGAGAGGTTCGAATCCTCTAGGACCCACCATACGAAATATACGGCTCATTCATAACGGATGAGCTTTTGTTTTACCCACTGTTTTGTACAAGTTTTCCACTCACCCATTCAATGATACGCAATAAATATATATCATAGGATGAATATTGATTATGCATATGTACCATTGACAATATTGATTGCTTATGCTAATATGTACGTATGGCTAAGAAACAACAGATACAAACACCACAAACAATTCCAGCCGTCTCACAACTCGAACGCTTCGTTCTGGGTTTTGAATACAATAAAACGATTCAGGAAGTACGACGAGAAGTCCGCGTTCGCACTGACAAGAACGCATAAATACTCCTGCTCATTGGCATGCCCCTTACATTACAGGTGATGTAAGGGGCTATTTTTATGTCATTTCTTAGGGTGTGTGTCGTTGTGCGACTGTTTCAGTTCTTTCGCCTGTTGTCTCGAGGCCCGAGCTGATTCGTGTGTCGCCTTGTCGGTAACATCAAATTTATCAAGGTATTTACCAAGAAATAATCGGCCCTGTGAATACAGCGCTGAACCTGCGCTGTACACGACCGCGCTTATCGGCATCAACACCCATTGTAATACCATCCAAATCGTACGATGACGCTTATAGCGAGCCGGACGCGGCGGAAGGAGCTTGAAGGCAAGGAAGATAGTAATAATAAGCCCAATCGTTGCAACTCGCTGCATAATGCTGATCAGATCTGGTAATTGATGAGCAACGGGGTCTCGAAAGGCCTGAGAATTGATCAAAAGCGGTACCCAGCCACCAAATGCGACCAATATCGATACACTAGCCAATGTAACATGGCCATCAATCAGCCGCAGGAAGCGCCCAAAGCCACCTAGAAACGATACATTACGCATACGTGTAAATACTCGAACGGCGACGTAGGGAACGTCTGAAGCGCCGTAGGCCCAACGGCGCAGTTGAATGAATTGGGCTTTTAACGTCTTGAGGTATGTATTCGATAAGACCGCGTCTTGGAAGATCGGGACATACAGAGGCAATACGGCATAATTGCCGTTAAAGTAGAAATAGCTCCGCCAATACTGATGACCGTCCTCTACGATCGTACGGGTACTCCAAAAATCCATCTCGACCAGCGCATCCATCGGTTGTGAATGAGAGGCAAAATTGCGAAGTGTATGTGGGCGCATCGAACTAATAATGTTCCAAAACGAGTTACCAGTTGCTACAACCCGCATAAGCGCTGGTGCGTCCCAGATATTACTAAAGAATAGTGAGACTGGCTGATACGCCAAGTGTTTGCGGTCTTCGTGCACGATGTATTCGTACGTCAAATAGTCAAAATAGGTTGGGTGCGGTCGATTATCGCTGTCAAGGGTCGTCACAATGACATCTTTGTACTCAATCCCCTGCGTCGGCAACCAGTCACGCATGTAACGCCCAGCGTGCGTAATGTTGCCTCCCTTTCCTATCACTTCACCAGGAATATGTTCGGGATGTTCAACTATATGAAGCGAGTGGAACGAGGATTCGAACTCTTTTTTCAGACGTTCGACGGTCTGCTTGATTGCATCACCGCCTCTTTGTTCATAGGCAATAACCAGTATTAATCGCTGTTTGTCATATGTCGTGTCGACGAGTGACTTGATTGTAGGTTGCAAAATATCATATGACTCGTTGTACGTCGCAATAATGACGACATTGTACAGGCTAGATGGCTTTGGAAACAAATCGGGAGCTGCCGCCATCAAACGCAGATTATCAACATGAACTCCCACGTTATAGCTATGTTCGGCAGTGTGCTGGTATCGAAGAAACGATGGCTCAGGATCTTCGAGTTCGTTCAGTCGCTTTCGCCAGTGAACTTTTTGAGATTTTTCGAGTCTGTTGCGTCCGCTAATCATGTGGTATGCGATACCCACTGCTTTAACAAGAAGCGTAATAATAACCAACATCAGATAAATCGCCGCCAAAAGTGGGCTGATTAGTGACAGTACCACCAATAACAAAATTGCACCGTATCTCAAGGTTGCTGGTAACATTTCAAATAGGCGGTATTTGAGCGTTCGTTTACCAAGCGGTATTTCAAGATCAATCATGAATATCCTATATGGTACACGCGTTTATATTGACGTAGATATTAATGACAGCGTATGCCGTCATCCAAGCAAGTATTATCATTGCAATACCAAACCACGCAAACATAATTGCAAGAGAGTGACCCTTTATAGTCAATAATTTAACGGCTAATGTAGTGTGCATCGCAGCCGCCAGAAGCCCAAAGAATCCAAATGCTAACAAGTAATACCATTGATCACGATACAGGTGAGTCACACCGAACGCTGAACAGTGAGACACTAACTGTAGTTCACTTGGACGAACGTTCAATCCGATATAT
>Ga0105044_10010298_pt1 | contig 12771 bp, 10 predicted proteins | sample MAT01_FD_78092 | JGI IMG/M metagenome (GOLD analysis project Ga0105044, IMG submission 78092) | Freshwater microbial communities from Lake Fryxell liftoff mats and glacier meltwater in Antarctica - MAT-01 | ecosystem: Environmental > Aquatic > Freshwater > Ice > Liftoff microbial mat | place...
CCACGCTTCGAGCCGATGCGGTCGAGTTGCTGGCCATCGCCGACGCCATGGCCCAGGCCGGCACAGGTGTCGTCCAGTTGATCAGCGACCTCTATCAGACGGTCGACGACGATCTGGCGAACGCCGAGTTGGACCTGCTCCAGGCGTTCGTCGAGACGTCGGGCCGTCCCCTCAGCTTCACCATGCAACAGGCCTACCATTCGCCCGATCGGTGGCGTCACCAGATGTCGTGGATCGATCAGATGGTGGCGGCCGGCCACGATGTCAAGGCCCAGGTCGCCCCACGACCCATCGGCGTGCTGCTGGGCCTGGCCGCCACGGCCAACCCGTTCCTGTTCTGCGCCAGCTGGGGTGAGCTGGGCTTCCACAGTCCGGCGGATCGCCTGGCCGGGCTGCGCGACCCGGAACGCAAGCGACGCGTCCTGGCCGAACACGCCGAGGTCACGCCGGGCCTGCCCGATGGCATCGTGCAACAGATCATGTGCCGGTTCGACTGCATGTTCCGGCTGTCCGACCCGGTCGACTACGAGTTGGACTCCAGGAACTCAATCGCGGCCGAGGCCCAGCGGACCGGTGTCGAGCCTGCGGAGTTGGCCTACGACCTCCTGGTCGGCGGTGACGGGAGTGAACTGCTCTACCTGCCGTTGTTCAATTTCGCCAACGGCAACTTCGACGACCTGTACGAGATGATCACATCGCGCAACACCGTGTTCGGACTCTCCGACGCCGGCGCACACTGCGGAGCCATCTGCGACGCCAGCTTCACCACGACCTCGCTGGCCTTGTGGGCCCGTGACCGTCGCGGCGGTGAGCGGATCCCGCTCGAGACGGTGGTGTCCGGCTGGACTCAGCGCACGGCGCGTCAGGTGGGATGGATGGATCGTGGCGTGCTGGCCCCGGGCTACATCGCCGATGTCAACGTGATCGATTTCGAATCGTTGGCCTGTCCGCCTCCCCACATCATCCACGACCTGCCGGCCGGCGGTCGTCGGTTGATGCAGGAGGCCCGCGGGTATCTGCACACGGTGAAGTCCGGTGCGGTCACCTTCAGCGGTGGCGAGCACACGGGCGCGGTCCCAGGGGTGCTGTTGCGGGGTGCCCAGCCGTTGAGCTGATCGCGTCAGCCCCTGCGCAGAGCGCCGTTTTCGGGCCCTCACCCGGTAGACATGATCTCATGCCTTCGTCTCGAAACTGGACGTTGATGACAGCGGCCTTGCTCACCGCAGTTGCGCTGACAGCCTCCCTGGTAGCGGACGTTGGTCCGGTGGCCGCCGAGGAGCCGACCACGACGTCGACGTCGACCGAGGTCCCGACGACGGTGCCGCAGACCGAGGTCCCGCCCACCACGGTCGTGGCCCCGCCGGCCCCGCCGAGCTCGGCAGAGATCTGGGCGGCGATCGTGGCGTGGGTTCGAGCCACGCAACCTTCGTTGCCGCCGAACTCCGGCGCTGGGCGGCGAATCGTCTACTCCAACCCTCAGCAGCGGGTGTGGCTGGTGGGCGACGACGGGGAGGTCGAACACACGTACCTCGTGTCAGGTCGGGTGGGCACCCCCGCCTCCGGTACCTACCGCATCTTCTCGAAGTCTCGCTTCGCCAGCTCGGGCGCAGCCCGGATGGAGTACATGATGCGATTCGCCCGGGGGCGTCGACTCGCCATCGGGTTCCACTCGATCCCGGTTCGACGAAACGGCACCCTGCTCCAGACCCTGGACCAGCTGGGGACCCACCGTTCACACGGATGTGTTCGCCAACGAATCGATCAGGCTCGGTTGGCGTGGGACTGGGCCCCCGTTGGGACCACCGTGGTGGTGACCCCGGGCTGACCGGGTGTTCAATCGCGCCAACGGGCCCTGAGGCGATGGGCCGCCAGCTTCGGCCGTCGGTCTCGGGTGAAGATCCCTTTGTGATTCATTGCTCCCGCGCGTGTGATCCCCTGGGAGGTGGCGAAGTCGCACAGATTCCATACGTGGGCGCCGAGCATCCACGGGCGCTCGTCGACCACGTCGAGGTACGCCTCGATGAAGTCGGCTTGATACTCCTCGGACCACATCTCCGGCGGGTCGGCATGATGGCCCGCCAGCGCGTCGGTTCCGAACTCTGCCAGCAGCACAGGCTTGTGGAGCTCGTCGTGCAATGAATCCAGCCGTTGCGCCATGACTGCGGCGCCGGCTTCGATCCGGCCGGGCTCGGTGTACCAGCCGTTGTAGAGATTGACGCTGACCACGTCGACCACCCCATGGCTGGGTTCGGCGATCATCTGCCAGCCGACCACAGTGGTCGGGCGAGTGGGATCGAGCGCTCTGGCCAGATCATGTTGGCCCTGGAAGAACTCGATGGAACGTTCGGGTCGTGGCTCGCTGATCGGTTCGTTGGCCAGGCTCCACATGATGACGCTCGGGTGGTTGCGGTCCCGGGCGATCAGCTCGCGGAGCTGTTGAGCCGCCACCTCGCTCCGTCGGTGGCGGTCATCGCCGACGAAGTAGAGCCCGACGGCCGGCGTCTCGGAGATCACCAGGAACCCGAGCCGGTCGGCCAGTTCGAGCTGCTGTTCGTCGTAGGGATAGTGCGATGTTCGATAGGAGTTCGCCCCGCACCAGGCCATCCGGTCGTGGTCGAGGACCGCTGCGGCGCCGCTGGCTGTCCGACCCAGGACGGCCAGGTCCTCGTGGCGGCCAAAACCGCGAAGCACCACCTGTTCGCCGTTGAGCAGTAGCCGGTCACCGTCGATCTGCACTTCACGGATTCCGGTCGTCGTGACGAACTCGTCGAGTACCTCGTCGCCGAGAACGGTCGAGACCTGAACCTCGTAGAGGTCGGGATGCCCCGGCCCCCAGAGCCGTGGGGCCCCGACGTTCAACACGGCGATGCCCGTCGCCGGATCCACCGGGGTGCGGGTCGAGGTCCCGTGGCCCGTGATGCTGGCGTATCGGTCGACGCCGTCGGGAGCGTGGACCGACACGGTGACGGTGCCGTCGATACTGGTGGTGACCTCCACGTCCTCGACGGCCATCGGGTGGGCCGCCTCAAGGAGGACCGGTCGAAGGATCCCGGCAAAGGGGAAGAAGTCGAACGCAGCTGGTGGCCATCCGCCCACCTGCATCCCGTGACCGGGTGGTAGGTCACCAGGTGGCACCCGATCGGGCCGCAGTTCGCCGTCGACTTCGACCTCCAGCACATGGGGACCGGGGTCGATCTGTCCGGTCAGATCCACCCAGAACGGGAGATGTCCGCCCTCGTGTGTGGCGACCACGATGCCGTCGATCGAGACCGTGGCGAGGTAGTTGACCGAGCCGAACCAGAGCCTGAGGCGCTGGTCGGCGAGGTCGGCGGGGATCGTCAGCGTGGTCCGGCAGACCGCGGGTCCGAGATCGTCGCGATGATCGGGGATCTGGGTGTTCCATGTGCCGGGAACGGCGAACGGATGCTCGCTGGAGTCAGCGAACCGGACCGTCCAGATCCCACCGAGATCGATCACCGTTCGGTGCGTGGTGGTGTCGGGCCGCCTCATCCGGGACTCAAGCTACCGAAACGCGTGGTTCTCGGCGGGCTGAGTAGTGCCAGGCGCCACTCACCCCGCCGAGAACGGTAGTCAGGGTGGGTTCAGAGGCGCAGCGGTTTGTTCGGCGCCACCACCGCGAGCGGATCGGTCCGCCAGGTCTCCGGTTGGACGTCGATGTACAGCTCCAGTTCGTTGCCGTCCGGGTCCTGGATGTAGAGCGAATGGGTCACGGTGTGGTCGGTCGCACCGACCACCGGTACGCCGGCAGCCTCCAACTCGGTCAAGGCGGCTCGGAGCTCGTCGTCGGTGGTGCCGATCTTCAAGCCCAGGTGGTAGAGCCCGGCTCGACGGCCCTCGGGGACCCGTGGGGCGTCCGGTCCGACCTCGAGCAGGAGCAGTTCGTGGTGCGTGCGATGGGAGCCGGACTGGAACACGACGCCGATGGACCCCATGGTGGCGATCTCCTCGAAGCCGAGCAGGTCACCGTAGAAGCGACGGGATGCGACCAGGTCGCGGACATAGAGCACTGCGTGACCGAGTTCCTGAACCTTCATGGCGTTCCTCCGTGCGACGTTCGAATTCGAACGTACCAGCGCAGGACGAACCCTGCGGCTGTGTCGGCGGCAGGGCCACGGAATCGGCTCAGCGGCTGTGTCGGCGGGTCGGTTCACCGGGTGGTGTAGCCGTGCGGCTCCGCAGCGGCGGCGGTAATCGATGACACGATCTCCTGCTCATCCGGCGTCAGGTGACTGATGCGGTCCACTGATGCATGGACGCCTCCCGCCGTGGGCTCCCCGATCGAGTCGAAGCTCGAGTTCACGTGTCGGGGATAGCTACTCATGGCCACCATCTCGTCGAGACGCTCCGGCAGTCCGAACGCGTGGCAGACCCGTCGGGCGACGGCCGCGGGATCAGAGGTCAGGTCCTCGTAGCGCACCACCACGGTCGGTTGTTCTGCCACCGGGGTCCTCGATGCGATCCGGGCCGAGGCCACCCAGTCCTCTGCCAGCGAGGCGACGAGCTCGTTGGTCTGTTCGACGGTGTTCCATCGGGCGTGGAGATGGCTGGCCACGACGTTGTGGGGGTCCCGAATCATGTGGACGAAGCCGATGGTCCGACCGGGCAGCCAAGTTCGGTAGGTATCCAGATGATGCTCGTTGCCCGGGGTCTTCTCGCCGGGGATCGGCCGGTGGGCCGCCTGCGCGATTCGGTCCAGGAGTTCGTTCAGCAGTTGCGCCAACGAGACTTCGCCCAGGTCATCCACGCTGACGCCCAGTCGGTCGAGCTGCGGCCGCAGACCATCGATCACATCCTGGATCGGGACGCCTGATTCCCGCGCGCGCATCAGCCCCAGCTCGAACGGCGGGATGGCCACATCGGGGTGCGAACCGACCAGCCGGCGGGCCAGGCCCGTGCCGGACCGGGCCGGGCCGCCGATCAGTACGACGTCGACGGTCACGTCACCGGCGGGCTGGTACGGAGGACACCGTCAGGGAGCCGGCAGGCGAGACTCCGGTGTCCCAGAGGAGCCACTCGCGTGTACGCGGGTGGGCCGCGACCGGGATCATCCCCAGCTCGTCGGCGATGTCCGCGGCCTCGGGACACCGCGCCACGATGCGGTGCATGGCCGCTGCACCCACCGTTCGATCCCAGTCGATGTGGAACGGGACGGGCCAACTGTCCGGATCACGCAGCGCCGGGGCGAGCCGGCGAGCGGCCGCTCGGAGACGCTGCCCGCTCACGGTCGAATGGTGCCACACGTCGGCTCCCGCCTGCTCGGCCACGTCGGCCAGGACCGACAATCCCTCCAGGTTGAACGAGCAGTAGAAGTAGCTTCTGCTCCGGGCCAGCTCGGCCGGCTGGTCACCCGAGGAATCGATCTGAGCCACGATCTCGTGCCCCGCCCGCTCGGCGAACGACTCGGCCAGCCGAGGCCGATCCACCGCCAGCGCAAGACCTGTGCCCAGCGCCAGGCACCAGGTCGCGTGATTGTTTCCCCGACCGATCTCCTCCGGCCAGGCCGATGAGGCCAACATCCAGACCAGGTACTCGTCGAACCATTGCCGGAGATCGTCGTGCAATGATTCGGGCCACAAACCTGCTTCCCGGAGGAGCAGTTCGGCGTCGAGGACGCGCAAGAACGGGTGGGTTCGGATGAGTCCCCACCCGGGGGCTTCAGCTCGACCCGGGATCATCGAAGCGAACTGAAGGTTGGGTCGCATCCCGGTCTCGGGGTCGAGGAACCAGTGGTGCAACACGTGCGCCGCCTGCTCGCCGTGTGTCCGACTTCCCGTGAGTCGGTGCCACAACGCCAGCTCGAATACACCGTTCGCCGCGGCCCGGAGGTCGTTGGCGTTGTTGGAGGCAGCAGTTGCGTCCGGGTTGATGTGCCCGTCTCGGAGTATCCATGGCAGCCCGTCCGGCTGGGCGGGATCAGGCCAGCAGTACTCGCTCAGCGTCACGTAGTCGCGCGGATCGCCCGACGGAGCCAGGACCGACTTGGCCGCTACGGTCCACGGCGATCGGGCGGCGGAGCGCTCGGTGTCCTGACTGAGGCGGTCCAGCGCCGGTTGCCAGCGGATGTCATCCAGGTTGTGTCGCACTTGTTCGATCCGCGAGCGGTCGGCGAACAGCAGGGTTCCTTCCACGCACGGACGATAGGACCCTCGGTCCGAACCCCAGGTGACGTGGAGGTGAACACTCCCGGCATCGCGTGGCACCGTCGCGGTGTCTCCGCGGTGTCTCCCCGCTGGCATCGGACGGCGTCGCCGTGGGTCGGGTCGAGTCGTCGAAGCATTGGTACGGTGCGTCCATGTCCTCACCTGTGATGCTGTGCGCCGACGGTTCCGAACTCTCCACGACGGCCCTGGCCGCCGGACTGGCCATCTTGGCCCCCGACCAGGACGCGGTGATCGTCACGGTGATGGAGGAGGCCGATCCGCTGTTGATGACCGGCACGGGGTTCGCCGGGAGCCTGATCACCGCCGAGGAGTTCGATGAGCTGAACGATGCCGCGGCGCAAGGGGCGCGTGAGGTGATCGCGGCCACCAAGGCTGCGTTGGGCCTTCCGGATGCAGCTGCTCACGTCCTGCGCGGCGATGCCGGCGTGGCCATCTGCCAGTTGGCGGTCGATCTCTCGGCGCAGGCCATCGTCATGGGCTCACGGGGCCGAGGAGGACTACGGCGAGCGGTGCTCGGGTCTGTCTCGGATCACATCGTGCGTCATGCGCCGTGTCCGGTCGTGGTGACCGGGCATCACGATCACGACCACTCCGACTGACCATGGCGATCGTCTCGACCGGCCGACTGCCATCGGGCGACGTCGTCCAGTCCCTGCTCGACGAAGCCTTCGAACAGGCCCGGGGCATCCATGATGGTGAGGTCGCCGACTACATTCCCGCCTTGGCCCACGCGTCGCCCGATCTCTTCGGGGCGTGTGTCGCCGGGACCGGTGGCGCACTGATCACCGTCGGCGATGCCACCGTTCCGTTCTCCATTCAGAGCGTGTCGAAGCCGTTCGTCTTCGCCCTGGTCTGCCAGGCGATCGGTCACGATGTCGCCCGGCAGAAGCTCGGGGTCAACAGCACCGGCATGCCGTTCAACTCGGTGATGGCCATCGAGCTGTCCGAGGACCGGACGATGAATCCCATGGTGAACGCGGGCGCCATTGCCACCACCAGTCTGATCCCGGGCTCGACCACGGCCGAGAAGTGGGAGCGGGTTCTCGAGGGCCTCTCCGCCTTCGCCGGCCGTCGACTCGAGTTGGACGCCGAGGTGTACGAGTCCGAGGCGGCCAACAATCAGCGGAACAAGGGAATCGCCCACCTACTGAACAGCTATGACGTTCTGTACTGCGACCCGGAGGAAGCCACCGACCTCTACACCATGCAGTGCTCCCTGAACGTGAGCGCGGTGGATCTGGCCGTGATGGGGGCCACGCTGGCCGATGGCGGAGTCAACCCGCAGACCGGTGAGCGGGTGGTCGATGAGTCCCGGTGCTCACGGGTGCTGGCCGTGCTGGCCACCGCTGGGCTCTACGAGCGGACCGGCGACTGGCTGTACGAGATCGGCCTGCCCGGCAAGAGCGGGGTCAGCGGTGGCATCGTCACCGTTGCGCCGGGCAAGGGCGGACTGGGGACCTACTCACCTCGCCTCGACGAGGCCGGCAACAGCGTTCGCGGGCAGCACCTGACCCGACATCTCTCCGAGAGCCTCGGGCTCAACCTCTTCGCTTCCGAACCCGTCGATCGGACCGAGTAGTCGACGATGTCGGCCGTGACGGACTGTCCTGCGGCCAGCTCGACCCGGTACCGGTGCAGGCCGATCTCGATCACATCGAGGACGTCGTTGATCCCGGTCAGCCCGAGTTCACGCCGAACCGGTTGCTCGGCCGCCTGCGCTTCGAAAGTGAGGGTCGAGCGCCCTCGGTAGGCGTCGAGGTCGAGGCGCCCGCGCTCGCCCCCATGGAGGAGCGGGCCCACGGAATCGGGTGTGACCTGACCGACGAGGGATCGGCCGTTGGGGCGGGTCCCCATGCCGAGAGCGAGCTGTGCCAGCCAGCCGACAAGCATTCCGAATCCGAGGAGAGCGAGCAGTAGCAACGGAATGTCCCGTGACGCGGTGTTGGCAACCCCACCTGCGTAGGTCGGCTCCGTACGGTGGTCGGACCCGGCAGCGAAGCCACTTCCAGAACCGCAGCCTGTGAGGGATCTCCCGTCAGGCTGTGCGGTGGCGCCGGCCAGTGTGGGCCACTTTCGGGCACTCGAACATGTTCCTCAGGTCAGAACGTCGCCTGTCGATGGAGAAGGCGACAGACCCGCGGTCAGATGGCTCGGTCTTGCGCTGTCCTCCCGAGGTGAGCTGTCGTGCGCTTTCCACAACCCCCATCGCTCGTCGAGCGTGACCCTCAGGACACCGCGGCCCTGCGTTCGTTCGCCTTTGACCAGTTGAGCGCTATTGCCGCCGTCCTCGATGACACCGGGGTGATTCTCGACACGAATGAGGCGTGGCGGCTGTTCAGCCAGCTCAACGGCGGGTCATCTGAATCGACAGGGCTGGGAACGAACTACGTCGAGGTATGCGAACGTTCTGCCGCGGCTGGCTGCGCCGACGCCATGTCGGTGGCTGAGGGGTTGCGTTCGATCCTCGCCGGGGACCGGGACCGGTTCGACCTCGAGTACTCGTGTGAATCGCCCACGGGAATCAGCTGGTTCCTGCTCTCCGCCTCGTCGGCTCCGGTCGTCGGAGGCGCTGGCATTGTCTTGTTCCACGTCGACATCACTGCTCGAAAGGCGCTCGAGCAGCGTTTGGCCGTCATCGACGATGTCGATGGACTGACCGGTCTGCCGAATCGACGCGCAGCGGTGCGCTTCCTCGTCGAAGAGATCGACAACGCGAGACTGACCGATGAACCGGTGACCGTCGTGTTTCTCGATCTGGACGGTTTCAAGACCATCAACGAGGTCTACGGGCAGGCCGCCGGAGACCGGCTGCTGGTCAAGGTTGCGTCGCGCATGCGGCGGGCAGTCCGCGAGGCCGACCTCATGTGCCGTTTCGGGGGTGACGAATTCGTGCTCGTCTGCCCGGCGCTCGACGCAACGGACGCTCAGTTGCTCGCTGGTCGTCTGCGGGAACTGATGGCCCAGCCGTTCCAGTTCGACGCCACACAGCTGGTCGCCGAGGTCTCGGTGGGTGTCGCCACCAGTGGCGCCGGAACCACGGTGGATTCGCTGCTCGGAGCGGCCTGCTCGGCCAGGTACGCCGACAAGGCCCGGATTCGGAGCGACCGCCGAACTGTCCCAGCGGAGCGGCCGCAGGTGCGGTCGATGCCCACACCGAAACGGGCGAGGTCCGACGGCGAGGAACGACTCCTTGCCGAGCTGCAGGCTTCCCAAGCCATGGCCGACTCGATCGTTGCGCACTCCAGCGACCTCGTGATGATGTTCCAGGCCGACGGCACCATCGAGTGGGCGAGCCCCGCCGCACTGACGGTGTTCGGCATGGAGCCTGACGACCTGATCGGCCAGAACGGATTGGCACTCGTTCATCCGGATGATCAGGAACGGGTTCTGACCGATTTTGCTGGCATTCCCGGAATCGGCGACCACGTTCGAACCGAGTTCCGGGTGACCCGTCCCGACGGGATCGTCGTATGGGTGGAGGAGACCGCCACCAACCTGCTCGACCAGCCCGACGTCGGCATGGTCGTGGCGAACATTCGCGACATCACGGCTCGTCGGGCGGCTGAGGATGCTGCCCGGTTCCGTTCCACGCTCCTGGCGGCGGCGGGTCAGGCCATCGTGGCGATCGACACCGACGGAGTGGTGATCTACTGGAACCCGGCAGCGACATCGACGTACGGCTGGACTGCTGAGGAGGCGATTGGGTCGCAGATCGCGGAGATCCTGCCTGCCGTGCACGGTTGGGAACCGATGGCAGAGGAGATCCGCGAGAAGTTGCGAATCGGCGAGGCGTGGTCGGGCGAGTTCAAGGTCCTCACCCGAGATGGCGTCGCGCTCCCGGTCATGTTGAGCGATACGCCGGTGTATGACGACGATGGCGTCCGGATCGCCACCATCGGTGTCTCGTCAGACATCAGTGAGCAGGTCGAACTCCACGAACAGATGGAGGTCGACCGTCGACGGCTCGCTGACGCTCAGGCATCGGCCAGGCTCGGCAGTTTCGAACTTGACTTCACCACCGGGGAGATGACCCGCTCGGACGAGCTGTGGCGCATCCTCGGCAGGCAACCAGGTTCCAAGGCCGGGCTCGACTTCGATCACGTTCATCCCGACGACCGGGATCGGGTCAAGATCGAGTTCGATCGCGTCGTGTCCGAGGGCGGGCCCGCCGAGGTGATGCATCGGATCGTCCGACCCGACGGCTCCGTTCGATGGGTGATCTCTCGTACCAGCCCGTTTCGCAACGAGTCGTCGATGTTGCTCGCGGGCACGATGCTCGACATCACCGAGCAACATGAGGCCGAGCTGGCGCTCGCCTATCAGGCCACCCACGACGTGCTCACCGGATTGCCGAATCGGTCCTCGCTCCAAGATCGTCTGCGATCGTGTTTCGCCGGGAATCGGGCCCGCTGGCCCCAGGTCGCAGTGGCCATCCTCGATCTCGATCAGTTCAAGAATCTCAACGACACGTTCGGTCATGTCGTCGGCGATCAGGCCTTACGCGCCGTCGCCCAGCAACTGCTCTCAGGACTCCCGAACACCGACGCGATCTACCGGTTCGGTGGAGACGAGTTCGTGCTACTCCGTGAAGGAGTCGATACCGACGAGGCAGCCGTCGAGTTCGGTCACGCCATCGCCAAGGCGTTCGCCCTCCCGATCAGCGTCGGCGAACGGGCCTTCCAGCTGACCGCCAGCATCGGGGTGGCCCGCTCGATGCCCGCAGACACATCGGAATCGCTGCTTCGCGACGCCGACACTGCCATGTATCAAGCCAAGGCTGACGGGCGAGCACGCATGGTGGCGTTCGACGCCCGGGGCCGTGAACGGGCCCACCGGCGGTCGTTCCTCGAGACCGAGCTCCGCGATGCGCTCCAACGAGACCAACTCCACCTTGTGTTCCAGCCGGTGGTCGAACTCGACACGCTCCGCGTCGCGGGATTCGAATCGCTCTTGCGGTGGGAGCATCCCGACTTCGGATTGGTGGGTCCAGATGAGTTCATCCCGATCGCCGAGGCCACCGGGCTCATCGTGCCGATTGGCGCCTGGGTGCTCCAGCGTTCACTGGAACAGCTCGCACTCTGGCTCCGTGACCCCGATGTCCGGTCTGATCTGTGGATGGCCATCAACGTGTCGGCGCGGCAATTGGGTCAACGGTGTCTCGTTGATCTCGTCGACGACCTGATCCACGAGACCGGAGTCGATGCCGCAGCGGTCCATCTCGAAATCACCGAGAGCGTCTTCGTCGAAGGTGTCATCAATGCTGTCGAGACGATCACAGACCTTCACCAACTCGGCGTTCGCATCAGCATGGACGACTTCGGGACGGGCTACTCGTCGCTGAGCTATCTGAACCGCCTGCCCATCAACACGCTCAAGATTGACCGCTCGTTCGTGCAGGTCCTCGGGCCAGGCGCCGACACGTCGATCGTGCGCGCCATCGCCGCGCTCTCGGACTCACTCGACCTCGACGTCGTCGCCGAAGGTATCGAAACCGAAGACCAGTTCGAGATCATTCGGGAGCTGGGTTGCAGGTTTGGACAAGGGTTTCTGTGGAGCAGGCCGCTGCCGCCGGCCCATGCGATGGCCTGGGCCAGGAACACCGACGGCGTCTAGGGGTTGGTGGTACCGAGGTCGGCCGCATCGAGCGTCCGTTCCACGATGGCGCTTGCAGTTCGGACCAGGCGCTGGCCGTGGTCTCGGCTGTAGCTCAGCAGCGCGTGAAAGGCTTGGTGCATGTCGATGTTCAGTTGATGGGCGACGACACCTTTGGCCTGTTCAATCGTGATGTGGCTGTTCAGTGCGTAGGTCAGTTGCTCTTTCACCAGCTTTGATTCCTGGGCCGCTCGATGCTGCAGAATCCCGATCGTTGCCACGTCGGCGAGCGCTTGCGCGGCGGTGACATCGTCGGGGGAGAGCAGTTCGGCTGATGTGCTCATCAGGTTGAGCGCTCCGATGACTTCGTCTCGAAGTCGCATCGGGAGGGCATTCGCTGACCGAAAACCGGCGGCGATGGCTTCGGGAGCGAAGGTCGGCCAGCGGTCGATCGCCCCGCTCAGGTCGTCGCACAGGACCGGTTTGCCGGTGCGGAACGCCTCAGGACACGGGCCCTCGTCGTGTTGCAGTTCGAGCAGCTCGAGGACGCGCATCTCGTGGCTCGACGACGCGGTGAGATGCAGGTGGCCCGATTCGTCAGCGAGCATCAGGCCCGCCTCTCCCGTCCCGAACAGTGCGACGCAGCGCGTGGACAGCAGCGAGAGAAATTCCACGACGTCGAAGTCACGCACCATGGTGTCGGCCATCGTGACGAACGTGTCGGTGAGCAGTGCTTCGCGTGTGGTCAGTCCGTTCATCGGCCAGCTCCAGCTGTCGAGATGACGCCAGGGACCGGAGCGACGATGAATCACACGCCAGCAGGCAAGCTGGGTGGAATGGCGACACGGTAGCAGCCGGTAGCGAATTCGGCGGTCCAGATCTGGGAAATCACCGAGCTGTCCGACGGCCTAGTTATTGGTGCCCCCGGCATGACTCGAACATGCGACGCACGGTTTAGGAAACCGACGCTCTATCCCCTGAGCTACGGGGGCTGGAA
>Ga0105044_10010300_pt1 | contig 12769 bp, 16 predicted proteins | sample MAT01_FD_78092 | JGI IMG/M metagenome (GOLD analysis project Ga0105044, IMG submission 78092) | Freshwater microbial communities from Lake Fryxell liftoff mats and glacier meltwater in Antarctica - MAT-01 | ecosystem: Environmental > Aquatic > Freshwater > Ice > Liftoff microbial mat | place...
CGCCTGCTGGCACACGAGGCTGATCTCCACCGCCTCCGCCTCCACCGCGATTTGCTGAGATCGGAGTCGTCTTCTCCCCTCCGGGTCCAGGCTTGCCAGACGCAGCTATGGACGAGCCAGCACGGGCCTTGGCAGCCTTGGCCCTGACCTCGGCCTTGGCAGCCTTGGCCTTGGCAGTCTTGGAAGCACCGGCCTTGGCAGCCTTGACCTGGGCTGCCAAGGCCTTGTAGCTGGCAGCATCGGCCTCGGCCCTGACCTCGGCCTTGGCAGCCTCGGCCCTGACCTCGGCCTTGGCAGCCTCGGCCCTGACCTCGGCCTTGGCAGCCTCGACCTTGGACTTGGCGTAGGCAGCAAACACAGACGTGCCAGTGAAAGACGTCATCACGCTCGTCGCCGGAGATCCTGTGCGCGTGTCTGACGAGCGAACTGTCCGGACTCCGCCTCGCCCATCGGATGTCATGTAAAAACCCCGCTTGTCCAGCGAAGCCTGCTGAATCTCCTTGATGAGTGCGTTGCCCCTTGCATTTCTCGCTGACGCTCGCTTAGACATTTCGTTGGAGTATTCCTTCAGGCGATCTCTGTTCGTCGAGCCCTTGCCTCCGAACTTACTCCCTGTAGACTTCCGTGCCATCTTAGACTCCTTCACCAGATGTGATGTTCATGCCTTCCAGCGGGTACGCAACGTGACAGTAGTAACCTACGCCGTCGGTGAGATGGCTCAGAGCCTTGAACTTTTCGGACTTGTCGATCTCCCCTCGGTCGTTGAGTGTGACACCCTCAAAGTCCTGAGTGGTCTTGGGGGCCTTGACCGGGTCGATCAGCATGTGTACCGCCCCATCCGCGGTCTTTAGTCTGCTGTTGACGTGGTTGATGCGCACACGTTCGAGCGGAGCACTGCGCCGCACCCACCACTCCAGCCTCCCCTTGAACGCAGGCTCCAGGTGCTCTCGAACGATATCCCAGTCCGAACCCGCCTCGGTCTTGGTGCTGCGGGCACCACCGGCAGGGTCTCCGTAGATGGCGAGCATACCCTTGTGGACCGTCGCCCAGTCGGCGATGATCCTGCGGCACACCGTCGGTGTGTTGCTGTTCTTGGGGATGTGCACTTCGCCTATGATGCAAGTCCTCCCCTTCTGCTCTTGGATGTACACACACACACCAGGATCGACGTTGAAGTCAAATGCGAGCACGAGCGGCAGCGACCGGTCGTACTTCAACCGGGTGCAGTGCTCGTCGCGATCGAACTGGTAGTAAGCACGTCCCGAATGGAGCACAAACGCAGCTTCGTACTCCTGGGAGAAGGTGAGCGAGTCCAGCTTGGCCTTTGCGGACGCGATCTCCCGCGCAGCCTTCTCCTTGCCGAGATACAGGTGGAGCACCTCGGCTGTGGTCCAGTTGAAGACGCCGTACTCGTTGTCCTCGCTGACACCGTTGAGTTTCGTGTCCTGAAGTGCCCGCTGGACATCGTCGTAGAAGAAGTTACGACCCTCGGGCACACCCTCCAGATCGATGTACCCACCTCGCATCATCATGGGGCGAATGTGTGCGTCGAACACACCAAGCTTGCAGTCGGCGTACTCGCTGACACAACCTCCATCCCAGAACCCGCCCTCGATGCGCTGAGGCTTGTCGATGCCGGCAACCTTGAGACGGGCACCGTTCCAGAGTTCGATGACGAGCTCGCTCTCGCTGATGCTCGCGGACCGATTTCTGCGGAACGCCCAGTCTGGCGTGAGAGCCTTGATGTCATCCCAGAAGATGTCCTTAGCCTGCTGATGTACCGGAGCACACGCGAAGTAGCGAGCGTCCACAAATTTCTGGGGAGAGACGGCTGCGCGGACGACGCGGTACTTGGCTGCCTGTGTCTTGAACGATCGGCGACCTGCGTAGACGTAGTTGATGCGGGCAGTAGACGTGAGGTACGCAGCCTGCTTCCACGAGAGTGTGACAGGCTTCCACCGCGCGGGCAGCGGACGGTACCTCGGAGTGGGAGGCAGCGAAAGCAGGCTCACTCTTCGTCCTCCTCGATAAGAATGCTGTTCTCCATGTACCGGTTCAGCATGACAGCGAGTCCGAGTTGTGTCACCTTGTTGCCAGCCCCCCACACAACTGCGGACGTGGAGTCCTTGCCGTCTTCGTCCGGCACACATCCAGCAACGACAGCAGCAGGCATCCTGTAGAGAAGCTCGTTGACGAGATCTTCGATCGTTGACTCGCCGATGCTCGCTTCCGCGTTGGGTCGGTCGTGGTTCATTCTTTCACCACCTTGAACATGCGGTCCAGCGACTTCGACGCTTCCTCCATCGCCTTGGCTCGTGCCTCTCCGTCGAGTTCCTCGGCTGTGCCCTTGAGCACTTGGTTCCGCAGAGTGATCAACCGGTTCAGCTGCTCCACGATCTTCTTGATCTCCTCACCCCAGTCCTTGGTCTGCCGCTCCCTAGAGGAGAATGCTCCCTCGGGCGAGATGCCGCGTGTGATCCGGTAGAGGTGTAGCCCCTGCTCCTCCGTCTCTTTCTTCGAAAGCTGGGTCTGCTGAAGCTCCTCCAGCTTGTACGCCCTTCGCAGGCGTACACGTGTCATCCGAACCTCGTCGTCCAGAGTGTCGAGCCCCATCGAAGACCAAAGTTCCCTCTCGTCGATCCGGAGAGACGCCTCGTAAAGCCCATGGGTGACCGCGCTCGGCGGCATGCGTCCACTCTTCTTCTTGGGCTTTATCTTGGCATCTTTCCTGGTCGTCACTGTTTCTCCCTCTTCTAAATTTGTCAGCACGATTTCATGCTGTGCAGCCTAGACCCCACAACTAGTCACTACCAAACCTAACTAAGTCAAAGAAGTAGTCATGTTAGTAGTGACCAACTCTAGATTCTTGTAGTTACACGTTGTGTCCTCATCGCCACGGCTGTACTCAATCTGAACAGTCAATTATTCACCTCCCCCACACCCAAGGCTTCAACCATCGTTCAAGTTCCCTACAAAGAGCGAGAAAGAACCCTCTCCCTTCTGCGCCCTTGATCCTAGGGCTCCGGCAGCAGCAGGCCCAGCAGCTGCTTACGCTCCTCCTCGCTCACCTCGTGCAGACGCCCCAATTCGTGGGTCATCGCCGTCACCGTCCGCAGCGTAGGCCCTCCCGGACCCCACCGCCCATAGCCTGCGTTCTTTCCAAGCCCTGCTCCGAGAGCCACGCTTCTCATAGAAACGCCACGACGTTCCGCCATCTTTCGCAGCAGGCTTTCCGCCTTGTTGCCGACCACTTTGACTGTCCTCTTCATACGACCTCCTTATTTGCCGATCGACAGGCTCATATGCCCGTGTGCGATCCTGCTCTTGAACTCCGATTCTGACTCCCAAACTGTCGCGTCCGAAATCCCCAGCTTTATCATCCGCCCACGATCGGGGTGCCAGCGTTCCTCCTCGATCTGCACTCTCATCACTCCTGTGTTGGGCATCTCCCACAACCACACGTCCCCGACCTTTGGTCCTCTGCGCTCCCACAGCATCCTCCGCGCACCGACCCAGATTACAAACACCCCCATCAGAAACAGCACGACGACCACGATGAACAGCAACACCCACAGCATACAAGCCTCCTAGATCCTTCGATCGTGTCAAATTTCAGGTTCGATCGGCCCAGACTTTAAGTCTGAGTGCGTTCTACACTATAGATCAAGCTCCTTCATAGCATCTGTAAACTTAAAGTCAAGGATTGAGGGGGTTAGACATAGGACTCTTACCTTCTCTCTTACTCTCTCCCCCTCTCCCCCTATTCGTCTAATAACTCTAATAAGCCCTATGTCTAACCCCCCCAATCCTTGACTTTAAGTTTGAAACCGCACTTATCTGCCTTGTTTAAAGCCTCCAAACCGCTCTGACCTTCCAGTCTGTGATTCGCGCCTACCCGTCTATCTCACCCGGAAATGCCTCGCACATCTTCTCCAGTGCCAATCGATGGGCGTAGTGTGTGGGATCGGCGAACGATGAACGATCCCAGGCTTCCCTGGGAGAGGAGGCGTAATTCTTCATCTGGTCTGCGGTCGTGTCCCGCTTCGCGAACACAGGGATAGCCCAGTTGATGGTCGATCCGTAGACGACATCCACCCCAGGAATTCTCGGCACGCCATCTATCGTGCGGGGCAGTCGGGACACTTGCACAGCACGTCGGGTGAGCTCGTGCAGAAACTCTATGGCGAGAGCAGACGTGTGGGAAGGAGAGATACACTCGTTGACTCCGCGAAAGAGCTCGGTGGGGGTCATCTCGGTCAAAGGCTTGGGAAGGCTCATGGTCATCTTTCTTTAGGTATCGGCCATTTCGACGAGGACGTCCGCGTGACACGCTTTCGGCTTGCAGAAGCACACGAGGGTTCGACCCCTGAGCGTGTGTACGTTCTTCAGGATCCACTCACGTCGCTGCACGGTCGCTTCGTTGTTCCCCAGCGAACGACCGGAGAGCAGCCATTCGCGAAACGACTCGATGCACTCGGCTCGGGTGCCGTGCACACCCACTACAAACGGGTTCCCCCACGGAGCGGACAGCCATGAGCTTCCAGCATTACGACGACCGACGTAGACCTCTTTGTCACGTTGGACACCTCCAGACTGCCTGATGTTGATGACTGTCGTCTGTGCGAGCACGAGATCTCTCCTTCGTACAACTCGTGGGTGGGGGATCAGAAGGGGACGGGAGGGGCTTGTCCTTGTGTGTTCTTGGCTCTTACTTGTTGAACCAAACGACGTGGGTGATGCCGGGCCAGTCGCCGACCTTGGTGCCTCTGACGGCGGATGGATCGGCGTACTGCGTAGGACTGCACTTGACGCCGTCCACCGCGAAGTATCCCGTGCCGTCGTCGTTCGTAAAGGCGCACACGTTGCAGGCGTCGATGAACTTCTGTAGCGTCATCGTGTCCTGGCCGTCGTCGTGGTTTGGGTCAGTCATGGGGCTTGTCCTCGTTGGAGATCGGAGATTGCTCGGTATGCGGCGACAGCCACAATCGTTCACGGCTGCTGTTGGCTTTAGCTCTCGTGGCGGCATGGGACATGATGCTCATCCCGCCATTCGTCTTCCATGCGATCACCCGCCATCCCATTCCTTCCAGTTCGTTATGCTCGCCATCATACCCTGCCAGTACGATCCGCATACGACGATCCTCGCCGACACTCTTGCACCACTCCCGCACGTCGTGGGCAACCTTGCCACAGTCCGTAGCATAAAGGTTCTTGCTGCGGCCTGCTTCATCTGAATACGGTGGGTCGAGGAACACGCCGAAAGTGCCGGGTCCGGACGGTTTGTGTCCAACCCCTGAGCCACAGACCCGGATCCAGTCGCCGCAGCAGACTCGCACTCGGCGAAGGCGATCAGAAGCGGCCAGGACCTGCGATCGCACAAGTGCGGAATACTCCGCCGACTGACCATGTACATCATCGGCAAGTTGGGGACGTCTTCGACTCACACTCCGTCCGTCACAGCCGATGTGGGGAAGTTGTCGTTTCACACCCTTTCCCTCGTCGCCAAGTTGGGGACGTTTTCGACTCACACCCTGTCCCTCATTGCCAAGTTGGGGACGTTGTCGGCCCGCACCCCGTCCGTCATTGTCACGTTCCCGAATGTTCACAACCCGATCGTCCACGACGTTCCACGGCCCCCTGCCGTCACACCATCCGCCACCGATCCACCAGGTCAGTCCCCAGCACCACCACCCGGCAGCTTTGACATCAAAGTAGTACGGGTCTGCGAGCATCTTCTGATGCACCTTAGCCATGCGGTTCACCAGCCAGACGTGCCGCGCAAAAAGATCGATCTCGTTACACGGCCAATCGCAGAACTCCGCAACATGATCGGGATCCATCCTCACTGCACGCCAGAAGTTTGCAACGTAGCCGTTAGCGTCATTGACAGTTTCTTTGCGTCCACCAGCGACATGCGGACGACGCATGAGAACAGCCCCAGACCCGAAGAACGGCTCGATGTAGGAATCGACATCACCGAGCGCGTCCCAAACCAGCTTTGCCACTTTGGCCTTGCTGCCAAAGTACGGAAAGAGCGGTTTGATGTTAGGATGCTTACCCAACTCCTCCACGCTCAGCTTGGTCATGTTTGTCGGAACTTCTGCTCCCATCACTCACCATCCTTCTTGTTGTTGATCGTGCTCTACCCGCACCCACTTGAAGTCTCCGTAGTACGCCGAACTTATATAAGACGAGTCGGCCCGCTTGCCGACCCGGACGTACTCGATCGACCACCTCCCAGTCTTCCTGCCTATCCACCGCAGGCCGACGACTCGTACAGTCACTCCCGGATCGCCAGAAGGCCAGACCGTTCTGTAGCACGCACCGAGCTTGACGGGAGGAAGAGTCATAGCTGCTTGTCCTTCATCTCTTCCTCGAACCGCTCTACAGCCTCGATGATCACTGCCGTGGCCAAAGCAACCGACCGGCTGATAAGATCGAAACGGTCGAGGATCTCGATTAGATCCTTCTCGGCCTGTGTCTCGTCCCCACAAGCTTTGTGTATAACCCGCATACTGGACAGCTTCAAGGTCTGAGAAGAGCTTGTAATCTTGCTGACCATCATGAGGACGTTCTTTTCGGCTTCAGTTGCGGAGATCACAGACTGTAGCACACGACTTTCAACTCTGCCGTTCATAGGTCCTCCTGGTCTGCTGTGTAATTCGGATGCTTGGTTGTAACACAGATAGGAGGCTGAGCGTACCCTCCCGCGAGCACACCCACGTAGAGCATCTTTCCTTCCAGGAGAGCTTTGCCGTGGGCCTTGCTCGCTTTCATGAGGTCGTCAACGATCCGCTTGTCGATGAGGAGAGAGCGTATCGCGGGCACGAGTTCTGCGGCCCACCTGCTGCCCTCCGTCGCCATCTCTTCGAGGTCTTTGAGAACGAGAGACATGTCTGGTTGACGTGCCATTGTTTACCAATCGTAGGCTGAAGGAAATTTGACTTCGTCCGACCGACCCCGCAGGGCTTGCACGTCCTTTATGATCTCGTCGAGAGCCACCGTTGTAGCGCGGATATCCCGGCCACGTTTGCCGGTCTCGAGACGCTTAAACTTTGATGGCACGTCTGCATGACGCTGGATCATCTCGCTCCGTAGCTGGGAAAGCTCGATGATAATCTGCTCAACGAGAGCCATAGTCGCCCTGAACCTCATGGTGCGGTTCTTTGGCCTAGCCATCTGACGTCCGCAGGACATACTCAGTTGTGTAATGCGGATGTCTTTACTGACAAGCCTCTCGACCCGCTTTGCAGCACTGAAGATGGAGCGGTCTCGGGAGACGAATGCGATGTCAAAGTTGTGGAGCGGCATCAGAAAGTCGCTCCTGTGAGCCTCACAAGTCGTCCCTTCTTCTTGAGTCCCGCGAGCCCTATCGCCCGTGCCGTAGGCTCCGAGAGGCTCCACGTCGAGGCCCTTCTGCCTCCCGTTACCTGCACCGATGTCTTCCTCGACACGACAGCGAGAGCCTCCAGATCGAGCAGGGTCCGCTGAACGGTAGACGCGCTCAGACGTAGGTCTTGAGCAAGCTCACCTACCGTCCGTTCACCGTTGTCGATGATCGCATTGACGACCTCGATGTTGAAGCCTATGCACGAGTCCAAGGCGATCCGCACGATGAACCGCCAGACCTCGTCGTCGAACCCGTCCTTGCGGAGGACGAACCTCACCGACTGTGCGAGCTTGCACAGCTGCCGCATAGGCCTGTTGCCGGTCTCAGCCTCGGGCCGAAACACAAGCCGGTCGGGGTCTCGGTTGTCCCGCTGGACGGATGCCCGCAGCTGAGCTACGAGCATCGCAAGTCCCGCGAGACGGATCTGAAACGCAGAAGGGATTTCCGGCATCGCAGAGACGTCCACTTTCCTGGAGAGGAAGCGGGCTGCGGCCTCTTGTAGTGTGGTCTGCATCTCCGTATCGGCGACACCCGTACGTGTGGTAGCCAGAAGCCTCTCTAGCTGCTCGTCGAAGCCGACACCCCGCATGCACACCTTCAAGAACCGCTCGCCCATCATGGCCTGAGGCTTCGAGTGGATCATCGGGGTCACGCCTGCGATGACGGAAAAGTGCAGGCCTCGGTACGAGCGGACCACGTCGTTGCCGTAACTCTTGGTAAAGTCTCCGTCGTACGCATCACGGAGAATCGCCATCGTCTCCTCGAACATGAAGTCCGGACCTGCGAGGGTAGCGGTAAAGTCCTTGATGATGAACGTCTTGTCGTTTAGCTTTGGCAGCAGGCTCGGGTCCGCGTTGCTTCGAAAGCCGGACACGAGAGAGTTTGGTGTGATCGTACTGCGATAGATCGTCTTGCGGTGTCCCGACATGCTCGAAAGAATGACACTCTTTCCCCCTCCCGCTGGCGCTACGACGTAAGCCCAAAGAGGCTCTGACGTGTTGATCTGCTGTGAGTAGATCAGGGAAACCACGAACAGCAGAGTGATGCGCATCTCTTGGTCCATCGAGAGATACTTCGAGTAGCTTTCGACAAGCTCGTCGAAGGTGGGAGCCTCGTCGTCTTCGAGAAAGACATCGGCCTGCTCGTCACCGCGAGCGGAGAAAGCGTCTGTGCCGTCGTCCCTCCGGTGTACGTCGCCGACGAGAGACTCGAGCTTAGCCCACGACTCACTGAGGCGAACAGAGTTCTTTCGTGCGTAGACGATAAAGTCCCGGATGTCGTAACCCGACTCCCACGTCTCAGGCCAGTTTAGGTACTGCAGCTTGATGCCGGTGCCAAAGAACTTCTCTCGAAGCTTAGAAGCCATCTTGTCTCCGGCCTCGTCGTTGTCACTCATGCAGATGCAGTCGAACCCCTTGAACTTTTCTACCCATTCGTCCTTGAACACTCCCGCACCCGGCAGGGCCACGACGCAGTGATCCAGCTTGATCTTTTTGAAGAGCCACCGCAGGGCGATCCGATCCCACTGACCTTCGCAGATAAAGACGTTCGAGCCTGTCTTGGCTTTCGCAAGCTCTTCCATACCATACAGCTGAGGCTTGCGCCCCTTGGTCACGTAAACGCCCGACCGCTTGGGAGTCCACCGAACGAGATCCCGCACCGTGCCCTTCTCCGAGAGCACCGGGATATAGTAGAGGACTCCGTCGAAGCCGATCTTGAATGGAGCGAACGCATCGGCAGGCAGCCCACGGTCTTTGCAGATCGCCGCGAGAGCCTCCTCGGTCATCTGCTCTTGGTAGTGCTCCTGCATCTTCCCCAGGAAAGTGACGTCGTTGCCGCTAACTCCGAGTTGTTTCTCATCCCACATCCCTGTCTTTGGGCTGACGTAGAATTTGTTGTCGCGCACAGAGAACGGGGCTGTGCCCTGCCACTGAGAGCTCGACCTGACCGTAAACTCGACGCCATGCGCGACGTACACCCACAGTGCCTCAGGGATTTCATCCCAGTTAGTCATGTTGTTCCTCAGAACGGGACATTGTCGTTAAAGGTTCTGGTCTTTCGATTCCGGTTTCCGACTGCTGTGTTGTCGGCGTAAGGCACATCGTTCAGTCTGTGCGGTGAGTTGATCTGTTGTCGCTTTGCCATGATCAGGTCTCAGTTGTACGAGTAGCCTTTGAACTTGCGAGGACGATGCCATGAGGTGTCGATGAGCAGTGGCTTAGTCGGGATCGTAAACTGCAGATGTCCCTTGTGATCCTCCATGACATCGGAGTATCGGCGGATGAACTTGGCAGTGGCGTAGACCTCTCGCATCCGCGAGATGAGCTCGTCGTGGATGGGCAACATGATGTTTGCATCGAGCCCCTCCTCGATGAACCAGTCGTCGAGGTTCTGCTGAGACTGCTTGAGAAGATCTCCGGCTGTGCCCTGGATCAGGTAGTTCACAACGGTGTACGCCTTCTCGGGGTCGATCACGAGCCGACGGTTCCACAGTGTGCGGACGTGTCCGTTCACGCGGACCTCGCGGATCTTGTCCTTCATAAACTGACGCATGAGCGGAAACTCTTCGTCGTACACACCCATGATAAACTCGGCTTCTTCGACAGGCTCCTGCAGCGTCAGGGCAAGAGTCTTAGCGGACGCGCCGTAACACTTGCCAAACGTCGCCTGCTTCAACCTTCCACGAGTGTTCTTCTTGCCGATAGAAGCCTCGGCCTTGGTGATGTTCCAGTCGTGGCTTTTGAGCCACAGCTTTGCAATGTGATCCTGGTCCTGTGAGGAATAGCTGATCGACCGAACCCCGAGATCTTTACGTGCCTGAACCATCTCAGGGTTCATCGAAACTTGCCGTCCATCCAGCCCGATCGCCTGCACTGCCGAACGGATAGAGATACGGTTACCCTCTCCACCGCAGACCCGGTCAATGATCATCTGGTGGATGTCCTTGCCCTGCTCAAGAGCCTTCATCATGCTCGGCTCGGAGGACACCTCGGCGTACAAGCGGATCTCCTGGCCGTCGAAGTCAGATGCAATCCAGATATCTCCGTCGTCCGGGATAAACACATCTCGAACTGGCAGTACAGCACCGTGCCGCGAACTTTCTGGAGAGGAGACCTGCTGCAGATTGGGGTCGCTGGAAGAGTATCGGCCTGTATCGGTGCCTGTCTGCTTGAAGCTGGAGTGGAGCGTGAGCAGGTCTGCGTTGTGCTTGACAGCCACACCGAGTCGTAGGTACTTCTTGTAGAAGGTTCCAATGCCCTTACTACATGTCCGCCACTTTAGAATCTCCGACACGACCGGCAGAGACGAGTGGACGGAAATCTCCTCGACAGCCGTTGTACGCGGGTTGGTTCGCTTTCCCCTCTTGACCTTGATCTCGGCGAGCGGCACCTTGTTGATGTCGTAGAGCATCTTGGCAACCTGAGGAGGACTGTTGAGGTTGATACCCTCCCACCCGTACTTCTTCTCCAGAAGACTCTTTGACTCGTCGGCACGAGAACGAGCGTCCTCAATGGCTGAAGCGATCCGGGACTTGCTCACCGTGACACCACGAGTCTCCATGCGGTATACAGTGTCGAAGAGCTCGATCTCCCGCTCGTAGGTGTCACGGACGTCGAGATTTGTCATCTCTTCGAGGTAGAGGAGGTAAAGGATCATGGTCCGCTCGCAGTCGGTGCCGCAGTAGTACTTGCACAGACTCGCATCTCGGGACGACGCCCAGGCTTCTTTGCGGTGAAAGGACGTGTATGGTATCCAGTAGTCCGCTGCAACTGCAGCTGCCTTCTCGATCGTCCCGTCTTCTTTCTCTTTGAAGTCGTAGGCAATTTTCCATCCTGCCTTGCTCCCCTTGAGTCTCATCCTGCGGACGCACCGGACGAGACTCTCTTCGTCTGACATCGGGATGCCACACTTGCGGTAGGCAAGAGGTTTGAGCTTGTAGTCTGGCTCTTTAGAGTTGCAAGCGTGTGCAGCGAACACGACCTCCTCGATTCGTCCTCCGTCTCTTACCGAACCACCCGGACCGGCGACGATGATACCAATGCGCTCGGAGGCCCGCACGTCGAACTTGCCGTTAAAGGCGACCTTGGTGATTCGCTCGTCTTCGAGAAGGTTCTTGACCTGCTCGTACTCCCGCTTGACAGGCTCCACACATCGAGTGAACGGATCCACCGGCCATTCGAACACAGCCTTCTCGCCCTGATCGTTGAAGAAACCAAAGCAGAATGGTTCGTCTTTCTGAAAGAGACGAAGACCCGTGGTCTCTGTGTCAAAGGCGATTAGCTTGCCTGAGATGAAGTGCTTGTACGACACACCGCTCTCCTAAACCGACGAGACTTGACACCTACACACTCTGTCCCGCACTACGCGATCACGTCGAGCCGCTTGCCGGTCCACTCGTCTCGCCCCCACAGTTTCGAGTAGGCCTTGCCGCGCACTGTGAGATCGATCAGCCTCGCCTTGCTGTGGTCGTTGGGGACGAACTTCATGTCCCCACCCGACGTGAAAGTGTAGCTCCATCCTTTCTCGTTCGAGTCGTCTTCCTCGCAGATCCGCTCGAAGTCCTCTCGATGGTTGTGCATGTAGAGAGGGCATGGAGCGTAGGGGTCTTCGCCCTTGACTCGGTTCTCATTCTCCAGCTTGAAGACACACCCCTTGAAGTCTCCATTCGTGAAACAAGGAGGATCGATGAGCCGACGGAAGAGCGGATGAACCTTGGTAGCAAGCTCCTCGACCATTCCTCGGATGACAGGCTCCCACATGCCAAGCTGCGCGATCCAGCACCCTCGCTTCGACAGCACATGCATGAGCGCAGACAGGTTGACCTTCCATGTTAGCCGATGCTGTACACCGAGAGGCAGGACGTTACGAGCGTCTTCGACCGGCACTCCAGCTTCGATAAGACGGTTGTAAGCTGACTGGATCCACCCCATCTGCTGGTGGTAGAACTCTTCAACCGTAATCTCTCTGCCGTGAATCCTGAGCGTCTTTGTCCCAGCAGGAAGATCTACACACGAGCATCGCACCGTACCACCAGGAGCCTCCCCACACTCTTGATAGTGCTCTCCTTTCCCGTGGCACTTAGAGCACTCCGGATCGGGGTCTGGACGACGAGGAGCTCTTACGCTTTCTGGGAGGAGGTACTCTCCCTTCGACGCAAACTCACCCATGTTGAGAACGCGGGTTGTCTGGCTCCAGAATGTGCTCTCGGCAAGGTCGGGCACGATGTCCGCGCCCAGCTGGCCTCCGTACCGGTGTCCGATCCGGTGCCGCACGATCTGCTCGCGAAGTGCGATAGGGCAGTGCTCGAGAAGGAACACGAAATCGATCGTCTCGGCGATCGGGATCTTCATCGCGATCACCTTCTCGAACGTCTCAAAG